>ERZ1673962.1483-NODE-1483-length-10920-cov-3.307961_pt1 | contig 10920 bp, 9 predicted proteins | sample MGYA00580188_ERZ1673962 | MGnify/ENA primary metagenome ERZ1673962 (study PRJEB41334, sample SAMN05608104) | rock metagenome | biome: terrestrial subsurface; feature: shale formation; material: shale | place: USA: Pennsylvania ... | reverse complement strand
CCCTCTGGATCGCCATGCTCAGCCTGCGCGGGGAGACCCCGCAGGTGATGACCGGACCGGACTGGCAAGCGCAGCGGATAGACGCGCGCGCGAACCGGAATCGGGGCGGGAAGATCTACCAGGCCCACGTAACCTTCGGGCTCGAGGACGCGCGCCGCCTCCTGCCGATGATGCGAAAATCTGACAACTCCGGAGAGATCTCATGCGAGGGGGGGGAGGCCGCCTTTCTCTATGAGCTCGCCACCTCGCGAGGGGGCCTTTTCGGCGCCCTGCACGCCCCGGGCCGGGGCGGGTCCAACCTGTTCCCGAACGCGAGCGTGTCGCCGGTCCGGGCCCGGGTCGACCTGTCGCGTCACGCGACCCGGGTCCTGGAGACCCTGATCGAGGAGCGCAGCGCCTGCGTGATCATGCGGGAGACCGGTAGCGTCATGGAGGATCTCCGGATTGACCGGGTCGTGCCGGTCCGGCCGGGGCTGCTTTATCGGGCGGATCAGGACTGGTCCGGAAAAACACCATGAAGAGACAGAGAAAAATGGGGGATACAGTGAAACATACTGACGAAAAGAAGCGGATCGGAACCGTGATCCAGGGCCTGATGGACAAGAGAGGGATGTCTGTTTCTGATCTGGCGTATTGCTGCAGTACCAACGACCAGATCATCGCCTCCTATCTGCGGGGGGAGCGGGAACCGGATATGGATGAGCTTCGCCCTATTGCGGGCCTGTTCGACATCACGCCGGCCGTTTTCATGTCCGACGAGGACCTTTTCAGGGTCTCGGATATGAAACACGGGTACATGATCTCTCCGATCGATTACGGGTTCCGCTATCTCCGCAGTATTGAGGAGTTTCGCGACCTGGCACGCCTCGAAGATCTCGCCCAATATGAGGGGTTGGGTCAGTATCAGGGCTTCCCCAGCACCTTCACGAGGGCGACGCTCGACCGGTTTGACCTCAACTTCGAGGCGGCGAAAAGGATGGCTGCTGATCTCCTCTGGGAGGGGGATTTCCGTGAGGGGCCCTTCGTCATGCCCGTCCTCGTCGAGCTGGAGGTGGGCTACGCCTTCGTCTGGAAGCAGGACAATAACGGGTCAACCTTCGTGATCTCGCCCGTCCCTCTCCCCTATGTGGAGCGCCTGTGATGAGTGATCTGTTTCGGTTCTCCTGCACCGCGTGCGGCGCCTGCTGCAACTCCCCGCCCAGCCTCTACCTCAACGAGCTTCTGGAGCAGAGCGCACATTTCGTGCTCATCCCGACCTTCATGTTCGGATACAAGGTCGGCCCGAAGGATGAACACCTGAGAAGGACCCTTGCGCAACGTACGGGCGTCGACCCCGGGAAGGATCCGGAGGCTTTCGAACAGTCGGTTCGGACCTTCACGGCCGAGAGCGTCGCGTACGGGGCCCCCTTCCCTGGAGCCAGGAATGGGGAGATGCTCAAGATCTCGCTCAAGGGGCTGAACGCTTTCACCGGGGGGCCGTGTCCGAAGCGGGCGGAGGATGGTCGGTGTCAGCATTATGAGGGCCGCCCCCTGATCTGCCGGGCGGTTCCTGTTCACCCTTTCCTGACCGGCCCCTTTCGGGTTCAGGACCTGGAGCGGTTCGTGCGGAGGGGGCAACCACGGGGGTTCAAGTGTGACACCTCAGACGAGGCCCCTCCCCTTCTTGAAAACGGCAAGATCTTGGACCCGGACCTTCGGGACGCCTGGCTGGCCTCCCGTCGAGGTCGGGAGGGGGACGATATGGGGCGGATCCGGTCGACCACCCTCAACGCTTATCTCGCAGTTCGGAGGGCCATCAAGTTCTCCGACAACGCGCTACTGGACCTGATCAGCTATCACGGTATGAGCGGGGTGGGCCTCTCCTTCGGCCTGCGTTACGTGCTCGACGCGGCGCGGCGCGCCCGCCTCCTCACGAACGAGGAGCTGATCCGAATCTGCGAGAATCAGATCAGGCTGGTGGACGAGATCTACCCTCGTCTCCCTGAGGTGACCCCCGGGGTCATCGCCTTGTCCGAAGGGGAGACCCTCAAGGAGGGGCTGTCTCACGAGACCTGGCGACTAAGCGATCTGCTGGACGACCTGGATTAAGAGCGGAGAGAAAAATGTCGAAATTTCCGAGCGTCTGGGACGCGATCGAGGAGGACCCGGCTCAGGCCGAGGTGATGAAGATCAGGTCGGAGCTGATGCGGAGCATCAGTCAGCGGATCGCCGATGAGGGCTGGGGACCTGAGGAGGCGGAGGCGCGCTGCGGGCTGACGGTCACGGGGCTCACCGCCCTCCTGGCCGGGATGATCGAGATGTTCCCTCTCGAAGACCTTATCCGGATCGGGGTGAGAATGGGACTGAAGGTACGGATCACCCTTGAACCTGAGGGGTTCTGAAAAATTCTGGATCAACATCATCCCACACCTCAGCCGCTGGGCGGAGGCGGAAGCGGCGGACCTCCGGGACCTGTCCGCCCGACTGGACCTCATCCTCCGGGACGCCCCAAAGCCGATCAGCCTGGACCGTCCGGTCCGGTCCGTTTCGGACCTCTCCGGGGATCTGCTGCATCAGGAGATCAGCCGTCTCCTCCCCCTCTTCTCGGACCTGACAGAGGCGGAGACCCAGCTTGACGGGGCCCTGCCCCGCCTTGCCGACCTGATCGAGGCGGCGAAGCGCGCCCCGGTCCCGTTCTTGAACGGGTCCCCGCTGCATGAGGCGCTTCGTTATGAGAGGTCGCGGGAGACCCTCGACCGCCTGGTTGGGCTGATATCGGACGCGGGCCTCGGTGCCGCGAAATAGACACGAAAGGAGACGAGACATGCCACAAGGGTTCACGGATTTCAGGTTTCACGGGGGCCCGTTCGACGGGCGCGTTCACGAGGACGCGCCGTGCCTCTATGCGCGGGACCGGATGTCCTACTTCTTCCAGGGGCACTTCGCGACCGGGGAGGGGGCGGTCCGGTTGATGAAGCCGAAAAACGGGCGCCTTTCGAAAAACTGGTTCCTGACCTTCAAGGCGATCTACGAGAAGTCCCAGGACCGGACGCAGCCGACCGGGGTCGATTACCGGTTCGTGGAGCTGGTCTCCCACCGGCGCTGCCTCGCGCTGACGAAGAAGGGGGCGCTCTGCCGGAACGCGGCCGCCCCGGGCAGCCACCTCTGCGAGACCTCGCATAAGAGGGCGTCCGGCACCGTGACGCTGACCGAGGACCCGTTCCTTCTGGAGGAGCTCCTGGAGTTCGATGAGGGCGGGTATGAGGGGGCGATCGGGATGCTGGAGGACATGGAGGCCGAGGAGTAGGACGAGCGCCTCATCGCTGCGGGCTGCTGAGCTTGACAGGCCGGACATTCCGGATGTGGGACTTGAGCAGGCAAGCGTTTTTTAGTAGGTTCTTCCTGATCAAAGCGTCTCGGAAAATCCTCTACGGGTCAGAGACCTCAGACCCCCGTGCGTTCCAGCGCCGGGGGCCTTCTGTTTCCGGGGCGAATCATCCCTAAAAAAAGTTTCGGTTTCGCAGAGAGGTCGCTGAACTGATAGGTTCAGAAAATCATCTTATGCGGGTGTTTACACACTTTAATGCACGCATAGCAGCGTAATCCGACGCTTAACCGCCGCAAAAAATCAGATTCTATATTTCTTTTCACATGTAAATCAATAGCTTATTAAGTCCGCCCACTCCCCTAGCGGGGGAGCGGGCGGGCTCGGGTCTTGTTGCGAAAAAAATAATGAGCTATCTTATCGGTAGACCCATGAGGAGTGTTTACGTGATTATCAAACTGCCCGAGGAGCTGGCGACCGTGTCGCGCTACGTCGCTCTCATGACCCCCTTGACCACGTCGGACCTTCTGGACGGGATCATCGAGAAGGTCCGGGTGATCCGTATCCGCCCGTCCTACGGGGAGATGACCGTCGCGATCAAGAAGGTCCCGGCCCGGAAGGCTTCCCTGAAGGTTCTCGATCTGAACGGGTCCCCGTTTCGCGGGCAGACGCGGCGGGCCGGGAACAGCGAGCCGGACCTTCTGGCGCGCGGCGCGCTCATCCTGCGGATGAGCGCTCTAAAATCCTTCCGGCCCTACACGGTCCCTGTTGAGGCTTATTGCAACCGGAGGGCCGTCATTATCCAGGAGTTCCTGTTCAGGGGTGAGGAGAATACGCTAAGCAGACTTGAGAAAACGGAGGATAACCTCCCTTTCCTGAAGGATCTTTGGAACAATCTTGGCATGTTTCAGGCCGGGATCGTGCTGAATATGGGGCCCACCCCGGAGCTGGTTAGCAAGACCGTCAAGCCTAATATGGCAAAGGATGATCCGTTCTGGATCACGTTTCGTGAGAACCTGGCCGCCCGGCTTGACGCCTCCGACATCGCTCAGAACCGACTTGAACTGATGATCGGCGCTTATCGGGGCGATCTGTCCCGTCTGGCGCGCGGTTCAAGATTCTTTCTTCCCGGCGATGAGCAGCTGGTCCGACTGGCGAAAGTCCTGAAATTTCTACCCTCAGAGCTTCATTCGGACTTCTCTCGTCTGGACCAGCGCGTGATGGAGGAGATCCGGGACGAACGCTCCCCCAAGGATTGGTTACCGGTACAGATCGTGACCGGCGAGACGAAAGAGACCGAGGACCCCGCGGAACCACTTTGCGAAAAATCTGGCTCTCAAGACGGGCCACACACAGAAAGAAGACCCGTTATGAAAAAGACGATGAACGAGCCTGAAGCTCAGGTTGACGAAACCCTTCCGGTTTATGCGCGCAACATACAGGCCCTGGCCGCCCGCACCGGCCTCTCGCAAGCGGAGCTGGCCCGCCGGGCCAATATGTCTCGCGACGCGTTCCACCGCTACGTGACCGGGAAGACGCGCCCGCCCGTGGATAAGGTGTACGTGCTCGCGGACCTGTTTCGCGTGAACCCGACCGATATCGATCCGGATCGGAGGTACCTCCGGCAGAAGGGGGCGCTCTATACGCCTCAGAGTCTCGAGCCGTACAAGATCTCCGGCGCCTCGAACGGGGACCCCGACATGGTCCATCTCACGCTGGGGATGGACGTCCGGCACGGCACCATGGCGAGAATCCTCGAGCTGGTCGCGGATGAGCGCAGGTGGAGGGCTGAGCAGGACGCAGAGGAGCGGGCCCGGGCATGACCGCGATCGCAAAACGGACCGATGACGGGACCCTCCCCCTCACCCAGCACGGGCTGGACGTGGCCTGCTGTCTGGAGGCACTCCTCGAGCAGCCGGTCTTTGAGGCGCGGGTCTCCGCCGCCCTCGGCGCCCCGCTCGATCCGGTGACTCGGGAGCGCCTGTTCTTCCTGGCCTTCCTACATGATCTCGGGAAAGCGGCCGCCCACTTCCAGGCCCGTATCCGGGGCGAGCGGGACCGGGGCGGTCACCTGTGCGAGGTGGTCGACCTGGTGATGACCCGCCCTGACCTGGCGCGTCTCGCCCTGCTTGACCGGATCGAGGGCTGGGGCGCGGAGCTCGAGCCCGTCCTGGCGGCCCTCCTCGCCCACCACGGTCGCCCGATCTCGGCCGACCCGGTCCCGCCGGACGCCTGGGCCCCCTCGACCGCCTATGACCCCGCCGCGGAGCTTGCCGCGATCGGCGCCGCCGCGGAGCGGCTCTTCCAGACCGCGTTCGGGGATGGCCCCCGTTTCCGGCTCCCGGCCGCGCTCCAGCACCTCTTCACGGGCCTCCTGACCCTTGCGGACCAGGTCGGGTCGATGGAGCGGTTCTTCCCGATGGGGCGGTCGGACCTGAACCGGAAGGTCACCCTTCTCCGGGCCCGGACCGCGATCACCGCGATCGGGCTGAGCGGGGCATCGTTACGCGAAAAACTGAACGACCTTTCTGATGAGCAGCTCTTCGGCTGGTCCGGGGACGCGAAGCTGCGTCCGGCGCAGAGGCTCATCCGGGACCTGCCCACCGACATCCGCCTGCTGCTTCTGGAGGCGGAGACCGGGTCCGGCAAGACGGAGGCGGCGCTTCTGCGTTTCCGGACCCTTCTCGAGGCGGGCTCGGTCGACTCGCTCTATTTCGCGGTCCCGACCCGGACCGCTGCGGTCCAGCTTCACCGTCGCGTGGACCTTGCGACGCGCCGGCTCTTCGGGACGGAGGCGGTCCTCGCCGTCCCCGGCATGCTCACCTCAGGCGCCGCGTCCGGGACCCCCCTGCCGGGGTTCCGGGTCCGCTGGGATGACCAGCCTGAACGGGCCGTCGCCGAGGCGCGCTGGTCCGCGGAGACGGGACGGCGCTACGTGGCCGCCCCGGTCGCGGTCGGCACGGTGGACCAGGCGCTCCTCTCCGGGCTCGGCGCCCGCTGGGCCCATATGCGGGGTGCGGGGCTCTCGAGATCCCTCCTGGTGGTCGACGAGGTGCACGCGTCCGACGCGTACATGACGAGCCTCCTGAAGGGGGCGCTCGACGCGCATCTCCGCCTCGGCGGCCACGCGCTGCTCATGTCCGCCACGCTCGGCTCCGCGGCCCGGTCCCGGCTGCTCGGAACGGCGGTCCGTGACCGCAACCCGGACGCCCCCTACCCGGCCCTCTCCTGGGCGGAGCGGGGCGCGGCGCACCACCTCCCCGTCCCGGATCGCGGCCGGCCCAAACGGGTCCTCATGCGGGCGAGCCCGATCCTCCAGTCCCCGGACGCGATCGCGCGTGTCGTGGTCGAGGCATCTCGAGCCGGGGCACGGGTCCTCATCATCCGGAACACGGTCCGGGCCGCCGCGGCGCTGTTCGACGCGGTCCGGGACTTGGACCCGGCCGCCCCGCTCCTGGAGGTGAACGGGGTCCAGACCCTGCACCACTCCCGCTTCGCGGCGGAGGACCGTCGCCGCCTGGACGCGGCCGCGGAGGCGGCGCTGAGCCCCTCCGGTCCCTCGCGCGGGGTGATCGTGATCGGGACCCAGACCCTGGAGCAGTCCCTCGACATCGACGCGGACCTGCTGATCACCGACCTCTGCCCGGTCGACGTGCTCCTTCAGCGGCTGGGCCGGCTCTTCCGGCACGACCGCCCCCGTCCGGACGGGTTCGCGGAGCCGCGCTGCGTGGTCCTGGCGCCGGATCAGCTCTCCCCCGCCGCCCCCCTGCCCGCCTACGGGCTCGGGCCGGCGGCCCGGGACGGGTCCGGGGTCTACCCGAACCTGCTCGCGCTGGAGGCGACGCTCCGGCTGATCCGAGCCGACCCGGTCTGGGTGATCCCGGAGATGAACCGCCCCCTCGTAGAGGCGGGGGTCGACCCGGACCGGTTAGCTGCGCGCGCGGCAGAGCTCGGCCCGGACTGGGTCGCGCATCTGGACCGGGCTCAGGGCCGGGACGGCGCTATGCGGCAGCAGGCGGGCCTGGTCCGGCTGGACCGGACCCGGCACTTCACCTTCGAGGAGGGGATCTTCCCGCCCGAGGGGGCGCGGACCCGGCTCGGGTCGGACTCCCTCGAGCTCACCCTGCCCGCCCCGGCCCTCGGCGCCTTCGGGGGACCGGTCCGGCATTTCGCCCTCCCGCACCACATGCTCAAGGGCGCGGACCCGGAGGAGGTGGAGGTTCTTGAGACCGGGGACGGGGTGGAGATCCGCTGCGGCCGGACGACCTACCTGTATGGGCCCGCCGGCCTCCTCGCCCCGGATCGCACCCCCGTCCCGACGCCCTGAGATCGGAGTTATCCACATTTTTGGTCCGGGCGCCGGACATTCACGACTTGCGAAAAACGCGAACCTATTATCTATATTCGAGAAACGAGAGAGGATGATATGCACAACTTGATACATGACCGGTTTATCCGGGTGGTTCTGACGGACGGGGAAGCGGTCCGATTATCGCTTCCCGGAATCTTCGAGGCGCTCAGCTCTGACAAGGTGGACGGGTTCTTGGCGCTTCGCCCGCATCAGCGCGCCTCCTGGCACATGCTGCTGGCGCAGCTGGGGGCGATCGCCTCCTACCGGTCCGGGTCCCGCCCCGAGACCGCCGAGGACTGGGCCGCGGCCCTGCTGGCCCTGGCCCCGGATGAGGCCTGGGATCTGGTTGGCGAAAAAGATGACGCGCCCGCCTTTCTACAGCCCCCGATGAGCGGCTCCTACAAGGATGAGATCCGTGCCGCGGACGCGATCGACGTCCTCGTCACCTCGAAGAACCACTCCGTGAAGGCAGGACAGGCCGTTAACGCGGAGCCGGACGTCTGGCTCTTCGCCCTGGTCAGCCTGCAGACGATGCAGGGCGGTCTCGGAGTGGGGAACTTCGGCATCAGCCGGATGAACTCCGCTTACGGGTCGCGCCCCTTCATCGGGGTCGCCCCTCCGGGCGGGTTCGGCGCCCACGTCATGCGTGATATCGACCTGATGCTCGAGGCGCGCGCGGACCTGTCGGACCGGACCGGCCTCTCCGAGGAGGGCCATGAGCTGCTCTGGACCCTCCCCTGGGACGGGACCACGCAGCTCCGGTTCGAGAGCCTCGCCCCCTGGTACGTGGACGTCTGCCGCCGGGTCCGGCTGCGCCGGGACGCGCGCGGGATCTACGCTCAGCGGGAGAACAGCACGGTCGCCCGGGTCGACATGAGCGGCCGCAACGGGATCACCGGGGACCACTGGGCCCCGATCAACCTGAAGGAGGCGAAGCTCTACACTGCGGACGCGCGCGGGTTCAGCGCGAGCGTGGCCTGCGCCCTCCTCCTGCCGAGCGGCGGGGAGCGCCGTTTCGCCCTCCCGGACGCCATGCGGCTCCTCCCGTCCGATCGGGAGATGCGGGTCCTGATGCGGGTCCTGGTGCGCGGTCAGGGGAAGACGGAGGGGTACCACGAGCGGGAGATCCCGTTCCGCCGCCGGACCGTCAGCCTGTTCCAGACCGCGGAGGGGACCGAACGGGTCGCCGACCTCGCCCGGGACCACCTGACCGAGCTGGACGAGATCGGCGGCGCGATCCGGTACGGGGTGATCGGGTTCTGCGCCGGCGGGGACCGGGACCTGATGCGGAAACCCTCGAAGGCGGTGGCCCGTCAGGCGGACACGCTCGCCGGCCCGATCCGCGCCGCCCTCCTGGCGGAGGCGGACGCGCACTTCTTCGAGCGGGTCCAGGACCGGCTCGAGACCCCCGAGGACGAGATCGGGCAGCTTCGCGACCTGATCGGACGCGCGCGGGACCTGCTCCTGCCCGCCATGGACACGTTCCCGACACCGACCTCTCGACGGCTGAGATCGCGCGTCGCCGGGGAGCGGGCCTTCTACGCGGCGCTCCGGTTCAAGAAGGGCCGGATCTCCCCGCTTTATGACCAGATATTCCCAAGAAAGAAGGAGAATGACGATGAAACCGTACTGGAGACCGCATCATGAGCGGTGATCAGAAGGACAGCCTGGCGGTCCTGCTGCTGAAGGTCGCCGCACAGGTGGCCCTGCTGGGCCCGGGCGGCCGGGCGGAGCTGCGCCGGATGAGCTTGGAGACGGGCTGCGCGGACCTGTGGCGGATCCTCGCCACGGTCGGGATCGACGGGAGCCATGAGCCCTGGGTCCGGTTTGCGAAAATCACGGCCATCCTGACCCCGAACAAGGAGAAGCCGGAGGACCGGAAGGTCCATAACGGCAAGTCCCGGCTCGGGGCGGTCCTGTTTAAGAACGACGTCTCCGAGGCCCGCCTTAACCGGCTCTGCTCCGCCCCGCTCGCGCAGCGTCGCGATCTTCTCGAGCGCGCCCTGCGCGGGCTCAAGACCCCCGAAGGGGTTGACCTCGTAACGGTCGGCCTCCTCCTCTGCTCGGAGGCGCCGGACACGGTCCGCTGCGTCGCTCGGGATTATTTCACCGCACAAGTCAGCGCCAACATGAAGGATAACGCCGCATGACCCTCCCTAAGTTCGTTCAGGTCCACTTCCTGACCTCCTACGCCGCCGCCCTGCTGAACCGGGACGATTCCGGCCTCGCCAAGCGCCTCCCCTACGGCGGCGCGATGCGGACCCGCGTCTCCTCGCAGTGCCAGAAGCGCCACTGGCGCATGTCGGAGAGCCTGCACTCCTTGTTGAACATCGAGGGGGCGGAGGAGTCCTATCGCAGCCGCGATCTGGTCACGAAGCTGATCCGCGCCCCGTTCGAGGGCCAGGTCCCCGCCGAGGTGCTCGACGCGGTCGAGCCGCTGTTCCAGGCGGCTGTCTACGGCAAGGACGGCGCTGCGAAAAACAAGCGTCAGCCGCTTCTCCTCGGCCTGCCCGAGGTCCGCTTCCTGAAGGACCGGTTCGAGGCGATCGTGACCGCCACCTCCGATCAGGCTGAGGCGAAGGCCGCGGCGGAGGAGTTCTGCGCCGACAAGTCGTTCAAGGCGACCATGAAGACGATGCGCGAGGGGGCGGCCCTGCACATGGGCCTGCCGGCCGCGATGTTCGGCCGGATGGTGACCTCGGACACGACCGCGAACATCGAGGCGCCGATCCATGTGGCCCACGCCTTCACGGTGCATGCGGAGGAGTCGGAGTCGGACTACTTCGCGGTGGTCGACGACCTGTCGGGCCCCGCTGACGCGGGCGCGGACCATATCGGTGAGGTGGAGGTCAACTCCGGCCTCTATTACGGGAACGTGGTGATCGACGTGCCGGGCCTGGTGTCGAACGTGACCGGGACGAACCGGGCCGCCTGGCTCGAGGCGGACCGGACCCTCGCGGCCGAGGTGGTGGCGAAGCTGATCAACCTGATCGCCGAGACCACGCCGGGCGCCAAGAAGGGGTCGACCGCCCCCTACGCCTACGCGCATACGGTCCTGGTCGAGATCGGGGACCGTCAGCCCCGTACCCTCGCCACCGCGTTCCGGGCCCCGGTCCGGGCCAGCTTCGAGGCGTCCGAGGAGGCGCTCGCGGCGCATCTCGGGCAGCTCGACCGGGATGTCGCCCAGATCCACCCGCGCCGCGCCATGTCCGACCATGCCGTCGAAGGGCAGGAAGTTCATCGGCGGCGAGCCGATGAATTGCGC
>ERZ1673962.1482-NODE-1482-length-10936-cov-18.601507_pt1 | contig 10936 bp, 17 predicted proteins | sample MGYA00580188_ERZ1673962 | MGnify/ENA primary metagenome ERZ1673962 (study PRJEB41334, sample SAMN05608104) | rock metagenome | biome: terrestrial subsurface; feature: shale formation; material: shale | place: USA: Pennsylvania ... | reverse complement strand
CTTCGGCTCAGGCAGGCCTTGATTCGGGTCTTCCAGTTCGCGGCGCAGCTTTTCGATGCTCAGGCGCTTGGCCTCCAGATCAAGCCCAATGTCCGGGCGATCCAGTCCGAGCAGCTTGGCCTTGCCGAGCGTCGCGCTTACCGCTGCAGATGACTGAGGGTTCTCGCAGTTGAGCGCCTTGGTTCTGGCTTCTTCAAGCTCACGCAGCAGGTCATCCACAGTGATCTGGTTGCGCTCTGCAGCTGCCTGGCGCATCTCAGCCAGTCTTACCGCGACCTTACCGTTCGCCAGTAGCTCGCTAGCCTTCACCGCGATAGTGCCGGCCTTCATGTTCTCGGCGTTGTACGCCCTTCGGTAAGCCTCGCTGGCATTCCCCGTCTCCAGGTAGGCCGAGCAAAAGGCCTCCTGCTTTAGGGTCAAGCTCATGCGAGGAACCTCGGTTATGTCTCCGCGCTCACGAAACCCATCCACTCCTCCACGATCCGCTGCAACACGGGCTCGGTCAGGATGCTGGATGGCTGCCTTCCGGCTATTACGTCGCGAAGGAGGCTGTGCGGTATCTGGTGCACTGCGTCAGACGCATCGATGATGACGTGAGGCTGCCTGTCGGTTAGCTCTACGACGTTTTGCATGGGAGCGCTCTCGGTTTACTGCCAGCCACACCTCTTTCCCGATCATCACAGCGACACAGGCGGCTATGCGGAGTAGCAGGAGGATGGCGTGGAGGCGTTTCATGCGGTCACTCCGCGCGAATGCCAGCCTTCTTGGCGAGCCACTGGGTATACAGGCCGCCCGCCACATCAGCACCCAATACAGCGACGACGATGCCGAGGCCGCCTGCCATGTAGATGCCGGAGCCGAATGCCAGGGCGAGCATCAGCGTACTCATGCCTAGGAAGCCGGATGCACCGAAGCGCAAAGCGACTCGCCGGGCTATCTGGCCCATGGTCAGATCCTCACCTGCAGACGCGCGCAGCATCTCCCCGGACAGTCCCGCCATTGAAATCAGTACGAGCAGCCAGAACGGCATGTCCGCAAGAGTCTGCTGCTCTGTGGTCATAGTGGAGTCTCGTTGGTGTTTGGTCCGGCCTCACATGCGCGTGCGATCCGCCTATGAGCAAGGAGGCAGGCATGGGGCCGGAATAGGGTTCAAGCCAGACGCGGCTTGCTGAGGTATGCACGCAGGTCACTTGCCAGCGTAAGAGCGTCGGTTAGCTCAGGGCTTGCACCGCACCGCTCGATGGCAAGGCACACGCCGCGAGCCAACTCAACAAGCGCGGCGTCACTCGGGCGAGGGACATCAGGATTGCTCGGAGCCATAAGCACAGGGTTAGCGAGCATTGCCTTCTCCAGAAAGAACAAAGCCCCGCACTAGGCGAGGCCGGAATAGGGTTGCACTGCATTGCACGTTAGCCGGCGTAAGCTGCCGTGGCGCTGTACCTTAGTGCGCGATGCGGTGCGAATGGGTGCGCCGGGTGGACGAGCCCTTGTCTAGCCGTTTGCGCATAAAAAAAGCCCCGGCATCTCTGCAGGGGCTTCTTGTGGGCGATGAATCTCAATATGGGGAAATCATGCCGATTCTCTTATCAAAAATCAAGCAGCAATTGCGTCTTTTTTGATGACTTTGGCGACCGGCGCCAAAGCGGCGCAATCCAGCGCATCAATCTGCTGCAGATATGCCTCCCATGCAGCAGACCAATCACGCTCCCAGTTCGACTGATGGAGCTTGTAGCCACCCCACTCTTCGACAAAGGTAATGACCCGGCTTGGCGTCCACTCGTTGCGACCTACAACCATATCCCTGAACGAGTACATGGCGGCGAGGGCGATCCAGTAGGCGACCTCCTTGCGGCGAGCCTGCATCTTCGGTAGCTCAGTCATGGCCAGCACGAGAGCATGGGCGCGGTTCTGGTCGAGCCCTTTAGCCATAGGCGAGTACAGGAAGTGGCCCAGGCTCTGCAGTGGCGGTGCAAGTGTGCCGATGGCGTGCATCACCTTGGCAGCGGCCAGCATGTGGGCGCAGCGACCCAGGTTGCGCGCAGCCTTACCGGTGCGCGTCTCGTATGCCTCAATGACTTGAGAGTCAGTCGGGAACGATGCGGCAGGCTCGGCGCTTTCTCCGTCATACGCAGCGGGGAACTTGCACTCGACGACCTTCTTCTTCGCGGTCTTGCGTGCCAGCTTGGCTGCTTCGTCTTTGGCCTCCTGAGCGTCCTCGATAGCCATTGCCATGAACGATGCGCCCGGGGTGTGGTAGGCGTCGCCCCATGCTTGACGTGCGCTGATGTATTTCATGCTGCTGCTCCCCTCAACATATCCGCCGATACCGTGATGCGCCCTACTTCGCCGTGGTCGCTGTGGTAGGTGATGACCTTGGCGTCACGTCCGCTCATCCATCCGCCGCGGCTTGCGTGACTGTCTGGCGCCGCCAGAGTGCGGTGCTGCTCAATCTGCATGGTGTTCGTCTCGCGCAGGACGTTGTGGTGCAGGTGGCCGGTGTGCGCATAGCTGTGCCTGGTACGGCCGAAGACCTCGCGGAACTTGGCGATGAACACCGTCTCAAGGGAGTCCATCCGCTTCTTGTGGCCGTGGTGGAAGAACAGCGACGTGCGGCCGTGCTCAATGCAGTAGTACGGATCTGGCCGGGTGATGACCTCAATGCGGGGCTCATCGGTGTACAGGGCCGCGAACAGTTCACGCAGCCAGGCGCTCGATGCCAGGTCGTGGTTGCCCTCAGCCATCAGGAGAACGACGCGATCGTGCTTCTGCAGCAGCATGGCCGTTACGCGGCGGATGACGCTGATTGCCACGCGGACCAGCTTCTGGAACCGAGTGTCTGCGTCGAGGACGTGGCCGGATGTCGGGGTGACCGCCTGGATACCATCCCAATGCAGCAGATCCCCAAGCTGAGCAAATACGCCGGTATTGGAGTCAGGCGCCTGAGCGATCGCCGCGCCGAACCAACCTACCAGCGTGTCCTCGGCGATCTTCATATCCCATGCTGCGCCCGTCTCCTCCGCCCAGGCGTTCATGCCAAGGTGGTAGTCGGTGATGACGTAGCAGTTGAGCAGGTGCGCAAGCGTGTGCAGCGGAGCCGGCAGCGCCTTGGCTGGCTTGATGTCGAGGGCCAGCGCCTTGACCGCCTCCTTCATCAGTTCGGCTTGGCGCTCGTGATCGATGTTTGACTTGACCCACTGCAGCTTCTGCTCGCCGTCCTTGCCGTACAGCGTCGACGTGCCTTTCAGGTGGAATCCGTCCGGCACCGTCTTCACCATGTCGTGCTCCGGGCTCCATCCCTGACGAGCAAAGCGCGCCTTGTGGGTGGCTAGCGGGCGCGGGTGCATGCCCAGCAGACGGGCAGCCTCTTCTATCGTCCTTCCGGCCAGCGCTTGCTTCATTGTGTCGTCGTCGTGCTTGCGTGCGGCCATCAGGCTGCCTCCCCTTTAGCCCCAAACCGGGCGATCAAAATGGCGTCGGCCACCGCTTGCCCCTTCCCTTTCAGGTCGAGAATGCGGAGGTCCGGGTAGAGCTGGATTGCGCGGGAGCGTGCGGCATCCTTGTCGGCCCCAATGAGGCCCGCTCTTTTCTTCCATGATTGCGGGGTGACCAATGTGTACGGGATGCACGCTCCTTGCAGGATGCCCTCGACCACGCCAGCGGCATGGCCAAAGGTGAACATCGAGGAAACGCCCTGGCCCGGCATGGCGCCTACTTGTTCGAGATAGGCATGGGTCGGCTCGCGGTACTTGTGCTCACGCAGGAAGGCGGCAATTGCGGCGCCGTTCACGCGGCTTTTCGTGCCGACCTTCACCGTAGGCATGAGCAGGTGCGCAACGTAGCGGTAGTCGTTGTGCATAAGGACGACTGCGCCACTGCAGCCAGGGTCGATTCCGATGATCATCTACTCCCCCTCGCCTTCAGAGCCGCCACAACGGCAGGACGAGCACTCTCCGGAACAGCCGCCAGCAGTACGTTGCCCTGTCTCTGCTTCTCCGGCCCCTTGAGGTCGCGCACCTTCCACCGGATCAGGCAGGCTTGCTTGTCCGCGTTGATCAGCTGTCGCTCCGTCATCGTCAAGCAGGCCAGATTTAGCGAGCCATTCATCTCCGACGCGCTCATTCATCTTCGGCCTCGACTTGCTCAGCACCACACTTGCCGCAGTTCAGGATGGTCAGCTGCTGGCCACGTGAACCGAACCGATAGGAGCCGTGGTCCTCGAAGTAGTGCTCGCACTGCACTGGCGCGAAGTTCATGTGCTTCTCGGTCGGGAACGACACGTCCAGGCCGACGACGGTGCGCGGGTCGTTGAAGCCCTTCTCGACCTCGGTGCGGCAGTCGATGGTGTTCTGCTGGCCGAATGTGGCTTCGTCCTCGCTGATCATCTGCAGCCGGCGTGCGGCGCTGTCGGCAATGTCCTGCCAGTCTCGCCTGGTGTCTTTGTGTCCGCGCTGGCCAGCCGCCAATGCCTTCTTGACGATGTGCTGAGCGACCGGGCAGGTGACCTTGAACAGGTCCAGCAGGCGGTACACGTCGAGCCGGTCGATGTGCGTTACGTCGATGAAGTAATGTTCGTGGCTCATGCCGCCTGCTCCAGTCCGATCAATTCCATGACCCGCGCCGGCAGCGTCAGGCCCATATCAAGCAACTGCAGGGCGCAGTCGCGGATGAGTGTTTCCTGCTTCCCATAAGCAAGCTCGAAGCGGGCCTTGTATGGGTGAACAGCGATGAGGCCAGGGGCACCGTAGCCGTCTTGGTGATGGCCGGCGCATAGACTGAGCACCATCCAGTGCGCGTCGGGCTTGGTGCGGCCGTCGACGTGGTGGATGCTCACGGACGGGTTGAATCGCCCGTCTTTCTGGCAGGCGATGCAGCCGATGTGCTGGGCCAGCAGGTCGTGATAACGCTTCTGCTCGGCAGAGGGGGCTTTGCCTTTCATGCTGCGGCCTCCCCGATACCCCAGTGATCCGCCGTGGTGAAGCGCACGCCCTGCTCTGCTGCGAACGCCTCCATTACCTCGAACATGTCCGAGAACCACTTCTTGCTCTGCTTGCGGGTGGAGATGCCCAGGACCACGAAGCCACCATTCAGGCCGGGCACGGCGCGCTGCTGCTCGACGGCCGCGCTGAATACGTGCTTCCAGTCAGTGTCCTCGAGCTTCTGGCCGTACCACTCAACCTGGCGGCTGATGTCGCGCAACATGGCCCACATACGCCGGTTCTGGGCGTCGCTGCGGACCTCCTCGCGCATGGTCCAGACGTAGCCGGCGCCCAGGTCGATCTTCTGCAGGCAGGCGATGGCGCGCTGGCGGTCCATCTCATTGCGTAGGGGGAAGGTTGGGTTAGCCACGGCGCACCTCCCGCAGGCTCTGGCACTCCACGCAGCACACCGCCGACGGATAGGCCTTGCGGCGAGCGGCAGGAATCTCGATGCCGCACTCCTCGCATTCCTCAGCGCCCTGCCCCTGCAGCCGTTCACGCACCATCGCCACGCCACCGATACGATCCGCCTCCTCTAGCCCTGTGGCGCGGTCTGTTACGTCGGGGGCTGTGCGGACTTGCTCTAGGGCTTCCGCCATTTCATTGATGACTGGCATTTATGCGGTTTCCTTCAGGTCAGGGCGCTGCTCGACTTGGCCGGAGTAGTTCACCCACTGGCGCGGCTTGCTTTCGGCGCGCTCGAGGTATTGAGCGGACGCGGGGTCGAACCAGAGCGGGATCTTTCCCTCTTCCCCGGTAAGCCGCTGCTTGCTGATGATCATGTGCACGTCGGACTGGGCTTCGTAGCGGTCAACGTCCTCGGGAGAGCCCGCTTTTAGGGCCTCTTCCTTTTTCTTGTTCCGCCAGACCGTGATCACGTTGTCTGCCAGATCGGTGAGGATGGCGCCGCCGCGAACGTCGAGCTTTCCGGGCGCCTTCGACTCGTCTTCCGCCTTGCGCGGGTGAGCGACCAGATGCACATGCACGCCCATCTCGTGAGCGAAACCGACCAGGGCTTCCATGGCCTGTTTCTGGCCGTTGTAGTCGTCCTCAGCCATGCCAAGCTTGGCCAGGCTGTCCACGATGAAATGAGTGACGCCATAGCGGCGAGCGGCATAGCGGAAGGTTTCAAGCATCTCGCTCGTCTTGGCCGAGCCGACCTGGTTGTAAATCCAGAGCTTGCCGGCCAGCGATTCAAGGATGGCGTTGATGTAGCCGCGAGTCGGGTAGCACAGGCCGGACGCCTGGCGAACCATTCGCTGAAGGGTGCGGCGAGCCGGCATCTCCATGGACGCGATACAGAACTTTTCGCCCTTGCGCATACCGTGGTACGCCAGATAGTTCAGGAGCTGCGACTTGCCGTGGCCAGACCAGCCGGTCCAGACGCTCAGCTCGGAGGAGCGAAAGCGGATCACGTCGCGGGCCTTATCCCACGGCACTTCCATGCCGCTGACGGTCGGGTTGCGCTCGAAGAACTCGGCACAAACCTCGTCGGCAAAGTCGAGCACGCCGGCCAGCTTGTCCGGGTCAAGGTTCTTCGCCTTGGCGTAGCACTCTTCGATGTCGTCTTCGGTCAACATCAGCGTGTCGAGCGCGTAGTTGAAGTCCTTGCAGCCAAGGCTGACCAGGCGGCAGCGCTCACGCCCGAGACGCTTGATGATCTCTTCGGTGGCCTTCTCTCCTTCCTCGTCCGCGTCAAGGCACAGGTAGATCGTGTCGAAGCGCTCCAGATTGGAATACTCGTGTTCGATCCAGGCCTGCTTGTTGCCGCTGCCGCCACCGAACGGGACCGACAACGCCGGCTTGCCGTACTGCCAGGCGGTCATGGCGTCGATCTCGCCTTCCACGATGGTGACTTCGCGGGCGTCGGCGGGGACTGCCTGCCAGCCGAACAGGGACGGCTCAGTGCCAGGCGAAGTGCGAATGCCGGTCTTCTTGCCGTTCTCGTCGCGGTCAATGCCGATGGTCTTCCAGTGAACCAGGCCGCCGTCCCGCAGGTACGGGAAGACGATCAGCCGGCCCTGCTCAGCGATCTTGAACTTGGCGATGGTTTCAGCCTTCAGGCCGCGGCCCCTCAGGTAGGCCATGACCGGGCTATCGGCTTTCGGCGTGGCGCACTTCGGGCGATCCGGGCGGGCAAATTCCTTGACCTTGGGCGATTCCAGCTTCGGCTCGTGAACACCCAGGTAGCTCTTGGCCTCGCTCAGCGCGGTCCGCATGTCGCAACCACGAGTGGCGCGCCACAGGTCCAGCAGGTCGCCCGTCTCGCCGGTCGAGAAATCGCACCAGACGCCGGCTTTGTCGCCCTTCAGGTGAACGCCGAGGCTCTGCCCCTTCTCGCCATTGGTGCTACCGACGCGCCACTCGGAGCCTTCACGCTTGCCAGACGGCAGCAGGTGATGGCAAACATCGTTCACGCGATCAGCGAGGCGGGTTGCAATCTCTGAAGGGGTCATCATGCGCGCCCCTTCTGGCGGAGATACGACAGCAAGTAGCCGGTTGCTGGGTCATGGGTTTCACGGCTCAGCACGCGGCGCTCATGCAGCGGCACGCCGTTGTCGTCGGGGTGGTAGAAAAACCCAGCCTGCAGCTTCCCGTCGCCGTCACGCCCTTGGCGGATCGGGTGGATGTTTGATGCCAGCACTTCGCGGAAGTGTTCGTCTGCCCCGAGGAACGTTGCGGCCTGTTTGACGTAGGGCGTACCCAGGTTGCCGGCAGCGAACTGCTGTGCGGCGTAACGCTTTGCCGCCAGGATCAAGTCTTCTGCCTTCACGCCAGAACGCAGGCGGGCATTCCAAGCCTTGAACGCAGTCTTCTTCGAGTTGCTGCCTTCACGCTTTGGGTATTCAGTCCAGAACGATTCGAACTCAGCCGAGTAGGCGCTCGTGTCATCGGCAGATGGCACAAGAGGCTTTTCTTCTTGAATCAGTGAATCAGGAATCAGAGAATCAGGAATCAGGGCGTTATCTAACAGTGGCTTAACGTTATCTAACGTTGGGGCAACGTTAATGCTCTGTTTCTTACCCGTTACGCAACCGTTCTTGCTGCGTTCATGTACCGTGAAATTACCGTTAACGTCTGGTAACTCGCTGTCTTTTTCAGTTCCGTGCGGGCTTTGGTGTTTGAGGAAGTTGTCAATTGAAATTACCGACACATCACCGACAGTGTAGCGATGAAGGAAGCCAGCACCCGCTAAGCGCGCCAATCCGTCTTCTACGCTGTAATCGTCGCAGGGGAATAGCTCCATTTTGATCCGCTTCGAGCGATCCTCTACGCGCCCCTCTCTGTCCGCAAGGCACCAGAGGCCCATAAATAGAAGTCGGTCTAGCGCAGGAAGCTCAGCCAGCAATTCATTCTTGAAGAAACCTGGCTTGATATTGCGAGCCCTAGCCATTACTCGGCCCCCTTCAATTCGTTGACGAGCTTTTGCATCTCATCAGCTACCAGCGATGCCTGATCGGCAGAGAGAAAAACAATCGATTCTTCCTCTGTTACTGGGCCGGCCTGCTTGATGACGATGTATCCGGTATCACCGATGTAAATTTCGGTTTCATAAGTGGCTTGGAGCTTCATCCCCGGCACTCCTCTTTCACGACAGGAGTGCGATCACGGCGAGCGATCTGCAGATGGGCGCAAAACACCTCAAGCTGGTCGCAGGTGATGCGCAGGTTCTGTATGGATTGATGGCCGCTCTGCGAGATGACTAGCTCGTCACCCTCAAGAACGATCAGGTAGGAATTGCACTTAATCGGTGTATTCGGCATAATTGGCTCCAGCTCTAGCTGTGTTGTTGAAGAAGCCACCCTTGCCCGGTGGCTTTTTTGTGCCTGTCTGTCAGGCGACCTGCTTGTCCATGTACCGCTCCGGGTACAGAACCTGCATCTCGGTTAGCGAGCGCTTGCCAAAAATCTTGGCGAGGCTTTCTGCCAGCTCGACAGATGCCCGCTGCTTGCCGCGCTCAAGGCGAGAAAGATTTCCCGTGTCGATGGTTTCGCCGATTGCAGCGAGACGACGAACCACGTCTTCGAGAATCCATCCTTTGGCGAGCCGTGCTTTTCTTAGTGGTGTCACGGGAACTTCCTCTGGGTGGTGCGTATCTGATTTGCCAATTCTGCGCTCTTAGCAGATTTAAATCAAGCCACATCCTGCGCTATGCGCTTTTGCGTGTAATGCAGTAAAGTGGACAATGAAACGACCGTTTATCTACAGGGCGCGAACCATGAACGAAGTCGGAGTGGCCATACGGAAGGCCCGCAAAGCGAGGGGTCTGACGCTAGATGATGTTGCTGGCATCGTCGGAACGGACACAGGGAACCTGTCTAGGCTCGAGCGCGGGAAGCAGGGCGCCAGCCAGGAGCTTCTGGTTAAACTTTTCAATGCTCTTGGGCTTTCTTTGAGCGGCGTCATTGACGCTGCAACAATGCGGTCAATGGTCGAAAATACTGGTATTCCATCCAGTGCTGTGCCGGTACTATCTTGGGGCCACATAACACAATGGATGGATAACATGCAGTCATTCAAAGCAGCGGACGCAGAGAGCTGGGTGCCTTGCCCGGTTCAGCACGGTCCGCGCACATTCGCGTTACGCGTAGCGGGCGAGTCGATGTTTAACGCTCACTCTCCACGCTCATTCAGGCCGGGCGACTTTATCTACGTCGACCCAGACCGCCAGCCAGTAGAGGGGTCGCTAGTTGTTGCGGAGGTTTCCGGGGAGCCAGAGCCGGTCTTTCGCCAGCTGGTCACAGAGAGCGGCAAGCGCTACCTGAAAGCCATTAACCCTGCCTGGCCAGAGCAGATCATCAAGCTTGGCGAAAATGATCGGATCGTTGGCGCAGTAGTGTTCAAGGGCGAGATTATGTAGACCCTTCCACAGATACGCAGAAGCCCGCCGTTTGAGCGGGCTTTTTTTTCGTCTGAAGAAAAGTTAAAACTGCGCTTGACGCAGGTTTTTTTATGCGTAATATGGCTCACATGTTCTGCGGAGAGCGCAGGAAACAGGCAGAGATGCCCTGGCTACGGCCTAAAGCTCTTTAACAAATTGAGATCAGCGCGGCGGGGTCTGCTTCGGCATACATCGCGCTCAACAAATTCCCCGCCCCATGCCAGCTCTGGAACTGGCCGTGGCTCCACATGCAGCCACGCGAAGTTGCGCAACCACCCGATGCGACGCCAGTAGCGGCAGCGGGCAGAGAGATGACTCCGGCAGACGCGCAACGAGATCGAACTACCAAGGATTCCTTGACAGTTCAGCCAAGCCCACCGTGGCAAGTAACGGAGGCCAGAAACACCGAATTGAATTAGCGCCCCGAGCCTCGGCTATGAGGAGCGCCGGACCTCCTGCTGTGTGCCTCACTAAACCGGCGCCAGGGCTGTATGCAGCAGGTTGTATATACCCAGCGACCACGCGCCAAAGCTGATCGAGGCGCGTGCGAGGGAAGCCCAACGCCAACCTACCGGAGACTCACGGCCTGCAATCAGCGGCGGGTACGGAGCGCACGAGACGAGCGACAGAGTTTCCTGGTGGCCATTCGCAAGAGTGGCCAGCGGGAAGACAACCGAAACGAACTACTGAGGATTCCTTAGGAGTTCACAGACCCGCCCCATGGGCACCCATAAGCACATAGGAGGATGAGATGAGCGATGAGCAGCGGCAGTACCTGACAAGCGATCAGGTTTACGAACTTAACGAGAAGCACGGATGGTTCGAGTTCGGCGACGCGCAAAGCGATGTCAGCCGGGCCTTCGCAAATGACGCCATCGAGACGTATGAGAGGGTCAGGACTGCAGCTCCTGATCTGCTAGAGGCGCTTGAGGAGCTGTTGCAGCTGATCGAGATCGAGCGCCCAGACTGGCAGCACACTGAGCAGCATCGAGCCCGCGCCGCCATCGCCAAGGCCCGCGGCACGCCATGCTAACCCTACCCCAAACCCTCCTCCTCATCTGCGTACTAGCTGCGCTGT
>ERZ1673962.1481-NODE-1481-length-10959-cov-2.921222_pt1 | contig 10959 bp, 14 predicted proteins | sample MGYA00580188_ERZ1673962 | MGnify/ENA primary metagenome ERZ1673962 (study PRJEB41334, sample SAMN05608104) | rock metagenome | biome: terrestrial subsurface; feature: shale formation; material: shale | place: USA: Pennsylvania ... | reverse complement strand
GCAACTTTTCGCTCCGCAACTTTTCACTCCCCAAGCTCGATGACGCCATCACTGCACCTCAAGCTCCTTCCACCCTAGATCCAGACGCCAGACATTGTCATGACGGTTGCGGCGGAATTTCTCGTTCATCCAGTTTCCAACGCCTGAGGGAGATCGTCTCCAGGATGCAGCCGCAACGGCACCGCCTTTATGGGGCCGGCCCCTCCACTAGCCCCTGGATCATCACCAAGGCATCGACGTAACCCCAGCCGATTCTTTTTAGAAGATCATGCTGGCTTCCAGGCGCCCTTCCTTGATTGCTTGCATGAACAGCCTGTAGTCGCTCTCGGCCTGGTCGGCGTAGTGCAGGCCGAATGCTTCCAGGGCCTGGTCAAAGACCTTGCCGGCGTCCAGCCAGGCCGCGATCGCTATGCGATCACCCGAACGCGCGTGGGCTTTGGCCAGAGCCCGACCACACAATTCGCCATAGAGCTCCAGACCCTTGGCATCCAGGCTGGCCAGGTCGACCGAACCTTTCCAGTTGCGCAGCAGGCGCCAGTAGTAACAGCGATCCCTCTGCAAACTGCTCGTCCATCCCAGAAACGGGTCGCTCACGGTCTGCATCAGCCGCTGCCCTTCGATCACCCGCTGGCCGTGGTGATCGGGTGATGGGCTGGTGGCATAGGGCTCAAACACCGAGGGTTCGGCCTGCTTGCTCTGGAGGATCAACACGTCATCAGGGTGGGGGCCCACAAACAGGCCGATGGCGCAGCGGGTACCCACCGAACCCACGCCAACGGCCTTCATCGCCGCATCCACCAGGTGGTAACGCTGAAGCCTGTGGCGTACCTCAGCCGGGACGGAGCAAAGGTACAGTTCCAAATGCTTCTGGGCCATATCGCGCCAGTCGATGTCGCCGGTCCAGCTGTGATCCAACAGGGCATGGCGCCAGATCAACGGGGGGTCATGGCGCAGTTGCAGTTGCCCGTCGGGTCCCCGAACGCAAAGTTTGTCGGCCGCTTCTATGCAGGTGCGGGCCCTGGCCTTGGCGCTCACCTTGAGCACGTGCTGCCGCAGCGGTGGGTGCTCAAGCTCGTTGATGTAAGCGTCGACATCGATGCGCTGCGCCCACACCTGATGCAGTGATTGGGTTGCGAGCGTCTGGATCGCCTTGCGGTAGGCGCGGGCGGTGCGCCGGGCCACCCGGCCCTGCTGGTCGTTAGTCAGAGCCAGACTGCGCCCAGCGAGCACAGCACTCGCCACCAGCCGTTTGAGGTCCCACTCAAAGGGCCCGCGTACGGTCTCGTCGAAATCATTGAGGTCGAAGACCAGGCTCCACTCAGGCGATGCGTAGAAGCCGAAGTTCGCCAGGTGGCAGTCGCCGCAGAGCTGCACCTCCAGGCCGCTGCTGGGTGCATTGCCTAAGTCATGGGCCATCACCGCCGGGGTGCCGCGATAGAACGCAAAGGCATCGTGAGCCATGCGGCTGTGGCGCACGGGCACCAGCCAGGGCAGGCGATCGGCCTCCTGTTCCTGTAAAACCGCAATCGGGTTGCGCCGGTCTGCGGCAGGGGCCCAGCGGCTCAGGTCTTGAACCTTGAGTGGAGGAGCTGGTATTTGCACCATGACCCACATGCTAGGCGCCAATCTGTACCGATGCCTAACAAGACGATGGGCCGCAATCCTCTGCTCTTTGCCTGCGCGATTGCAGCTTTGGCGGCTACTGCGTCAGCAGCCCGAGTAACAACCGTGAGGCATTCCAAAGAGCGGCAAGGGATGCCCACTGGGTTGGTATTCATCAGGTGGGTACTGCGTCAAGAGCCGGTGAAATCTGCCCTGCCGGCAGTCCTATGTTGCAGGGATTGCTGAGCTGCCGTGCCCCAGAGTGAGTTGTTGCGGTTTCTGGCCCATGTGAGGGCTGATCCAACCCTGCGGCAAATGATGGCCGACGCCCTTACGGCTGATCAGGTGTCGCTTCTTGCCCAGGAGCGGGGATTTCTGGTCTCTGGTAGCGACATCCTGCGCTTTCACGGCCAGTCGGCCTCAGGGATCCGCATCAGCCGCATCGACCACCCTGGCGAATATCCCGGCCGTTACTACTGAAGCGCCTATCTCAGCGGTGAGGACACAAGATCATTATAAACCAATCCTAAGCCCAATCTGAGCTCCCCAACTTGAGAAAGAGGAGTTATCCCATTTGTCATATCCATCATCTGTGCCATACCCACCTGTGCCGCGATATACAGCCTCTGCGAAGACTTTGGATTTATAATCAATAGCGCAAGAAAGGCCTGCTTTTGCTTGATAGCCTAGCAATGATTTCGAATAGCCCTGGTAGCTCAATCCAGGGTCGGCAAATGCGCCAACATCAAGAAATGAAATTCCAATGCCAACACCAATGTAAGGCGATAAACGCTTGCTTGGCAACAGATCCCAGTAGATGCTGGCGAAAGCGGAGTCCTTGCGTGTTTGGCCGCCTTGACTGTACTTATAATTCCGACCGGTAACACTGTTGTAACCTTCTAGCTTGCTTGCATCGAGGGCGTACGTAAGTTCTAGGCGAACTGGCTTGAAATTATAGCCTATACCCACTTCTGTAGAAAATCCGGGAGTGGAAAACTCCGTGAATGATCCTGGGTCACCTTTCCCTACTCGGTCAATTGGCCAATTTGCGCCAACGCCTGCTGTCACATAAAGACCGGATAAGTTTCCCTTTGAAGAGGGTGCACTGTCTTCGGCTGGGAGATCTTCTGCATTAGCAGGGCTAGAAAATGCGCCCATGCAACAAACCATGAAAGATAAAAAGACCCGTGAACTCACACTCGCTCGAAAACGCTTGTCGGCAATACTATAACCTGATCTCCAGAAGGCTGTGGACAGCGCAACCTTCAAGAACGCAGCAGATCAGAAATCCACAGCAGGCTAGGCCTATTCATGCATGCAAAGCCGGATGGATCAATCCGGTGCATTCGGAGACAACAGCTACACCGGCGCTGCCTATCTCTTTGATGTCGCAACCGGCAATCTGCTGCAGTCCTTCACCAATCCCAATCCCGCTTTTTACGTCTCTTTCGGCTCCTCCGTAGCGCTCAGCGGCAACAGCGCTCGATCCCAGCTGGAAAGCCCTGACGACTCCTCGTCTGGCCCAAGCCCATCTGCCGGCTGGCCTCAGCTGCCGCAGAAATCGTGCAGGATCACGCGGCAGCCAGCAGCGACTCCCTGATCTGCTGAAGGTGCTTCTGGCGATCACCGCTCTGGCTGAGCCTTGATAGCCAGCTCGGCGTAGCCGGTCGCTGGATCGCGCTCTCGCCGGAACTGCCACTCCGGCAGCAGACCGATCACGAGCTCGGCGGTGGTGCGCACCAGCGAGCCAGGGCAGAGGTGCCCGCCGAATACGGCACCTTTGTTGTCGGCCACAGCGATGTGGAGGTGGGCGCCATCAGGTGAAAGGGTGCCGGAGAGGCTGAGGATCTCCAGCTCGCCGTGGATGGTTGTGGCCGCCGCCGCTCCAGCGAAGCGCAGCTCGGCCACCGAGAGGCTGCCGATAGCGCTGATCACACAGCCGGCCTGCTCCTCCTGCTCGCCCATCCAGGACTCCAGCGCCTGACGCAGGTCATCGCCCGGCTGCAACCGCAGCGGCACCACCTTCATGGGGCAGGACCCTCCACTAGCCCTTGGAACATCACCAAGGCATCGACGTAACCCAACTGCCTGTGGCGAAACGCTCCCGGCAGAGTACCGATGACCTGAAAGCCATTGCGCTGCCAGCAACGGATGCCGGCGGTGTTGGTGCTAACCACCAGGTTGAACTGCATCGCCCGGAATCCAAGACCCCAGGCCGCCCGTAGCGAGTGCTGACAGAGGCGGCTGCCGATCCCCTGGCGGCGGCAGTGCTCTGCAACTACATAGCCGGCATTGGCCACATGGGCTCCCAGGGCGAGGGAATTGGGCCTGAGGTAGTAGGTGCCCACGAGGGCCCCTGCCCCATCCACGGCGATCATCACCGCCTGATTCTGTTCCACCCATGCCAGCTGGGCTTCTGCCTCTGTGATGGCCGGGTCGTGGGGAAAGGTTTCACCCTCGCGGAACACCGGCTCCAGCAGCGCCCACAACGCTGGCCAGTCGGCCGGCACATAGGGGCGGATCTGCAGGGGGGATGCCACTTGGGGCCAGCTGGACGAAGGTTCTGCCGCATCCTTGCGTCAGCTGTGAAGCCCCCTTTATGAACTCCCTATGAACTCCCTACGAACTCCCATTGCCCCCGGTGAAAGCCGGGGATCATTGAGGTTCCTGGCCGCAACGGCCGACCATTGCACCGCCGCAGGTGCCAGCGCCAGCAGCTCCGCTCACACCTGAAAATCCTCTGATCTAAAAACGATCACGGCTATTGCCACGCACAAACCCACGCACAGCTGCGCCCGGGGCCAACGCTCCGGGCTTTGTTGTGTTGACTGGCGATCAGCCTGAGAGCTTCGCCACCCCTGCCAGCAGTGCACCAATGGCCGCCGCTGCACCGATCACCTGCAGCACGCTCCAACGCAGCCGCAGCTGGGCAAACAGGGCCACCGCCACCACCAGCGCAGCCCAGGGATTGAAGGCGCCGGCGGGCCAGAGCACCGGGCCGGCGAAGAACAGCGCCAGGCTGGCGATCACCCCAACAACCACGGCCGTAATGGCGCTCAGTGGAGCCCCAAAGCGCAGGTCGCCTCTGGAGGCCTCCACCAGCGGTGCGCCGGCCAGGATGAAGCCGAAGGAGGGCAGGAAGATGAACCACACCGTCACCAGCACCGCCGCCAGGGCCAGGGGCCAGGGGCTCAAGCCAGCTGCGATGGACTGATTCCAGCCGCCCATGAAGCCCACGAAGGCCACCACCATGATCAGTGGCCCCGGCGTGGTTTCACCCAGGGCCAGGCCGTCGAGCATCTGCGGAGCCGATAGCCAGCCGAACTGCTCCACCGCCCCCTGGGCCACGTAGGGCAGCACGGCATAGGCCCCGCCAAAGCTGAGCAGCGCCACCCGCGTGAAGAAGCGCGCCATCAGCGCCAGGGTGCCGCTCCAGCCGCCGGCAATCGCCAGGGCTGCGAGGGGCAGTAGCAGGGCCAGGGCCCATACCAGCAGCGTCATTGCCAACCGCCGCTTTGAAAAGCGCGCATGGTCCGGCGAGGCGGAGTCATCGTCGTGAAGAGCGCCAGGCCGATCCTGATTAGGGTCGCTCGATCCGGCTCCGTGGGGCTTGCTCGCCACCAGCAGGTTGGGCCGCCAACGGGCGGCGCCAAGGCCGATCAGGCCAGCGGTGATCACCACCACGGGATAGGGAAACTTGAACGCCGCCATAGCCAAGAAACCGGCAATCGCCAGGGCCACCAGCAGGGGCGTGTGCAAGGTGCGGCGGCCGATGCGCCAGGCGGCCATCAGCACGATGGCAAGCACCGCCGGTTTGAGCACGGCGAACACCGAGGCCAGCAGGGGCAGCTGACCCCAGAGCGCATAGACGCTGGCGAGAGCCGTGAGCACAAACACCGAGGGGATAATGAACAGCCCCCCGGCGATCAGGCCACCGGGTACGCCGTGCATCAACCAGCCCAGGTAGGTGGCCAGCTGCATGGCCTCCGGCCCAGGCAGCAGCATGCAGTAGTTGAGGGCGTGCAGGTAGCGCCGCTCCGAGAGCCAGCGGCGCCGGTCCACCAGCTCGCGATGCAGCAGGGCGATCTGCCCGGCCGGCCCCCCGAAGCTCACCCAGCCAAGCTGGAACCAAAAGCGGGAGGCCTCAGCAAGACTCACAGGGCTGACAGATCCAGTGGTCACGGGCGTGGGCAATGCGGGCACGGCCAATATCAACGCACAGGAATCTGGGCAGCGGGGGCGGGCCTAACCCCATGGCGGCTGCGCTGGATCACCTCACCCGACTGGAGCAGCAGCGATTCACCGGCCTGAAAGGGCTGCCAGTGCTCGTCGGTGGTGAGCGGCTCAGTGCTGAGGATGGTCACCACATCGTTGGACGTGGTGAGCGCCGAAAAATCAACCTGCAACGGCGGGTCCGCCAGCGTGGCCTTGCAGAACGGCGCCCGGCGCGTCAGCCAGTGGAGCCGGCTGGTGGCGGTGACAAACAGCCACTGGCCGTTGCTGATTAGGGCATTGAAGGTGCCCCGCTCTGCCAGTTGGGCTGCACAGTGGTGCAGTTGCTCAAACACCGCAGCCGCGTCATTGGAATCAACCCCGCTGGAATGGAGTTGCTCAAGAATCCAGCAAAACGCTGCTTCGCTGTCGGTGCTGCCGAAGGGCCGGTAGCGATCGCCCAAGGGGATGGCGCCTTGGAGGTCGCCGTTGTGGGCAAACACCCAGGTCTGCCCGCCCCAGCTGCGGGAAAAGGGATGGCAGTTCTCCAGCGTCACTACGCCGCGGGTGGCCTTGCGGATGTGGGCGATGCTCACCAAGGCCTTGGGTGAGCGCTCCGCCAGCTGATCGGCAAGAGCCGAGAACGCCGCCGGGGCCTCTTCCCTCAAAAGGGTGAGGCTGGGGCGATCCTGTTGGCCATCGGGGGTGAAGCTGGCCAGGCCCCAGCCATCGGCATGTTCGCCACTGGCACCACCACGCCGGCTGAGCCCCCGGAAGGAGAAGCCCATGTCGGTGGGGGTGTTGGCGTTGAGGGCTAGCAGTTCACACATGGACGAGTTGGCAGGTGCGCTATCAGCGGGTGTTGGCGAAGAGGCGATCCCAGATGCCGCCGTTGCCAAAGAATTCCTTGTTGACCTGGCTCCAGCCGCCAAAGTCTTTCACCGAAAAGAACGTCTTCACCGGCGCAAAGCGATCCTTCACCCGCGCCCAAACCGTGGGGCTGGTGGGCCGGAAACCCTCCTCGGCAAAAACCTGCTGCGCCTCATCGGTAAACAGGTAGGCGGCCAGGGCCTCGGCGGCCTTGCGGGTGCCCTTGCGGTCAACATTTTTGTCGACCACCGCCACGGGGCCTTCGATGCGGATGTTCAGCTCCGGCACCACGAAGGGATCCTTGAGGTCGCCAGTTTTGGTGGCCAGGATCGCCTCATTTTCATAGTTGAGCAGCACGTCGCCCTGGTCGCGCTTGAGGAACACATCGGAGGCTTCCCGCGCATCCTTGGGCAGGTTGTCGACGTTCTTGTAGACGCTGGTGACAAAGGCCTCAGCCTGCTGGGGTGTGCCGCCGGCCTGGGTAATCGAACCCCAAAGACCCAGGAAGTTCCAGCGGGCACCACCGGAGGTCTTGGGGTTGGCGGTCACCACCGTGACTCCGGGCTTCACCAGGTCCTTCCAGGTGGTGATCTGCTTGGGATTGCCGGCTCTGGTGAGGAACGCCACAGCCGAGTTGGTGACGATGCCGTTGTTGGGTAGCTCCTGCTCCCAACCGGGCTGAATCAACCCCGACTCCTCCAGCTTGAGCACGTCGGCGGAGAGGGCCAGGGTGACCACATCGGCGTCGAGCCCGTCGATCACCGCCCGGGTCTGGGTGCCCGAGCCGCCGTAGCTGGTCTTGATCTCCAGCTCCTGGCCGGTTTTCTGCTTCCACTGCTCCACGAAGGTGGGCAGGATCCGGTCGTAGGCCCCTTTGGTGACGGCGTAGCTCACCAGCAGCAGCCGCTGGCGTTCACCCGAGCTGCCGCCCTGGGGTGTTGCCGATGGACCGCCGCAACCGGCCAGGAACACGAGCGAGCCCGTGGTGAAGAGGGCCGCCAGGCACCGCGATTGGATAGTCACGTAAACCGGTAGGGAATATGCAGATACAATACCACGGTTTACCCATCGGGAATTAGGCAAGAAAAAGCCCCCGGCCGGCTGGCGCGGGGCTGGAGGGGTGTTCGTGTGTGGATGCTGAGTGGATGGGGGGCTGCGCTCAGCGGGAGGCGCGGAAGATCTGGTCCCAAATCGCCCCATCGCGGAAGAATTTGCCGGTCACGGCCGGCCAGCCACCGAAGGCCTCGATCGTGTAGGTCTTCACCACGGGAAACTTGCCGCGGGCGTAGGCCTTGCCCTCGGCCGTGGCAGGCCGGAAGCCGTTATCGGCAAATACCTTCTGGGCAGCCGGGGTAAAGAGAAACTTGGTAAAGGCCTCGGCCACCTTGCGGCTGCCATTGCGATCCACGTTCTTGTCAACCACCGCAACCGGCTGGGACGTGAGCACGTTGGGGCTGAAGGTCTTGTAGCCAGCGGTCCACTCGCCCTTGCGTTTGGCCAGAATCGCCTCGGTTTCCCAGTTGAGCAGTACGTCACCCTGCTTGCGCTTGATGAAGAAGTCGGAGGCCTCGCGGGCATCCTTGGGCAGCACCTCGACGTTCTTGTAGACGTCGCGGATGAATTGCCGGGCTTGAGCTTCCGAGCCTCCGGCCTGGGTCACAGCGCCCCAAAGGGCGACGAAGTTCCAGCGGGCACCACCGGAGGTCTTGGGGTTGGCGGTGACCACGTCCACATTCGGCTTGGCGAGGTCTTTCCAGCTGTTGATCTTCTTGGGATTGCCGGGGCGCACAAAGGCCACAACGGTGGAGTGGATGGGCGTGGCCTTGTTGGGCAGACGGCTTTCCCAGCCTTTCTTAATTAGCCCGGCCTGCTCGATCCGGGACACGTCGGCGGCCATGGCCAGATTGACGATGTCGGCATTCAGGCCATCGATCACGGCTCGGGTCTGGGAACCGGAGCCGCCATAGCTGCCCTTGAAGGTGACGGTCTGGCCGGTTTTCTTTTTCCAGTCGTCGGCGAACAGCCGGAAGATCTGGTCGTAGGCGTTTTTGGTAACCGCGTAGGAGACCAGGGTGAGGGTTTGGGGCTTGGCCGGCTGCTGGGCCTGCGCCAACGGAGCATTAAGTGTGTTGGCAGCAGCCACAGCCAGAGGTAGGCAGGCGATGCCGGTAAGCAACAGCTGGCGGCGACTGGGCCGAGCAGAAAAGAGCGTCGTATTCACGGTAAGCCGATCGGGAACTAGAGAAAGTTACGGCGCGAAGGCTTGCGGCGTTGTGGCTCAGGGCACACGCCCCGTCTGCACAATTCCCGACCTGCAAACCGTTGTTTACCTGGCAGAATGGGACAAGTTCCAAAGCCAGCCATGGTTTTCAGTGCCAAGACGGAGTACGGACTGGTTGCGCTGATCGATCTGGCCGCCGTCTATGCAACTGGCGAGCGCCAGCAGACCGGCGAAATCAGCAGGCGGCATGGCATGCCAGAGCGCTACCTGGAGCAGATGCTCACCTCCCTGCGCAAAGGGGGCTTCCTCATCAGCGTGCGTGGGCCGAAGGGCGGCCACCAACTGACCCGTTCGCCAGAGCTGATTACTGTCTCCGAGGTGGAGGACTGCCTGGAAGGAGACGCCCGAGCCGAGCGCCAGGGCGATAGGAGCAATGCTGAGTTCCGAGTTCTCGATGGGCTGGCCCAGCGGGCGCACCAGGCCCGAACGGCAGTGCTGAAGGGCACCACGCTTGCCCATCTGCTGCTGGAGCGGGACAGCATGCGGCAGCCCACGCCGATGTTCTACATCTGAAGCCCCAGGTCGAGACGCACGCGAGTCAGCCCGTGTGCCCGAAAACACCGGTATGCCCATCGGAAATAAGACATACTCCTGAGCAGTTGCTCTCCGGCTATGGCCTGCTGTCTGCGAATGCCTTGCTCCCCTCTGAATTCACGCGTCCGTGGCCCAAGTCATTACCCGCCCCATCGCTCGCCGACGCCATGACTTCATCTCTGCTCAAGCGCCCTTTGCAACTCACGCTCCACCCTCAGGACGTGCTTCCAGAAGGCATGAGTTGGCGGCTGCATGAGGGCTACGTGCGCTCGGCCACCTGGGATCTGGAAGGGGAGAGCATCACCCTGGGCCTTTGGGCCCCGGGTGATCTGATCACCTCGGAAGATCCCGTGCTCAATCCGCTGGAACTGCAGTGCCTCACCACCGTGGTGGTGGAGCACATTGAGCTTGATGCAAGCGAGCAGCTCCAGCATCTGCTGCGTGAGCGGCAAATGCTGGCGGAACTTTTAACCATTCAGCGGATTCGCTCCGGGGACCTGCGCCTGTTGACCCTGCTCAGCTGGATCGGTCAGGCCCACGGGCAGGTGAACAGCCACGGCTGCCGCCTGTCGCTCAGTGAGCTCAACCTCACCCACCGCTCACTGGCGGACATCTGCGGCCTGACCCGGGTCACGGTGACCAAGCTGCTGAGCCGTCTTCGCGCGGAAGGGCGGCTGGTGGCGATTGGCGACAGCGATCTCTTGATCCCCAGCCAGCTATGAGCCACCCCATCTCTCCTTGGTGCCTGCAATGGGGCCGTGACGGGGAACTGGCCCAGAGCGATCGCCAGGATCTGCTCCAGTCGCTCGTCTTAGAAGACAACAGGCTGGCGCGCTTGATGCTCACCCAGGCCAGCCAGGAGCCCACCGCATCCAGGGCATCGGGGCGGGCTTTGTGCCGAGCAATCTGGATCTATCACTGATCGACCGGGTCGAGACTGTGAGCGATGCCGATGCCATCGCCATGGCCCAGCGGTTGATGAAAGAGGAGGGCATTCTGGCCGGCATCTCCTGCGGAGCGGCGGCAACGGTGGCTTTGCGTCTAGCTCGTGATGAGCGATTCCAGGGGAAGTTGATTGTGGTGGTGCTGCCGGATTCCGGCGAGCGCTATCTCAGCACCGCTCTCTTTGAAAACGTGTTTGACGCCCAGGGCCTACCGATTGGTGCCAGGCCCTGAGCTTCAGATCACAAAGTCCGGCACGAAGGTGCGGGAATCGCGGCTGGTGATGTGCAGGGAATCGCCAGCCTGGAGCTCGCGGTAATCAATCCGCTCGCGGGGCAGCTGGGCCACCACCACCTCACCGCTGGCAAGGGTGAGTTCGGCCTGGATGTCACGGCCCAGATGGGTGAGGCGGCGCAGCACCGCCGGCACGCTGCCCTCTTGGGGCTGGCGATGTAGCTCCAGGTCGTGGGGCCGGATGAACAGATCGCCCGGCTGCTCCCGATGGGGCGCTAGGGCCA
>ERZ1673962.1479-NODE-1479-length-10960-cov-4.528198_pt1 | contig 10960 bp, 14 predicted proteins | sample MGYA00580188_ERZ1673962 | MGnify/ENA primary metagenome ERZ1673962 (study PRJEB41334, sample SAMN05608104) | rock metagenome | biome: terrestrial subsurface; feature: shale formation; material: shale | place: USA: Pennsylvania ... | reverse complement strand
CATTTTTTTGTATTTAAATATTATTTTCATCTCTATTAAAAATTATATAAAAAAGTTTTAAATTTCAAAATTGAAATAAAAATATTTTTATATATAATTCTTTTCTAAATATTAATTAATTTTTTTAGATGTTAGTAGTTAAATGAAAAAAAGAATTATCAGGTAGTGTTAAAATAAGTTGATCTAAAAACGCAGCTTTACCTATATTAGGTGCAGCACTTATGATAAATTGAAAAGTTAAATTAAATAGAATGCCAAAAATAGGGGATGTTATGACTTTTCTTGATATACTAGAATGAATTTGAGTAAAGTATAGTTGGGAATGAACTAGTCTTATTTTTGATTCTTCTAATATTACTAATGAAAATTTAAATTTTGAAAAAATAAAAAAAATAAGATCATCTATATTTTTATTATCACCATTATTACATTTCTTTGGTAGTATAAAGATACCTTTTCCAGGATGATGTAAAATATGAAGAAGACCTATTGATTCTCATTTGAATTGATTAAAAGCAATAGGTTATGATTATGTTTATGAAAATGAGGATATTTCTTTAGATTGAAAATTAAGTTCTTGAGATAAAGTATTAAATTGAGGTTTTTGAGTTTCTTCTACTGAAAATTTAATTGTTGCAAATGTTTTAAGAGACTGAAAAACAGTTATTAAATCATCTGCTATAGAACCTCATGTAATGAATCTTATAAGTTTTTTAAGAAAAGCATGAGCGGATATAAAAATTAGATATAATCATGAAATTATAATTAATTGAGTTAAAGAATTAAATTCAGATTTTGAGTTTGATATAGTTGCTGATTATATTGAAGCTTGAACTTATATGGTTATATGAGCACTGGCTTCAAAAGAATATATAGATATTATTGATGCTAGAATTGAAGATTTATATGTTTATATAGAAAAACTTAAAGAAGCATGAGTAAAGGTTGAAGATTTAGGTAATGATACACTAAGAGTTTATAAGGCAAATAACTTAAAAGCTGTAAATATACAAACTAATATTTATCCTTGATTTCCAACTGATTTACAATCACCATTTACTATCTTATTATCACAAGCTAATTGAGTAAGTAAAATACATGAAGTTTTATTTGAATGAAGATTGAACTTTTTAGTAGAATTAGAAAAAATGGCAGCAAATTTAGCTATAATGAATCCTCATGAAGCAGTTATATTTTGACCAAATGAATTAAAATGATGAGCTACTGTTACTTCTTGGGATTTAAGAGCTTGAGCTGCTATGGTTATAGCTTGATTGATTTCTGAATGAGAAACAAAAATCACAAATGTTGAATATATATATAGAGGTTATGAAGATTTTTTAAATAAATTAAAATCTTTATGAGCTGATATAGAAGAAATAGAGTAATTATTAATAATTAAATTTATGAAAGGTTTAGCAATTTGATTAGTTATTTTTTGAATAGTTATAATAGCATTCCCTGCAATATTAGTATTTTTAATTTGAGGTTTTTTTATATTTATTTGACTTAATATGTTAGCTTTCTTTTGATTTTTTAAATCAAACAAAGAAAATAGGGAAGATTATGTAAGTTTTTGAAATTATAAAATATACAGAAATAAAAAATAATAAAATAGAGTTTTTCAAAAACTCTATTTTATTTTGTAATAAAAAGTGTTATAATTAGATTAATTAACAAAATAAAAATAACTTATGAAAGATATTTTTTTATATTTACTTTTAGCTCTTATCTCATTTTTTCCTATTGTTATTTGGGCTTATTCTTTTACTTATATAGATGATAATCCTATAAATAAAAAAAGATTTATTCTATGAATACTTGGTTGATCATTAGCTGTTTTTCCGATTTTAAATATGGATAAAATATTGGATATCTTAGATTTTAAATATTTAAATGTTTTTTATTTTGCTTCTGAGCTAAAGTCTATATTAACAAGCTTTGAGTTCTGATTGTCTCTTAGTTTATTTTTGTGATTAATAGTTATTTTTTCTTTTATTTTATGAGCTTTTTTAAGGAATAAATTCAATATTTTAAAAATATTTATAAAAAATATATTAGTTTTTCTTTTTTTTATATTTGTATCAAGTATTTTTTTATATTTTCTTAATTATTTATTATTATATATTGATTTTAAAATTGATGATCCTATTCGCTTCTGATCTATAATTTTTGATACATTTAAATTAATTATTTTTTATTATTTTATTGTAGCATTTATAGAAGAGGCAGCTAAGCATTTCAATTTTTTACAATCAGATGTTTTTAAAATAAAATCTATAAAAGATTGAGTTTTATACTCTATATTTATAGCTTTGTGATTTAGTTTTGTAGAAAATATATTATATTTATATAATTATTATCAATGATATTGATTAAATTGAGAATTATTAAAACTATATTTTTTTCGTTCTACATTTTCAGTTGTTTTACATATATTGGCTAGTAGTGTAGTTGCTTATTATTTTTCAAAAGCATTACTTTTATATAGAGAAAAAGAATTAAGCTTCCCATATTTGAAAATATTTTTATTTTGACTAGTAGTAAGTATTTTGCTTCATACAGTATTTAATGTTTTTTTAACTTTATGATTTAGTTTCGTTTTATTTATATATTTTATAGGGGGGTATTTATATGTTAGTTCTATATTTTATAATGACTAAAAAAAGAATTAGATTATCTAATTCTTTTTTTAGTCTATAGGGTAAAGGTTTTTAATTTCTATTATTTCCCAATTTTCATCCATATCTTTTAGTTTATTGAAAAATCATTTAAAATGCAGTAATCAATATGTTATATATATTTTTTCGTATTCTGAATTATTTACTTCTTTTGCTAAGTGTAAATCTCTATCATCAATTATAACATTAAAAATATCTTGTTTTCATATAGATTTGCTTAATTGAGATTGTATATCTTCATTTCAAATTATTGTATTTAAAATAGCTTGATTTATATATACTAATAGTTTTAACTCTTTTTCATTTAATTGGCTAAGTAATTCAATTATTTGTTTATTTGCATCAATTACTTCACTTGAATTATTTGATTTATTTTGACTATCAATTCTCTCATCGTATATATTTATTATTTCATCTATACTTAAGTCTATGTTAAAATCTAAATCATTAACTATTCATAAAAAATCATTAGTATTTTGGTATTGTACTCAATAAAGTTTTGATACGTTTTTGTATAAATCTTCATCAAAATTCATTCATAATGCTTGATTGAATTTATCCATACTTTCTTCTGATCATTGTCTTACTCATTCAAAAAAGTATACTCATCATTCTTCTTTGAATTTTTTTAAGTTGTTTTGAACATTTTTATAAAAACTTTCACTTCATATATGAACCATAGCTTGAAATTTTACAACTTTTTCTCAGTTGCTTATTGTGTATTCCGGCATTTCAGCTTTGAATACTTCATTTGATAAATACGCCCATGAACCTATTATTCAAGAAGTAATAAATATAAATAATCATAATCTAAATAAAAATGATTTACAATATTCATATAAGTCAGTTATTTCTTTTTTTGTTAACTTTTTCCATATTATATGAAAACTATAAAATATTATTGTATAAAATCATATGCTTACTACAAAACTTAGTATTCAAATAAATCAATTAAAGTAATATGCTATAGATGCAAATAGTGAAAATAATATAATTGTTATTATATTTTTATAATTCATTAATTTTTTGTTAAAAATAAGTGTTCTTAGTTTATTTATTTTTTGATTTTAATAAAATTTTTTTTATAATAGAGAAAATTTAAAACTTATTTAATTTTGTATGAAAAAAATTATTTTAACATTTATTAGTTTATTTTTTCTAATAATTACTCCAATAGCTAATGCTTCTATTTTTTGAGGTTCAGATAGTAAAATACCTTATTGTGAATGAAATGATTGTGGTTTACAACAATGAATTGAACAAGTAAAAAATTCTTGAGTAGATTGACTAGTTACAGAAGGTAAAGCTTCTGAATATATTCAAGGTATAACTGTTTATATATTAGGTTTTTTATCACTTATAGCAGTTATAATAATAATATATGCATGATTTAATCTTCTTACATCTGCATGAGATGAAGAAAAATCAAAAAAATCAAAAACAATTATTATTTTTACAATTACTTGATTAGTAATAATATATTTAGCTTGACCAATAACTAAATTTGTTATTTGAATACTTACTCAAAGTATATAAGAGATTGACTTTTTATAAAGTCAATTTTTTTATTTGTTTTTAAATTTTTATTATGCTATTATTGATTATGTATAAATAATTTTTAATAACAAAATATGTCAGAAAAAAAATATATTATTTCAAATAAAAAAACTAATCTTCCAGTTTGAGCTATATGATTTTTAGTTTTTGTTTTAGTGTTAACTACAGCTTTGTTTTTTTATAACAATCATTTAGACAATAAAAATCAAGATACATTAACTAGGATTGATAATGTTAATTCTAAAATAAAAGAAATAGAAAAAAATCCACAAGTACAAGTTTATTCTCTTTTAGAAATGAATAAATGAGTAATAGGTGAATTAGAAAAAAGAAACAAAATTACTGATTATATAAGACATTTTTCAGAAGTTTGAAAATATTATGATATATCTTTTGATTGATTTAATTATAATAATTGAAATATATCTACTACAGCTATAGCTCAATCTAATTCAGAATGATGAGTTGCATCATCTAAGACTGTTCAATTCATAAGAGATTACAGACTTTCTGATACATCTATATTTGACTTAAATTTTATTAGTTCATTTGAATGAATGGATGTTATAAAATATAACTTAAATTTCGAATTAAAATAATTTTAAATCTAATAAAAACAAGTATGACAAGTTTTAACAAAAATAATAATAAAATTTATTGATATATAATAATTTTAGTTTCTTTATTCATTTTGATTTTAGTTACTAGAGTTCAAATATCTAATACACAATTAAAACTAGATGAAATTTCTATAAATAGTAATGTAGAAACTGATGCTAGAAATAAATTATCAAAATTAAATGATATAGAAAAAAAATTAAAAGATGCTGATACTACAAAAGTAGATCCTTATCTAATGGAAATAAAAGAGGATGAAATTTTAGAATATATTTATTCTAAAATCGAAACTGATAACTTAAATTATGAAGACTGAGCAGCTGTTGTAAGAAATATATCTATAACAAAATGAGATATTAACGAAATTGGTTTTAATGAAGCTACTTTAAATCTGAGTTTAAGATTACCGTCTGAACAAAGGCTTATGGATATATTAGATTTTTTCACATGAGAAGAATCTAAATATAAATTTTTTATAAATTCATTTGTTTATCCAAAAATTAGCACTTGATCAAGTTTTAATGTTAACATTCCTTTAAAAATATTTTATAAATAAGATTATGGAAGAAAAAAATACTATGAATAAAGAAATAGTATTCAGAAAAAAAGTATGAGTTATAGATAAATACAATTTTTATGAATATATTTCTGTTATGTTGGATTGATGAGTATGAGTAACCGATGCTTTAAAATCAGTAGAATCAAAAATAACTAGTGTCTACTTTAAGCAAAAAATAAAAGAATTAATTACTTATATTTCTTCTTGAGATTCATTTTCAAAATCTATGAAAAAGATTCCCAATGTTTTTGAATCATCTGAAATTTCTATAATAGAAGCATGAGAAACAACATGACAATTATCATCATCACTAATGAAATTAAGTGATGATTTGAAAAAATTACATGAACTGAAAAATAAAATAAAATCAGCTCTTACATATCCTTTAATTATATTTATATTTTTAATTTTAGCTTTAGTAATTGTTTTAGCATACGTTATACCAGCTATTCAGCCTTTATTTATAGATTCTGACGTAGAACTTCCTGTTGCAACTAAAGCATTGATATGAACTTCTGATTTTATAATACAAAACTATTGGGTTTTAATACTTTTCTTTTCTACGGTTTTTGTTTTATTTTTAATATATAAAAATACAAAATCATGAAAAGAATCTTTAGAAAATTTTGTATTAAATTTTCCTCTTATATGAAAAATATATAAAAACTACATATTAGCTAATATAGCTGCAAACTTATCTAGTTTAGTTGGTTCATGAATATGAATTGTAAAAAGTTTAACTTTAGTTTGAAAATCGACTAATAGTGTTGTTTATATGTGAATTTTTGATGATATTATCTCAAGAGTTTCATCAGGTGATACTATAGTTCACTCAATAGAAGAAATAGATGAAGATAAGGAATATTTTACTGCTGATTATTTACAAATGTTATCAGTTTGAGAAAAAACAGCAAGTTTAGAATCTATTTGTCATAAGATAAATATACAATATCAAAAAGAAGTTGATTATTCATTAGCAAGGTTAACAAAATGGATAGAACCAATTGCTATACTTATATCTTGAGTTTTTATTTTGTGGTTTTCGTTTGCTATATTCGGGGCCATATTACAAGTAACTCAAACTGTTTGATAAAAAGCCAAAAATTATTTTTAATTTCTGGCTTTTTTCTTTATAATAGAGAAAATATAGAAAATAATATTATTGTATGAAAAAAAATATTAGTTGATTCACTCTTATGGAGTTTTTAGTTGCATCTACGATAGTTGTTTTATTAACTCTTATGACATATGTCCCATATAGTCATTATCAAAATAAAGCAAAAATAAAAATTGCATCTCGTGAAATAAGTCAAAGCTTTTATGAATCAAAAAATATGGCTACCTGATGAATAACTAGTAATAATACAAATAAGTCGGTTTGATTATATATTACAACAGATTTATTAACATCAAATACAATTAAGTTTTTAAGTTATCCTTATGATATTGAAGAAATTAATATTAATAATAATGTTTCAGGTTCTACAGAATTAATAAAAGATAAAAAATTACAAGATTGAGTTTCTATTGTTGATTTATGACCTTATAATAATTTATTGTTTTTCTATGAATCAATTACATGAGAATCAAAAGTTTATACATTTGATTCAGGTACAAAAACACAAGTTACAGATGATATATTAGATATAACTATTTCATATAGAAATTCTTCTAGTGATAGTCTGAAATCAAAGCTTAATTACTATACAAAAACTAATATAATAGATTATAAATAAAATTATGAAAAATATAAATAAGTCGTGATTCTCTATAATAGAAATAATGATAGGTATATTTATCTTTTCTATATGAATAATAAGTGTATATTCATTGATTATAACAACTTTAAAGTTAAATGATTATAATAAAAACTATATAATTGCAGCTAATCTTGCTAGGGAACAAGTAGAACTTGTTAGAAATATAAGAGATAGTAATTATGAAAAAATACAAGTATATAATCAAATAAATCCATCTACTGATAATCATTCTAATCAGTTTCAAATATGAAAAAATTATAGAATAGAAAATAATTTTTCTACAAATCCAGATAATTTTCCTGTTAAAGTTACTGAAATTATAGACTTTGGTGAGTGAGAATCAGAAATAGCTACAAAAATGCAAAGTTATAGATTATGTTTAAATTCACAAAATTTATATACTTTTGACTGTGTTTGAAATAAGGAAACACCATTCTATAGATATATATCTATAGAGCCAGTAGAATATAAAGAATGAGTAAACACAAAAGTAGTTGATTGAGCTTTTAATGTAAAATCAAAAGTAATATGGTATAGTAAATGATATAATGAGTTTGAATTAAATAATATATTTACAGATTTTAAAAGATTTTAATATGAAAAATAAAAATAAGTGATTTACTCTTATAGAAGTTGTTATAGGGGTTACTATATTTTCTATGATAATGATATCAGTGATGGCTATTTATATATTAGCTTCTGATACTTCTCTAAAATCAGATATAAATAGAGCTATGCATGAAAACACTAAAAATATATTTACAGATATATCTGAAAATGTTATAAATAATTGAATTGATTGAGTTTCAGAATCATATATTGATTCTTGTGATTTTAATACTTGATCTAATAATTATAAAGTGTGAACTAAGTTATGTATTTCTTGAGATGAATATTATATAGCTAAATTTAACTGATCTTCTTATATAAGAGTTAGCAATGCTGATTGTTGAAATATAGATGACCACTGTTATGTTGTAAAAAATTGAGTACCAATAACAAATAGCTTGGTTTCTATAAAAAAAATGAACTTTATTGTTACTGATACTTTTTCAAAAAAAGTTACTTTATCAATGGTTTTGATGCCTACAACAAAATCATGAGTTAAATCTACTCAAATAGAAGAAAATACATTAAATTTTCAAACTACTATAAACTATAGACCTTTTTAAATTATGAAAAATATAAAAAATAATAATTGATATTCTACAATTGTAGCTCTATTATTAATATGATTCTTGCTTGTATTATCAATTTGAATTTTTAGATTGATATTAAATGAAATGAAAATAAATAGAGCTATGTGAGATTATATGAAGTCTTTTGCGTGAGCAGAATCTTCACAAGAATTAGCTTTATTATGAATAAAAAAATATTGATATGGTTATGCTTGAGAGATTTTAGATACTATAAATGATAAATCAGTTATGTTGTCTGAAAACCCTTTAGATAAATCATTGTTTCATCCAAAGAGGGATGTTAAAATATTTTATAAAAATGATGGTAAAGTAAATAATTATGAGTGAACTATTAAAGCTCTATGATATGATATAATACCATTGTTTTATTTAGATGAAACAAGTGAATATTCTATATCAAATTATAATTTATCTGTATTATCTTGAGATTCTAATAACTTATCATGGAATATAGTAGGGGCTAATTCATGACTATCATGAAAATGATTGGTTACTTTTTGAGAAGAAAAAAAATTAGATTGAACATGACAATTTATATATTCTAAAAAAGATATATCAACATTTTTATCACTATCTAACACTAATTACCTTATTTTAAATAATACTAGTAATTCTTGAGAAATAACTTATGAAATTTCTACTGTATCTTCAAGTGAGTTTTTTACTAAGCCAATTCTTAATATAATATCTAGTTGAGAATTAGGTGACTATAGGCAAAACCTTAGTACAAAGTTGGATAATAATGAATTTTTGAATATACTTAGATACTCTATATATAGTAATTAGAAAAATAAAAATGGCTTATTTAAGCCATTTTTATTTTTTATCTTTTTAAAATTACTATATAAAGCTATTTTTTTTATAAAAAAATTTGCAATTGCTTTAAAGATAGCTAAAATTAAGGGTGTTTATATTTATAACATTTTGTTAATATGAAAAAACAAGATTTTATTAAAGCAGTTGCTGCTGATGCTGGTTTAAGCCAAGATGCTGTTTCTAAAGCTTTAACATCTATGATTGATGTTATTACTGAAGAATTAAAAGCTGGAAATGAAGTTAATATTACTGGTTTTGGTGCGTTTAGAGTTTCTTCTAGAGCTGCTAGAAATGGATTAAATCCAAGAACTAGAGAACCAATTAAAATACCTGCTATGAATTCTCCTGTATTTAGAGCTGGTAAAACATTAAAAGAATCTGTTAGATAATTTTATAAATTAAAAAATACATTTATCAATAATGATAAATGTATTTTTTTTTGTTTTTTTTTATTTTTAATGTTATAATCATATAGATTATATTATACAACTTTTATTTATGAATAAAATTTACATAGATAAATTAGCCGAGAAACACAATAAATTAGATATTGTTGATTCATTAATAGATAGTGACTCTTCTATATCTGTAGAGTTTATTTATCAGTCTAAATTTGAAAATACAAAGGACTTAAGAGACTTTGTGGATATTATTTGTGATAAATTATGATTTTCAGACAAACAAAAATGAAGATTTATTCTTATAGCTGATGAGTTAAATAATAACTCTATTGAATACTGAAGTGCAGCAGAATCTTCAAATATTATGAGAATAGAATCTCATATGGAAGAAAGTGAAAGATTTTTCAATTTGGAAGTAGAAGATATGTGAGACTGAAAACATCCAAAGACAGCTTTAGATATGGAAACAATGAGGGCTCATAAATTAAAACTATGATACTTCGGTCATAACTCAATTAGATGAAGATGATTATTTTTAATTATTGTAAAATTAGTTGATAGGTTATATTTTAAAAATTCAGTGAATTGATGATTAATTGTTTGAATAAAAACAAAAATATAAAAAGTATTTACTCTCAGTAAATACTTTTTATATTTCTTTCACATGTGTTGTAATTTTCGTCTGGACAGAAAAATATTTTATTTTTTACTCTCAAATCAATATATACAATACTTGATTTACTTATTTGTTCTCTTTCTTGATTAAATATAACTAAACTTTTTATTTGTTCTTCAATATTTATATTTCAATCTAGAGTAAATATAATAATTACATCATTTTCAGTTGTTATATGTAGCTCTCTTTGAGTTTCATAATAAACTATATCTTTTATTATTATATCTACTATATTATCTTTTAAAAGTCTTTCAATTTCAGTTATTTTTGATAAGTATTCAGGATTTAGAATTTTTCTATATTCTAAAAACATATTATCTTTAAAATCCTTTTTTAAATTTATTAGCTTTAACTCTTCGTTAAAGTTATTCTTTGGTATCAATGTTCAGTTTTCTAATATAGAATAATTTTTTTCATTTATTACTACATTATATATTTCCTTAAAAGATCAAATTTCTAATTTTATTGTATTAGGTAGTTTTATTGTCATATCAAGACTTCTTATGTTATCTTGATAGTTTTTTAACTTATTAAATACATCTATTTCTTTAATATTAAATATGTTTTTTCATCTAAAATCTTCAACAGATTTATATGCTATATCCATATTTGTAATATTATCCATTTTTGTTATTTCAATATATTTTATATTGAATATAGGTCATAAAAATGTAATTATTGTTAATAATATTA
>ERZ1673962.1477-NODE-1477-length-10985-cov-3.247484_pt1 | contig 10985 bp, 14 predicted proteins | sample MGYA00580188_ERZ1673962 | MGnify/ENA primary metagenome ERZ1673962 (study PRJEB41334, sample SAMN05608104) | rock metagenome | biome: terrestrial subsurface; feature: shale formation; material: shale | place: USA: Pennsylvania ... | reverse complement strand
TCTCAAGTTGATTGACCTTAGAGATAGCCTCCACATAATCCAGATCTTTGATTTCACCAATCAGTCTCTGGTTATTGAGACTGAGGTCCTGCTGGGCATCCTTGAGGTTCAGTGCTGTGTTCATTCTAGCGCCGATATTGCTCAAGGCACGACCCAGTCCATCGATCGTTCGATCGATGCCATTCAATGCATTCTCCGTTGTAGTCAGATACGTGGCTCCGCCGGAGTTGATGTCATCAATGACAGCCTGGATCTCATCGAAGAAGTTTCCTCCATTGAAGTACACATCATCAATGGTGATGTTGGTATTAACCTCAACGCCTTTGGCAATGGGTACGTTTCTTGGATTCGTGTCGCCCTGGTAGATGTATCCAGTGCCTGTGTTCGCTACCGGAGGTGTGTCTGTTCGGGATCCTGAAAACAAATAGTTGCCTTCCTCATCCTGTGCATTGCTGAAGTCGACAAGCGCTTTTTGGAGGACCTCGAGTTCGGACACCAATGCTTCTCGATCTTTGTTGGCAGAGGCCCCATTTCGGGCTGCAAGAACAAGATCCTGCATTCTGTAAAGAACATTCAGACTTGAATCAATTTGGGTTTCGGCTTTGCTCAGGCGTGAGTTGGCCTGATCAATGTTCTTTTGCCACTGCTCAAGGCTTTTTGACTCACGATTTAAACCAACGAGCCTCACTGATCCGAGGGCATCATCGGACATGCGAGTGATCCGCTCACCACTGCTCATTTGCTCAAGTAGCTTGGCGTATTGCGTGTCGTTTCTTTGCAGCCCCTGAATGAGCGCCTGATTAATTTGGTTGCTGCTGATTCTCATTAAAACATCCTCAGAAGTGTCTCAAAGATTTGGCTGGATGTTGTGATTACCTTCGCGTTCGCTTGATACGCTTGCGTAAATTTCACCAGGTTCATGGCCTCTTCGTCCTGATTGACTGCACTCAGGTTGTCTCGTTTTGCCTGAGCTGTGGCCAACAAAGAACGGTTTGCTTCTGATTCTGTTGAGACGCGTTTGGTTTCAATAGCCACCTTACTCAAAAGGTTGGTGTAGTCGTCATAAAAGTTGTCTTTTAAGGCGATGACCGACAAAAGGTTCGTGTTGTCACCAGGGCCTCCAGCAGGTGTTCCTGAATTGTCACCAATAAAAGCCAGTTCTTCCGGAGCCAGTGCGGTTGTCGACAGGGAACCTGCCGGATCGGCCGGGTCATAGGAGAACAGGTTTGCCCCGGGGTTCAGGGAAAGATCGTAGCCGGCATTGAGCTGAGCATTGAACTGGTCCGCAAGGTCGGCCGCCTGGGTATCGAGGGATGATCTGATATCCGCCAGCCGCGTATCTCTGAACTCAATCAAAGCGCCGAGCTGACTGCCAGCCTCACGTACATTGAATACCTGGCCACCCATTGTTGATGTCAGGTTACTTCCAGATAGACTCAATGTTGCACTTCGGCCACCAAGAACCAGAGGTTCTCCTGAGGTAAGCGACAAATCAATACGGCCGTCCGAATTCCAGCGGGCAGTTACCTGGACCTGCTCGGAAATTTCCTTCAGGACTACGTCCCTCTGATCCAGAAGCATGGAGGTGTTGCCGCCGGAGGCCCCAAGCTTAACAACTTCTTCGTTCAGCATTGCAAAGGTTTTGAGGTTTTCGTTTAGCCCTTTAACAATGCCATCGGCTTGCTCGGTGATTTGAGTTCTTTGTAGATCCAGGCTAATCGACAATTGATTGAAACGCTTGGCCAGATTGTCGGCACCGGCAATGACTTGTTGTCGAGTTGCAATGGTTTGAGGATCGGTAGCGGCACTGTTTAATGCAGCAAAAAGATTATCGATACCTTCGGAAACGGATAGGCCCTCACTACCAAGAATACCCTCCGCCTGACTGAACATTTGGTTCATTTCAGTGTAGTAGCTCGACTGACTCTGAGCTCTCCACAGGGCTGCCTGTGTGTACTGGTCATTAATTCTTCGAAGATTGGATACCTCGACGCCACTGCCTGGACTCAGGTTGGAGGATCCATTTTGCCGGGACACAAGAACACCCTCCTGGCGGCTATAGCCTGGCGTGTTCACATTGGCAATGTTGTTGCTGGCCGTATCCAGAAGAATCTGGGAGGCTTTCAGGCCTGACAGGCCGTTCTGGATCATGCTCATGACATAAAACCCGTGTCTTTATGATTGTTCTAACATAGTTTCAATAATAAAGGATGTCTTTCATTATTTCACGAACAAAATTAACGAACGTGTTTGGAGAGCTGGCGGACAATGCCATCACTGAGTCCGAGGTTGGTTTTGTGTGTCATGTCCTGTGCCATCTCGGCATCCATCATTTCCTGAAAAATTTTCTGATGTTCGCTGTTGAAAGGACTGTCCTCTGACATCATCGCGTAAGAGGTTTCTCTCATGCTTTTCATCATCATTTGAAGGAACAGACCTTCAAATTGATCAGCGACGGCTTTGAGGCCTTCTTGCCCGTCCAGTTTTTTAAAGCTGACGGTGTCCTGAAATACCGGCTGTGATGAGAGTGCAGAGATGTCCATATGATTGACCTCAAATAATTACCAGTTCGCCTTCAAGGGCGCCGGCTTCATCCAGTGCCTGAAGAATCGAAATCACATCGCTGGGGGATGCTCCAATACTGTTCACGGCACGAACCACTGTGTCCAGATCGGTACCGTCCGGCCAGATAAACATTCCCGGCTTTTCCTGCTCAATTCCGATGTTGGATTTGGGAACAAAAGTGGTTTTCCCCTGGGTCAGAGGATCCGGCTGAGACACTTGGGGATTCTCAGTAATAGTCACCGTCAGGTTGCCGTGACTAACGGCGGACTTATGAACCTTAACGCCCTGGCCCATGACCAGTGTTCCAGTTCGGCTGTTGTAGATAACTTTCGGCCGGGCTCGACCAATATCCACATCGATGTCTTCGAGCATAGACATAAAAATAACCTTTTGCTCGGCATCTTTAGGTACTCGAACGTCAATTCGACCGGAGTCTCTTGCGCTCGCAACTTCAGGTCCAAAAACCTTGTTAATGGATTCCTGAACATTCCGTGCGGTGCGATAGTGAGGAACCTTGAGGGAGAGGGTGACCAAGCCATCGTTTCTGGCTTCAGCCGGGACTTCTCGTTCAATGGTGGCGCCATTGGGGATAGTGCCGACGGTCGGGATGTTCACTTGAACAGATGACCCATCGTTTCCTGAAGCGCCAAGTCCGCCAACCACAAGATTGCCTTGAGCGACGGCATAAACGTTACCATCACCACCGTGCAGGGGCGTCATCAAAAGTGTTCCGCCCTGGAGACTGGTGGCATCCCCAATGGAAGATACGGTGACGTCGATCTTCTGGCCGGTGCTGGCCACACTCGAGAGGTCGGCGTGAACAGAAACAGCTGCGACGTTTTTAAGCTTAGGGTCAGCGTTGGCGGGCAGTTGAACACCAAACTGCTTGAGCATATTTTTCACGCTCTGGCTGGTGAACTTCACCTGGTTACGGTCACCACTACCGCTAAGGCCAACCACCAGGCCATAGCCGACCAGTTGATTGGTTCGCACACCCTCAATGTCAACAATGTCGGTCAGAGGGCGCGTTTTGGCAAGAGCTACATCGGCTGTCACACAAAGCGCAAGCAGGGCGCAGAAGATGACAAAAATACGATCCATGAAATGTCCTTTAGTGTGTGTTCTTAAACCGTGCATTCTATCACCTTAAATAACTCATTGCATCAAAAAGGCATCAATGGCCCCTGAAGAAAACGTGTCAGCCAGCCAGGTTCGTTACTGTCTGCTAAAGCACCACGGCCAGCGTAGGTAATCTGGGCGTTAGCAATCCGCTCGGAGGCCACCTGATTGTTGTCGTTAATGTCGTCCACCCGGACGAGACCCTTCAGACGAACAAACTCATCACCCTGGTTCAGCTTGATCCATTTCTCACCCTGGATTTCCAGAATGCCATTTGGAAAAGTCCTTGCGACGGTTACGGTAATCGATCCAGACAGCGAGTTCCTTTGTGTGGCTGATGCCTCGCCAGAAAATGATCGATTGGATCGCAAGGCCGCTGTGAGCTCGCTCAGGGAAAGCTTTCCAAGGGTAGGTGCCTCAACGCTTACATCGGTGGAGCGATCCATCGAAGTGTCAGAATCCTTTGATGATTTTGTGTTTTCATCAAGGATAACAGTCAGGACATCGCCGACCCGATAGGCTCTGCGATCCTGAAACAAGCTGATCTGATGGCCTTCAGAGTACAGACTGCCCGGATTACGCTTTGCTTCAGAGGGCGAAATAAGCGTAGGGGCCCATTCCTCATGGCCAGGCTCCATGGGGCTGGTCATAAGGCCGGAGCTTTGGCAGCCCGAAAGAATCACGGGAGACAGTAGGGCAAGTGCAAAGGCTTTACGCACGATCATTCCTTACAGTGACTGGTTAGCGAAGTTTTGCATTTCATCAGCAGCAGAAACGACCTTGATGTTCATTTCATAAGCCCGCTGGGTTGCAATCATGGAAACCATTTCTTCAACCACCTGGACGTTAGAACCTTCCAGAGTGCCTTGTTTTAAACTGCCCAGTCCGGCGTCACCAGGAATGCCTTCGATAGGTGCGCCAGAGGCCTGTGTCTCCACAAACAGGTTTCCACCAATAGCCTCAAGGCCCGCATCGTTAGCAAAGTTAACGGTATTGATCTGTCCAATCTGCGCGGGGGCAGGATCACCCGGAATTTGCGCCATGACGATGCCGTCGGTGCTGATGCTGATGCTCAATGCGTCTTCAGGAATCTGGATATTTGGTACCAGGGGTAGACCCTCGGAGTTAACAATCACGCCTTCGGAATTTTTGGTGAACTGACCATTACGGGAATAGGCCAAATCGCCATTGGGCTGGGCAATTTGGAAAAAACCTTTGCCAACAATAGCGATGTCCAGATCATTGCCCGTGTTTTCGAATGAGCCCTGGGTGAATTCTTTCTGGGTGCCGGAAACACGGACGCCGCTACCTACCTGGATGCCGGTTGGCAGCTCATTTTCGTTGTCTTGTGCTGCACCGGGCTGGCGCTCAATTTGATAGAACAGATCGGAGAAATTGACACGATCTCGCTTGAAGCCGGCCGTGTTTACGTTGGCCAGGTTGTTAGAGATGGTGGCCATTTTTGTGTCTTGGGCGGACAGGCCCGTTTTTGCGATGGCAAGCGTATTATTCATAGTATTTCCTCAATTTAACTGCCACGAACAAGGCGATTACCGGCCTGAGCATTCTCATCGGCAGCTTTCATGGCCTTGACCTGAATTTCGAAATGACGGCTGGTGGTCATATTGGCGATCATTTCTTCGATTGCGTTGACGTTGGAGCCTTCAAGATGACCGGAAAGCACGGTGACATTGAGATCCTCCGGAGCATCGTCTCTGGTTTGAGTTCTAAATAGACCGTCTTGTCCTTTAACCAGATCCGTGGTCGGAGGGTTAACCAGCTTCAGTTGCCCAACATTGGCCTGACCGCCACCAGGTAACGTGACTGAGATGGTTCCGTTGGATCCAATATTGATTGCCTGGAATTCACCGACAGCGATGGGGCCATTAGCACCTCCGAGCGCCATGGATCCAAGCCTCAGGACACCTTCCGGGTCAACCGTAATGCTTCCTGATCGGGTATAGGCCTCATTGCCATTGTCATCAATCACCGTAAACAAACCAGAGCCTTTGATGGCAATGTCCAGGTCTCGTCCTGTCTGATCCAGAGCGCCCGGTGTAAAGTCCGTTATAGGGGCCTGATTGCGACTGTGAACGGTGGATTGATAACCGGGCCCATCAACCTTGAAGTGATCCGCGTTTTCCATATCACGACGGAATCCATTGGTATCAATGTTGGCCAGGTTATTGGCGTGGATGCGCTGAGCCGTCATCGACTGCAACGCTCCACTCATGGCTGTATACAAGTAATCAGACATCCGTTATTGCCTCACTTATACTGACTGCAATAGAACCTGATTGGCTTCGTTGGCGGTTGAGATGGTCTTGGCGTTTGCCTGGTAGTTGCGCTGGGCACTGACCATGTCGACCAGCTGATCGGTCAGATCAACGTTGGACTCCTCATACGCTCCTGAGGTCAGTGTTCCAAGACTGCCAATTCCCGGCTTGCCAACGATTGGCATCCCAGAGTCAAAAGTTGCACGCCAGGCGGTACCATTCAAACGCTCCATCGCATCCGGGTTGCTGAAATTGGCCAGTACCATCTGACCCATCAGAAGATCACGGCCATTCGTGTAAAGGCTATAGATCTTGCCGTCGTCATCGACGCGAAGACCGGAGGCTTCACCGGCGGGATAGCCATCAGTTTCATTGCGGGCAACCGTGAAGTTGCTGGAGTACTGAGTGGTACCTGTGAAATCCAGAGCAATATTCATTGGATCAGCACCGGTTGGTGTGTGAGTAATCGTCACAGGGGCCGCCGGTGATGCCAGGGTGCCATCCGGGTTGAAGGTCAGGTTTGTGGACGCGACCGGGTTGCCATCAATGTATTGATGAACAGTCCAGTTGTTCGGTGAATTGTTCACCATATATTGCGTCATTGTCCGAGCCGTACCGAGGGAATCGTACACCGTACTGGAGTAGGTGTAGTTGTAGGTATTGGCGTTCGCCGGATCAAAGGCCGGCACCGCTGGAATAGCAGGGGAGTCCGCCTTAAAGTTGGCAACGAACTCAAGCCTGGTTGATGGGCTGGCGGGAATACTGGAAACGCCAAGTCGGAGATCCGTTACCGCGCCTTCTTGTAGTTCACCAGCGGCATTTGCCTGATAGCCCTGAAGCCTGGACTTGTCGGCAGTGACAATGTAGTTATCAGCGTCTCGTGAGAATTGACCAGCCCGGGTGTAGGTGACATCACCGTTTTGGGCCCTGGTCATAAAGAAACCACGGTCGGAGATAGCAACATCAAGCTCACGGCCGGTAAACTGCTTTCCACCATCACGGGCGAAGTTTTGAGATACTCGAGTTACCTCAACACCGCCGGGATCACCACCAGAATAAACCGCAGCAAACTCAGCGCGTTCTTCCTTGTAGCCAGCCGTATTGACGTTGGCGATGTTTTGAGAAATGACCTCAAGGTCTTTGGCGGCCGCTTTCAGGCCACTTACTCCAATATTAAAGCTCATGGTTGCTCTCCGAGAAATGCTTGAACATCAAACATGGAAACCTCGCCGATGCCATTGACTGACAAACGAATGCTTCCATCTGTAGGGTTGGGTGAAACTTGATCGACAACACGTGTGAGTGAGGTCGTGTGATTTGTAATCGACTCGCCACGCTGTGAGATGGCTTCGATGGTGTAAGAGCCAGGCTTCATATCCTCAAGGTCAAAGCTGACTTTTGCACCTGCGTTGTGTGCACCGAGGTTAATGCGCTTAACAACCTCACCGGAGGCGTCTTTGGCGACAACAAGAAGCTCAGATGCCTGTGTATCAACAGTAACCTGACCTTTTACCGATTCCTCTTTGGATAGGGTGAGCCGGTCTGAGGGAACCGTGACCTGCTTGCCCGCCAGCATGGAGCCCTGCAAAACCTCAAGGTTATCCAGGCGAACATTGCTCTGCTTTTGCAGTGTGCTCATGTTCTGAATACCCTCCACTGAGGTCAGCTGTGCCAGCTGAGCTACGAATTCGCTTCCATCCATTGGCTTGAGGGGATCCTGGTTACGAAGTTGCGCCACCATCAGTCGAAGAAAATCTTGGTTCAGTTGCCCAGCATCACGAGAGGCCCCTTGGGTAGATGCTGCGGAAGAAACGGGGGTTGCGGCAGTGGTGCCTTGAATATTCATTGATTACTTCCTCACATCTGGCCAAGTCTCAACAGACTTTGCTTCATGCTGTTGATTCGGCCCATGACTTCAATGTTGGTTTGAAAGGATCGTGACGCAGACATCATGTCTGCCATTTCTTCCATGGTGTTGACGTTGCTGTAGTACACGTAACCGTCTGCGTTTGCCAACGGGTTGCCTGGCTCATAGCGCTGATCAACGGGTCGGTTGGACTCAATAACATCCAAAACAGCGACTTTGGCCGAGGACACTCGCTCTCGGGACTGACCGCCATCGATGTCCATCTTTTCGTAAATGCTCATAAATACCGGCTTCAGAGCCCGGAACGCACCTTCTTCGGTGGCCGAGGCACTGTTCGCATTGGCCAGGTTGGAGGCAATGGTGTTCATGCGAACGGTCTGGGCCCGCATGGCAGATCCGGAAATATCGTAAATATCAGCTAGTGACATGAGTTAAACCCCTTATGCTCGGCCCTGAATGGCCATTTTCAGCCCTTTGATCTTATTGTTCAGGAAGGTCAGGCTCTGCTGAAAGTCCATGGCATTTGAGTTAAAGGCAGCCTGCTCCACACCCAATTCTGCGGTATTGCCATCCATAGATGCCTGCATGGGAATGCGGTATTTGGTATGACTATCGATGTCCATAGCCTCCAGGCGAACCTGGTCCATACCCAGCTTGCTCTTGCTCTGGATGGACTGAAGCAACGACTTGAAATCAACATCCTTGGCCTTGTAACCAGGGGTATCAACGTTGGCGATATTGCTGGCAAGCACCTCTGCCCGAGCAGAGCGGACCTGCAAGGCGTGTGCATGAATGCCTAACGCATTGTCGAGATTCATTACCATAGGCATTGTCAGTAAATCCTGTTTCGTACTGGTGTTAATTATTTTGAGGCGGAAAAACATTCAAGGTAAATCTAATTCATAACGGTCAAAATACGCTAAAAATTAAATAAAAACTTGAAAATGAAGGACCTCTTGGTACAATTTAATCACGTTTCGACAAGCATCTGCAATTAATTTTGCCATTGGTATGCTCTTTTTTAAGGTCACGAACAGGAACTGAGGATGTTTCGATTTCAGTGTCGGTGGATTTTTCTGATGATGTTGCCGGGAGCCGTCTGGGCCGGCGATACCCATGAGAAATTATCTGACAGGGTTCAAGCTCACGCAGAAAGCAGCATTGAACAGCTTGCCAGAGAACAAAAGTGGCCAAGCTACGATTTGTCTGTTACTCCATGGGTGCCGAATCTGAGTGATGACATCCTGAGCTGCAAGAAGCAGCCAATCGTCGAACGATCCGACCACGCTCGATCTCTCTGGGGTCGGGTGCCATACCAGATCAGCTGCTCGGACCCCGAGTGGGTAATCAGAGCGCGTGCGGATGTCAGCCTGGAGCTGCCTGTTGCGAAGACGACCAGAAGAATACGCAAGGAAGAGCGCCTGACGGACGACATGATCAAGCTGGAAAAAACCAACGTATCGAGGGTTTTTGGCGAGTTTGTTACCGATAAACTGGAGCTGATCGGACGGCAGGTATTGAGAAGCACCAGAGCCGGCCAGGCCATCACAAGAAACATGACCTCAGATCCCTATTGGGTTGAAGAGAATGTGAAGGTGCTCATCCGAGTGAATAAGGATGGTGTTATAGCAACCATGTCAGGTATTGCCATGGATAACGGTTCAAAAGGTGATCCGGTCAGGGTCAAAAACCAGTCTTCGGGGAAAACCATCACTGCCTGGGTGGTTGATCGAGGGATTGTAGAAACCAGATTCTAAGACGTAAAATATTGACAAAATTAACCCGCCTGGTATAATTAGATCCATGAAATAAATTGATTCTAGGCCTTAATGGATGTAAATTGATTTTTGATTCCTGAAATCAAAATTATGTTTTATACTGTGATTTCAAGTTTGATAACAACCGAAAAGGAAATGTATGTACCTGGTAAATTTGCCAGAAGGCAAAAAAGACATTGTGGACGTCAACCTTGCTTACCAGCTTGGTCATGAGCAGGAAGACTCAGAAACCGAAATCCTGAAGCACGATGATTACACACTCGTACTGAAAGGCACCCTGCTTATCCAGCAGTCAAATGGCGACATTCTTTCTGGAAAAGACGCCTTTGAGCGACTTGGCCAAGATCGACTGGAGAATGGCCTGGACTCCATGGAGCCCTCGGAGTCCTTCAAGGTGATCGATAGCCCACGCTTCGAATGGGTGGATGACAGCGGCTACTCCGTTGAAACCCGGAATACCATTTCAGCCAATGTAAACCTAGAGATCCAGAAGCTGAAAGATCTGCTCTCAGAACTCTACGGCTAAGACCCTCGTCCCGTTTTCGTCGGGACGAAAACCCTAAAACCGATTGATTCTAAGGATTCCTATGGAAGACGATTTGGATTTGGCCCTGGTGGCACAAACGATTGTGGACAACCAGGACGGTGATACCGTTGCTCGTATTCTGAATGATTACGGTGATTACGTGGTGGAATACGAAGGCGACAGTATCTGGGTGGTTGACGACATCTCTTTTGATGAACATGAAATCGTCTCGTTCGTTGAAGAGTTACTGCACGATCTTGATAATCACCTCCAAGTTCAGGTTATCGACTACTACGGATGAATCCATGACAGACTTCGAGAAAAAATCCAATCTGGTTTCAGCAATCCTTATTAATGATTTTGGCAAGGATTTCTTTATTTCCGGAGGGTGCGGAGTTTTTGCGGCAATCCTGGCGGAAGTTGCGGCAAGTGATGGCCAGCATGGCGAATTCAATCTAGTCATGCGAGAAGACTTCGACGATTGCCAATGGTTGAGTCATATTACCTATTATCACTATGAGTCGTCTCTCGACTATGATGTAGGTGGAAAGGATGCCGAAGATCGCTGGATGGCGAAGATTAGCCAGGAGGCGGAAGAAGAAGGGGAGGATCCCAGTGAGCTTATCTTCTTCAACATAGGACTATCTGTTGGCCCTGAAGACGACATTATGGCCATGCTCCTGGATATGACAGATCGGTACGATCTGAATGTAAGGGAAGACTGGGTCAAAGAACATTACCCGAAACTCAGGGATCGAATCTTAAAGTCCGTAGACCGATCATTCAGTCCCAGTGATAGCTTCAGCTTCGGCTGAAGCTTTTATTTTTGTCTTGCCACCAAGTAATCAATGCGA
>ERZ1673962.1476-NODE-1476-length-11001-cov-115.627535_pt1 | contig 11001 bp, 12 predicted proteins | sample MGYA00580188_ERZ1673962 | MGnify/ENA primary metagenome ERZ1673962 (study PRJEB41334, sample SAMN05608104) | rock metagenome | biome: terrestrial subsurface; feature: shale formation; material: shale | place: USA: Pennsylvania ... | reverse complement strand
TGGCTTCGGCCATCCACCCAGCGGTTGGCAGGTGGCGTAGGGTGGATAACGCCGCAGGCTTATCCACGCGTACCGATCCGGCACACAGCACCCGGGCCAGCCCTCGCATCGCGTGGATGGCTTCGGCCATCCACCCTACGGTTGGCACCGGGCGTAGGGTGGATAACGCCGCCAGGCTTATCCACGTGTCCCTGCCCGGCACCAGCGCCCAGGGGCGGCCCTCGCAACGCGTGGATGGCTTCGGCCATCCACCCTACGGTTGGCACGCGGCGTAGGGTGGATAACGCCGCCAGGCTTATCCACGCGTACCGACCCGGAACACATTGCGCGGGCCTGCGCTCGCACCGCGTGGATGGCTTTGGCCATCCACCCTACGGTCGGCAGGAGGCGTAGGGTGGATAACGCCGCAGGCTTATCCACGCGTACCGATCCGGCACACAGCGCCCAGGGCCGGCCCTCGCAACGCGTGGATGGCTTCGGCCATCCACCCTACGGTTGGTAGGTGGCGTAGGGTGGATAACGCCGCCAGGCTTATCCACGCGTACCGACCCAGCACCAGCGCCCAGGGCCAGCCCTCGCACCGCGTGGATGGCTTCGGCCATCCACCCTACGGTTGGCAGGCGGCGTAGGGTGGATAACGCCGCCAGGCTTATCCACGCGGCCTGGCACAGCAGTCGCGTCAGACCGGCAGCAGCACCAGGCAGAGCGAGAGGGTGACCAGCGAGCCGAGCGTCGAATACAGGACCACGCGAGACACCCGTGAACCCTCGCGGCCGTACAGTTCGGCGAGCATGTAGGGCCCGGTACCGGTGGGCAGCGCGCTGAGCAGCAGCGCGGAGTGGACCCAGACCGGCTCCAGCTCGAACACCTCGGCCGCCAGATACCAGGTCAGCAGCGGCTGGACCAGCAGCTTCAGCGCGACCAGCGGCCAGACGCCGGTCACCTCGCCGCGCGCCGGCTGGGTGTGGGCAAGGAACAGCCCCAGGGAAACCAGCGCACAGGGCGCCGCCGCAGCGCCGAGCAGGTCGAGCAGGGTGCGCAGGCCGGCCGGCAGTTCGAGCCCGCCGGCCGCCCAGGCGATGCCCAGCAGCGGGGCGATCACCAGAGGGTTGCGCAGCAGCGCCGAGCTGACCTTGCGCAGCGTCGCGCCCAGGCCCTGGCCGGCATGCAGGCCGGTCTCGACGCAGGCCAGGGCAATGGCGAAGAGCACGCAGACGACCACCAGCGTGGCGACCAGCGCCGGTTGCAGCGCGGCCTCGCCGAGGATCAGCAGGCACAGCGGAAAGCCGATGTAGCCGGTATTGGCATAGGCCGCGCCAAGGGCGTCGAGGCTGGCGTCGACCAGCGGCTGTTGCTGCAGGCGTCGGTAGAGCAGGGTGAAGGCGAACACGCCAAGGCAGCCGGCGCTGAAGGCGGCGACGAAACCTGGCTGCCAGACCGCGGCCCAGTGCGAAGTGGCGGTGATCTTGAACAGCAGCGCCGGCAGGCCGAGCCAGACCACGAAGCGGTTGAGTTCGGAGGCGGCGGTCGGCCCCAGGCGGCCACTGCGTCGGCACAGGTAGCCGAGCAGGATCATGGCGAAGACGGGCAGAACGACGTTGACGACCGAGGACATGAGGACTCATCTGCAGGCTTTGCCAGCGAACGCCGGACAAAGCGGCGGAACGGGCCGGCCACTCGGGCCGGCCGGCCACCTTAGCAAAGTTTGCCTGCCGGGCGAGTGCCGGCTTCGCTCAGCGGCCCGGGCCGATCAGCTCGGGCAGGCGCTCGGCGAGCCGCTCGACTTTCAGCGGGGCGCGAATGAAGCCGCGCTGGCGACCATCCGGGCCGATGATGACCAGGTTGCCGCTGTGGTCGACGGTGTAGTTCTCGCGGGTGGTGTCGCCGGGAATGTAGGGAATGCCGACGCCGTTGGCGAGCGTCTGGATGTCGTCCGGCGCGCCGGTCAGGCCGAGGAAGTTGGCGTTGAAATAGTCGAGGTACTGCTTGAGCTGCGCCGGCGTGTCGCGCGCCGGATCGACGCTGACCAGTACCATGCGCAGCGCTTCGCGGGTCGGCTCGGGCAACTGGCCGCGCAGCTGGCGCAACTCGGCGAGCGTCGCCGGGCAGATGTCCGGGCAATAGGTGTAGCCGAAGAACAGCAGCGTCCAGCCGCCCTCGAAGCGATCGACCGCCACCTGCTCGCCGTCCTGGCTGGTCAGGGTCACCGCCGGCACCTCGCGCGGCGTCGGCAGCAGCACGATGCCGGCGTCGAGCAGCGCCGCCGGGTCGGCCTGACGTTCGCTGTTGAGCACCTTCGACACCGTCAGCCCGACGACCAGCGCGACCAGCGCGACGAGGATGAAGACGGTTTTCTGGATGCGGGTCATCGATGCTCCTGCGAGGGCTAGACGTTGAGCAGCAGATAATGGTCGACGAGCAGGGCGATGAACAGCGCGAACAGGTACCAGATGCTGAATTTGAAGGTGCGAATCGCCGCATGTGGCCGGCTGTCGCGGTACAGCGCGATCGCCCAGTAGAGAAAGCGCGCACCGAGCACGGCGGCGGCCGCCAGGTACAGCGGGCCGCTCATGTGGATGACGTAGGGCATGAAGCTGACCGCCAGCAGCACCGCCGTGTAGAGCAGGATGTGCACCTTGGTGTAGTGCACGCCATGGGTCACCGGCAGCATCGGAATGTTGACCTTGGCGTACTCGGCCTTGCGGTGGATGGCCAGCGCCCAGAAGTGCGGCGGCGTCCAGGCGAAGATGATCAGCACCAGCAGCAGCGGTTCGGCACTGATCTGGCCGGTCACCGCGACCCAGCCGAGCAGCGGCGGCGCGGCACCGGCCAGCCCGCCGATGACGATGTTCTGCGGCGTGGCGCGCTTGAGAAAGCCGGTATAGATCACCGCGTAGCCGATCAGCGAGGCCAGCGTCAGCCAGGCGGCGAGGGCATTGGTGAAGGTCAGCAGCAGGGCCAGCCCGCTGACGCCGAGGACGAAGGCGAAGGTCAGTGCCGCCGCTGGCGAGACCCGGCCTTCGGCCAGGGGTCGTTTGTGGGTGCGGGCCATCACCGAATCGATCTGCCGGTCCACCACATGGTTCACCGCCGCCGCGCCGCCGGCACACAGGGCGATACCGAGGTTGCCGAACAGCAGCACCGTCCAGGGCACGCCGGCGCGGGTGGCGAGAAACATACCGACCAGCGAGGTGATCAGCATCAGCACCACCACCTTCGGCTTGGTCAGCTCCAGGTAGTCGCGCCAGCCGGCCTGGCCGCGGCGAACGCTGAGTAGAGTGGCCATGGAGGTCTCCTTCTGATCAGGCACCGGGCAGCTCGAGCCGGCCGGTACGGGGTGGGAGCGGGGACTCGCTGGCACTTGCCGGCTGGAGCAGGCGAGCCGGGCGCAGCCGGTAGTTGATCGTTACCAGCACCAGCAGCAGCAACGCGCCGCCGCCGTTGTGCGCCACGGCCACGGCCAGCGGCAGGCTCAGCAAGACATTGGCGATGCCGAGGCCGAGCTGCAGCGTCAGCGCACCGAGCAGAAGGGCCGCCAGCCGGCCGAAGCCGTGTCGGTAGAGCTGCCAGGCCAGGGCCAGCAGTACCAGCGCCACCGTCAGGGCGCCGAGCCGATGGCCGACATGAATGGCGGTGCGCGCCTCGCCGTAGAGCAGGCCACCGAGGTAGTTGGGGCCGATCTCGTGGTGGGTCAGGTCATAGGCGCGGGCAAAATCCATCGCAGGCCACCACTGGCCATGGCAGGTGGGGAAATCGATGCAGGCCACCGCTGCGTAGTTGCTGCTGACCCAGCCCCCCAGGGCGATCTGTAGAACCACCAGAGCCAGCGCGGCGCCGGCAAACGCGCGCAGCCGTGCCGGCACGCCAGCCAGCGCCGGCCAGCGGTCGGCCAGGCGCAGGCACAGCAGCAACAACAGGCTCAGCGTGGTGAATCCCCCCAGCAGATGCGCCGTGACCACCTGCGGCCAGAGCTGCAGGGTCACCGTCCACATGCCGAACAGCGCCTGGGCGATGACCACGGCGAGCAGCACCAGCGGCAGCTTCAGCGGTTGGCCCGGTTGCCCGCGGCGGCGCAGCGCCTGCAGCGCCAGGGCGAGGATCAGCAGGCCCAGCCCGCCGGCGAAATAGCGGTGGACCATCTCGTTCCAGCCTTTCTCGACCTCCAGCGGCGCCGCCGGGAAGCGCTCGGCGGCCAGCGCCTGTTGCGCCTCGCTCATCGGCACCGCGAGAAAGCCGTAGCAGCCCGGCCAGTCCGGGCAGCCGAGCCCGGCGTGGGTCAACCGGGTATAGGCGCCCAGCAGCACCACGACCCCGGCCAGCAGGGTGGCGAGCAGCGCGAGGCGGAATCCGGGGCGGGCCATCGATTGCTCCTTGTGTTGGGCACGTCTGTTGTGGGACTTCAGCGAAACGCCTGAGTGCCACGCTCAGCCGATCTGCGACGACTTGAGCAGGTGTCGCAGGTCCTCGAGGATCGCCTTGCCGTTGGCCTCGCTGCCGTAGCGCAGGACCAGGTTGCCGTGCGGGTCGACGATCCAGAGCTGGGCACCGGCAGGCAGCTCGCCGTTGCTGCGGTAAGTGGCCGGGTCCAGCGGATAGCGGGCGAGTTGCGGATATTCGGCGCGCAGCTGGGCCTCGTAGGCGGCATCCAGGCTGTCGGCGCTGGCCAGCGCATGGCCGGCACGCGTGGCATCGCGCGCCAGGCCGATGTGGATCTGCCGGGCCAGGTAGACCAGCCGCCGGCAGCTTTGCGCGCAGCCATCGGGGGCCGTCACCAGGAGCTCCCAGCGATGCGTGGCGGCCGCACTGACCCCAAGGGCCGCACGATCACGCCCGTCGGCGACGAGCACGCCGTCATAGTTGCGGCTGTCCGGCACCCAGAAGCCGAAGCGGTACATCGCCGAGGCCAGCAGCATCGGCAGCAGCACGATGGCCAGGATCAGCAGCAGTTGCAGACGGCCGCGACCGCGGCGCGGGGCTTCGGCTGGAAAGGAGGCGAGCCTGTTCATGCGGGACTCCTGCGTGCCTGATGCACGCCGAAATAGATGAAGAGTGCGAGCAGCGCGGCGGCCAGGGCGAACCACTGCACCGCATAGCCCAGGTGCTGTTGCGGACTCATGCTGGTCACCGGCCAGTCCGCGCGATAGGCCGCCGGGCCGGGTTCCAGGCGCAGTTCGCGGTCGACACCCTGACGCTCCAGCAGCGCCCAGAGTTCGTCGGGCGCGACATGGTTGATCAGCCGTGGCCAGCCTTCGGACATCCAGCGATTGAGGATGAACGGTTCGCGCGAGGGCGCGTACACCCAGGCGGCCAGCTTCAGTGGCTGCTCCGGGGTATCGAATTGCGGGGGCACGCGGCGGTCCGGCCAGGGGATCCAGCCGCGGTTGAGCAGCACCCAGCGCCCGCTCGGCTCGTCGAAGAAGGGCTGCAGCAGCTCGACGCCGACCTGGCCGTCGCGGGTGCGGTTGTCGAGCAGAAAGCTGTGCTCGGCGTCGAAGCGGCCCTGCAGCCAGACCCGGCTGTAGGCCGGGTCGTCGAGCAGGTCGATGCGCTCGACGGCGACCGGCGCGGCTTGCTGGCGGGCGGCCTGACGCTCGAGCAGCTCGCGCTTCTGTTCGCTGCGCTCGAGCTGCCAGAAGCCCAGCCAGACCAGCGTCGGCAGCAGCGCGAGCACCAGCAGGCTCGGTAGCAGGCCGGGGCGGAAGCGGCTCATGGCCTGCTCCGCCGGCTGTGGATTCGGCTGGCTATACTGCACCCCCATCACCCCTGTCGTGGATCGGCTCATGCTCAAGGCGGCGATCGTTCTGTCGTTAGTAGCCACAGTGGTCAGCTTGTTCAGCGGCCTGTTCTTTCTTGTTCGCGACGAGGGCCGCACCTCGCGTGTGCTCGTCTCCCTCACCGTGCGCGTGGCGCTCAGCGCCGTGACCCTCGCGCTGATCGCCTGGGGCTTCTGGTCCGGCCAGCTGACGCCGGGGTTCGGCTGACCGCCTCAGAGCACGTAGACGAAGACGAACAGCCCGATCCACACCACATCGACGAAGTGCCAGTACCAGGCGCCCGCCTCGAAGCCGAAGTGGTGTTCGGCATCGAAGTGCCCGCGCAGGATGCGGATGAACATCACCGTGAGAATGATCGTGCCCATGGTCACGTGGGCGCCGTGAAACCCGGTGAGCATGAAGAAGGTTGCGCCGTAGATGCCCGAGCCGAGCGTCAGGCCGAGCTCGTTGTAGGCGTGCACGTATTCCTCGGCCTGCAGGATGAGGAAGGCGGCACCGAGCAGGATGGTCACGCCCAGGCCGAGCTTCAGCTTGCTGCGGTCACCCTTGCGCAGCGCATGGTGCGCCCAGGTCAGGGTGAAGCTGGAGCTGACCAGCAGGATGGTGTTGATCAGCGGCAGGCCCCAGGCACTGATGGTGCCTTCCGGTGCCGGATAGAGCTTGGGATCTGGGGTGTTGAGCAGCGGCCAGGTGTATTCGAAGCCGGGCCAGAGCATGTTGCTGATGCCTTTGTCGCCTTCGCCGGCCAGCCAGGGGCCGGCCCAGTAGCGGATGTAGAACAGCGCGCCGAAGAAGGCGAGGAAGAACATCACCTCCGAGAAGATGAACCAGCTCATGCCCCAGCGGAACGAGCGGTCCATCTGTGCGCTGTACAGCCCGGCGCGGCTTTCCTTTACCACGGCGCCGAACCAGCCGAACATCATGTAGGCGATCAGCAGCGCGCCGACGAAGAAGATCATCGGCCCGCTGGACTCGTCACGCCCGGCTTTCAGGTCGTTGAACCAGCTGCCCAGGCCGTAGAAGGTGACCAGCAGGGCGATGGTGGCGATGATCGGCCATTTGCTCTGATCAGGAACGTAATACTGCTCGTGGGTGGTCTGTTGGCTCATTGCAGACTCTCCTTGGCCGGGGCCGATGTGGCGTTGACGGCCACCGGCGGCTGGCGGGACGTGATGTCGAACAGCGTGTAGGCAAGGGTCAGGTTGTGCACGTCGGCGGGCAGGTCGCGATCGACGATGAAGCGCACCGGCATTTCGATGCGCTCGCCCGGTTGCAGCACCTGCTGGGTGAAGCAGAAGCATTCGGTCTTGTGGAAGTAGGCCGCCGCCCGCGACGGCGAGACGCTGGGGATCGCCTGGGCGGTCATCGGCTTGTCGGTCGGGTTGTAGGCGACGAAACGAATCTCCTGGCTGGCGCCCGGGTGCACGCTGAGCTGGTCAGCCAGCGGGCCGAACTCCCAGCGCATGCCGGCCGCGTTGGTGGCGAGGAACTGCACCCGCACGGCCCGCGCCGCGTCGGCGCTCTGCGAGCCGGTGTAGGCGCCGGCGGTCTTGCCGTTGATGCCGAACGCCTGGCACATGACGTCGTAGATCGGCACCAGCAAGAAGCCGAAACCGAACATGCCGACCACGACGAACAGAAGGCGGCGGACCAGGCGTCGGGTGGGCAGGGACTCGTTCATGAGAGCCTCCCCGTTTGGTGGGAGCGGGCCTTTTCGCGGTCGACCTGGCAGACCCGGCCGGGCCTGCCAGCGACGCCCTGTTGCCTGCTCACGGCGTCAGCTCCCCGCCGGTGCCCTTGCGGTGCTCGTGCACATCGCTCATGTCCGGTGGTGTCTGGAAGGTGTGATAGGGCGCCGGCGACGGCACGCTCCATTCCAGCCCCTCGGCGCCGTCCCAGGGCTTGGCTGGTGCCGGTACGCCGCCGCGAATGCACTTGATGACGATGAACAGGAACAGCAGCTGGGTGGCGCCGAACATGAAGGCGCCGACGCTGGAGACCATGTTGAAGTTGGCGAACATCATGTTGTAGTCGGGGATGCGCCGCGGCATGCCGGCCAGGCCGACGAAGTGCATCGGGAAGAACGCCAGGTTCATGCCGATGAAGCTCATCCAGAAATGCAGCTTGGCCAGGGTCTCGTCGTACATGTGCCCGGTCCACTTGGGCAGCCAGTAGTAGGCGGAGGCGAAGATGCCGAAGATCGCGCCGGGCACCAGCACATAGTGGAAGTGCGCCACCACGAAGTAGGTGTCGTGGTACTGGAAGTCCGCCGGGGCGATGGCCAGCATCAGCCCGGAAAAACCGCCTATCGAGAACAGAATCACAAAGGCCACGGCAAACAGCATCGGCGCCTCAAAGGTCAGCGAGCCACGCCACATGGTCGACACCCAGTTGAACACCTTCACGCCGGTGGGCACCGCGATCAGCATGGTCGCGTACATGAAGAACAGCTCGCCGGTCAGCGGGATGCCGACGGTGAACATGTGGTGCGCCCAGACGATGAAGGAGAGGAAGGCGATCGCCCCGGTGGCGTAGACCATCGAGGTGTAGCCGAACAGCGGCTTGCGGCTGAACGCCGGGATGATCGAGCTGACCGCGCCGAACGCCGGCAGGATCATGATGTACACCTCGGGGTGGCCGAAGAACCAGAACACGTGCTGGAACAGCACCGGATCACCGCCGCCCGCCGCGCTGAAGAAGCTGGTGCCGAAGTGGATGTCCATCAGCATCATGGTCACCACGCCGGCCAGCACCGGCATCACCGCGATCAGCAGAAAGGCGGTGATCAGCCAGGTCCAGACGAACAATGGCATCTTCATCAGGGTCATGCCCGGCGCACGCAGGTTGAGCACCGTGGCGACCACGTTGATCGCACCCATGATCGAGCTGATGCCCATCAGGTGGATGGCGAAGATGAAGAAGGTCACCGATTCCGGCGCGTAGGTCGTCGACAGCGGCGCGTAGAAGGTCCAGCCGAAGTTCGGCCCGCCACCTTCCATGAACAGCGTCCTGACCAGCAGGCCGAAGGCCGCCGGCAGCAGCCAGAAGCTGAAGTTGTTCATCCGCGGCAGGGCCATGTCCGGCGCGCCGATCATCAGCGGGATCATCCAGTTGGCCAGGCCGACGAAGGCCGGCATCACCGCGCCGAAGACCATGATCAGGCCGTGCATGGTGGTCATCTGGTTGAAGAATTCCGGCTGCACGATCTGCAGGCCCGGCTGGAACAGCTCGGCGCGGATCACCATGGCCATCGAGCCGCCGAGCAGGAAGGCGCAGAAGCTGAACCACAGGTACATCGAGCCGATGTCCTTGTGGTTGGTGGTCAGCAGCCAGCGCGAGAGCCCCTTGGCCGGGCCGTGGTGGTGGTCATGCGCGGCATGCCCATGATCGTCGATCACTGCACTCATCAGCCTGTCCTCTTACTGGGTGGCTTCTTCGGCCTGTTTGAAATCGAGCACGTCTTTCGGCGTGACCATGTCGCCCTTGTCGTTGCCCCACGAGTTGCGTTCGTAGGTGACGACCGCGGCGATATCGACCTCCGACAGCTGCTTGCCGAAGGCGGCCATGGCGGTGCCGGGCTTGCCGTTGAAGACGATGTTCAGGTGCCCCTCGGGCTCGCCGGTGGCGATGGCCGAGCCCTTGAGCGCCGGGAACATCGGCGGCAGGCCCTCGCCGGTGGGCTGGTGGCAGCTGGCGCAGTTGGCCTGGTAGACCTTTTCGCCACGGGCGACGAGTTCTTCGAGGGTCCACTCCTTGCTGGTCAGCTCGGCGAGCTTGGCGGCCTCGGCCTTCTTCTCGCCGAGCCAGGCGGCGTAGTCCTCCTGCGACTTGACCTCGACCACCACCGGCATGAAGCCGTGGTCCTTGCCGCACAGCTCGGTGCACTGGCCGCGGAACAGGCCCGGTTGCTCGACGCGGGTCCAGGATTCGTTGACGAAGCCGGGGATGGCGTCCTTCTTCACCGCCAGTTCCGGCACCCACCAGGAATGGATGACGTCGGCGGCGGTGATCAGGAAGCGCACCTTGGCACCGGCCGGAATGACCAGCGGCTGGTCGACTTCCAGCAGGTAATGCTCGCCCTTGGGCGCCTGGTTGTTGATCTGCTCGCGCGGGGTGGTGAGGTTGCTGAAGAACTCGACGTCTTCGCCCAGATACTTGTAGTGCCACTTCCACTGGTAGCCGGTGATCTGGATATCGACGTCCGACTCGCTGGCATCGTAGATGTGCAGCAGCGTGCGCGTGGCCGGCACCGCCATGCCGATCAGGATCAGCAGCGGGATGACCGTCCAGAGCACTTCGACGCGGGTGTTCTCGTGGAAATTGGCCGCCTGCTGACGGCGCGAGCGGCGGTGGGCGATCATCGACCAGATCATCACGCCGAATACCAGCACGCCGATGACGACGCAGATCCAGAAGATGGTCATGTGCAGGTCGAACACCGAGCGACTGACGTCGGTGGCACCCGAGCGCATGTTCACGTCCCAGGCGGCACGGGCCTGAGCGACGGTCGCTAGCAGCCCAAGCCCCATCCAAGCGCGTGGATGTCGAGACATTGCGGGTTCCCCTTATGATTCTTGTTCTGGGCCAACCGCTCGGTTACGTCGCTTGCCTGACGGCATGTCTCGGGGCGTCTTGCCCGCGAAGCCGGTGGGTGTTGCTTCGGAACCGTCACCAACCTGGTCGCTGCACTACGAGATCGGTGCAAGGCACAGGAGCCTTGTCGATCTGCTACCGGCGAACCCGGTCGGCGTTTGCACGCACGGTCGGATTGCTCAATCAGGTACGCCTGACTCGGAGTATAGACAGCGATCCGGTGTAGGCAATTCAGACGCCGGAGCGCTCTAACTCGGCCTTCTGCGGCTCGTCGTTCTTTTTCACGCCACGAATGTTCATCGCCGCCAGGCAGACCTGCAGGGTGATCAGCGCCCAGGCTTCGGCATACCAGCCCCAGATCACCCAGAGCAGGTTGCTCAGCAGAAAACAGCAGAAACCGACGAGGCGCCGGCCCGGTCGCAACGAACCGATCAGCCAGGCAGCCGTCACCGTCACCACCATCGCCGGCCATTGCAGCAGGTCGATCCAGTCCACATTGCCTCCAGGCTCGGGGTTCAGGAATTGGTGCCGTGGCGAGTGCAGATAGTTCCTCGCTGGCGCCACGAGCGGACCGGCGATCTCCGCGGGCACCATCTAGGGGAGCCTCCGTGCACAAGCTGATGTAACAGGCTCG
>ERZ1673962.1475-NODE-1475-length-11006-cov-20.159255_pt1 | contig 11006 bp, 13 predicted proteins | sample MGYA00580188_ERZ1673962 | MGnify/ENA primary metagenome ERZ1673962 (study PRJEB41334, sample SAMN05608104) | rock metagenome | biome: terrestrial subsurface; feature: shale formation; material: shale | place: USA: Pennsylvania ... | reverse complement strand
GATTCGATAGAGGAATGATACATGGGAGAGGGGAGGGTGTCAACTACTTTGTGAATGAATCCAAGAAGTTTCCGTAACGGTCAAACACATTAAATATCTGATTAGTAAACACTCGATAGGCTTCAAACTGTAGACAAGTGAGATCGATATACGTGTTGAGGTATTCCAGTTCACCTGTTTGTTCATTCATTCCATAGAGCTTATACATCATTCAACTCCTCGCAGAGAAATCTTCAGATCACATTCGGCTACAATGGAAGCAATCTTCATGTTGGGGTAGTCGCCTGATAGAGACTGAGCCTTCTCATATGCTTCATTGAAAGTCATAAGATACGCTGCTTCGTCTGGTAGGTATAGTTCTGCTTCCTCATTGTTCTTATAGACAAGAAAGAAGATTGGTTTGGCATGCATTGGTTTTGTAGCTTCTAACATTGACATTGGTATATCTCCTAGTTTATTGATGATGGCATTATAACATCTTAGTGAGATAAAAGGAAGCCCTCATATGAGGGCTTTTTGTTAAGATGCTTTCAGATAGTCTTTCAGTTCAGTGAAACCACCGATAAATTCACCAGCGTCATTAAAGATCTGTGGGAATGTCTTGCTTACAGACTTGTCATCAACAAACTTCTTGTCTTCTTCGTTTTTCGTAACGTCCTTATAAACGTATGCAACATTCTTGTGATCTAACAGACGTTTGGCGTTGTCACAGAACGGACAAAAAGGAATACCGTATACTTTGAACATCATTTCTCCTTAAAAATCAAATACATCGTCGTCACCAAGATCGTTTTCTACTTGGCCCACACGGTAGTTATTCGATTCAATCTCCTGTGGTGCTGACTGAACCAAATCCCGATCAAAGTATTTCTCCATGTAAGGAAGAGGGTTCTCGCTGACAGAATTACCAAACCTCTGAGTATCCCACTTCAGGCCAAGAGCATCATAACATGGTTTTGCTGTATAGTTTACATACTCTTTTAGAAGAGCAGTATTGAGTCCCAACACCCTGCGACCATCGTCAAAAATATACTCAGACCACCGATGTTCTTGAGCTACGATCTCGTCAAGGATATTCGTAAGCTCGTCGATGTTGTCATTGAACAGGGTACGATAGTCCTCATTCTTCATTACCCGAAATACGACAAGATCCCCATCTGCGTGAACGCTTTCGTCATTACAAATAGACGACACAGCTTTACCAATACCCTGATATCTACCAGTTTCCACAAGAGCAAACGTGGAAGCAAATGAGGACATGAAGCTGATTTGTTCCAAGCCGTATAGAGCAAACAATGCACGAAGGATGGTGTATTTGACGTATTCTTCTTCCATCTCAATACCGGCCATATACCGACCAGTGACCTTCTTCATGTCGTCAAACACCTTACCAATCACTTCCGTGCGTTTGAACACTTCTAAGTTCTTGGTTGCTTTCTCGATAGCTGCTTGTGGGTCACTAAGGCTGTTCCTGATAATCTTGCTATATGTGGCAGCATGAATGTCTTCAAAGAAGCTTTGCGTCAAAAACCAGCCATGTGCTTCTGTGTTACTGGTGAGAGGCCCAAAAAGCTCAATGATAGACCGAGAAGCCATGCTATCCAAAGCCCATTGAGCCAACAGGTTTAGAATCATGACATCCTTTTCGGAGTCTGGTGCTTCCAATAGATCACGACGATCTTGTTCAAAAGAGAACTCTTCCGGTAGCCAATACATAGACTGGTGGAGTTTCTTCATTCGTTCAATTTCTGGGTATGTGACGTTGATCTCGTCATTCAAACCAAGGGGTTCGCCTAGAAACAGTGGGTATTTCCCGTTTTTGTAATTGTCGTTCTTAAGATTCAATACAGACATCAAATTCTCCTAGATAGTTTCCACGTCCATGTGGATTATACATTAAAGCTTACATGATTCACAAGAGGAGTCGGCAAGTTCCACTTCGCCACTGTCAGTCTTGAAATTCTCGTAGTACATAGTCTTCATACCCATCTTAGCCGCATACAGCACTCGCTGTAGCATTGACTTCAAAGAAAGCTTAGTGGTTGTTCCATCTACCACGCTGTAGAAGTCGGCACTAATCCCCTGACCAGTGAATTTTTGAATGATAGAATACACTTTGACCATATCGAGGTCATGGATCTCGTATGCATTCTGATAATCAAAAATCTCGAAGTCTGGAGCACGGAAGTATACAGACCCCTTCTTAGATGATTTAAATATCTCCGTCTTGCGGACAGGGTATACACCATTACAACTGTTTGTCAACAAACTTGACGACTCTGTTGGCATGAATGACTCAAGAACACTGAATCGAACCCCGTTTGTTTTAATGTCATTGCGTAAACTCACCCAATCCATATGCAGAGGTTCCGAGTGACATTCATCAACTGATTTTGCATAGGTATCAATTGGGAGCCAACCTTCCGCATATTTTGTCTTATCCCACCATTCACACTTTCCACGCTCTCTTGCAAGACGGACAGACGCCTTATGAAGAAAATATGAATGCTTCTCAGAAAGAGCATGAATGAAGTTTCTTCCCTCTTCTGTATCATACTGAAGGTCATTCTTAGCCATCAAGTGAGCAAGGTCTGTCATACCAATACCAATACTACGTCTACGTTTTGCTGTATATTCCACTTGAGGGAATGGGTAGATTCCTTTCTCTATTGTGTTATCTGTGATCTTGGCAAGGATGTATGCGGTTTCTTCGTAGTCGGTATCATCCTCGATATTCGATACTACAATACTCCCAAGATTACAGAGAGCAACTTCCCCATCAGATTTTTCATTATATAAACCAGACACGTCAGAATATGGTGCTGTCGGGAGCATCACTTCTTGGCACTGGCCTGTCAAGATGCCGTTGAACATCCCCAGATGCCGTTTTGGTTCATTGAAACAGAAGGTATCATCAGTACGGCCTTCGTCAACTACATCAGCAACCCGAATGAATCGTCTAGCATCTCTCTGGGTTGTTCTCTTCTCCATTTTCAGCCTATGAGTTTTTATCCCCATGTCCAAAAGCTTCTGACTCTCCCCACTGCTAATAAGGATGCGATAAGTAGTTTGACAGAAGAAATCTTTCAGTTCACCACTTCCGTCATTCGCTGGTAATGGTCTAAAACCGGCATCATCCATCTTCTTGATTTTAGAATCAACTCCAAGGGTTTGTAGCATTTTTTGGAGATCTTGTAGAAACGGAAGATTAACACTTGAGGCTGTGAATGCTTCATTTGTTCCGTTCCTGTAGACACACCCATCTGCATCCAAAAACCCCGCAAGCCACTCAAGTCGGCTTTTAATGGTATACTCGTTAAGAGGGACAAAGAACTTGTCTTTTAACGTCTTATAGTGACCGTACATGCGATCATTACCCTCTGTGAATTTACACGAAAACAGATGTTTTAGTTTCATCTTCTCCCCATACAAGTAGATTCTTTGACCTACTGGAGTTAAGCACCCATCACCACTGTAGAATCCATTAGCATATGCGTCATTGAGTGTTTCTGTTCCTTCAATAATGGGGAGATCAAACTTCATCAGTTTATCACCAGATCTTAGGTCTTTTGCTCTCTTCTCAACATATGGTTTACCATAACCGTCAAAGACATAGAACTTATGATAATGAGTACATGTCAGGGACTGCCCAGAATCTGTATTAATAGTAAGAAGTTGTTGGTTTTCTCCAGTTTTCATCACCACAACTTCTGAGAACTCAGAACCATTCCAAACGTTTACTTTCTGGTTTTCAACTTCATCTATGCGAACATAACCAACATCTGTTAGAATTTCAGTTTCCGGCGCAACACACAAGTTTGACAGACGGATTGGGTCTTTGAATGGTGTATGTGAATTAACATTGTCTAGGAAAGTGATGTATACACGTCCAGAGTCACCACGAGCAGTCACCCACGAAGAGATAATGTCACGAGCATTCACCATATTCTTTTTCACAGGCGACTTTAGAACACGCTCATACTCTTCTTCAAATGCCTCTTGATTACCAGAATAGGACAAGTCCCAAAGGTCTTTTGCAACGTATGGGCTTACTGTCATCCATTGTTCGTTCTTGGCAGCTTTCTTCAACAGAAGATGGTTGACAGCCATTGAATAGTCCATGTGGTCTAGCCGGTAGGATGGATCAGTGCGCTGCTGTTTCAAAGTAAGAAGATCCAGTACCTCTGGGTCTAACGCATTGAACGTAACAGTGGCACTGCCTCCCCTCACTTCCTGACGATTCGCCTTCACTGAACGGTCTAGATAGCTGTAGTAGGAATACTTACCACCATGAGCAATCTTACCATTCTTCACTGGGTCTTTGGGAGCACGAGTTTTTAGTTCAACCCCAATACCACTACTCTTGGCAGTCATTGTATATGAGATGTGTGACGCTGCACCAATACTATCAACCGTATCATCCCCACTGATAACACAACAGCTTGGGGCCGGTAGGGACGGAGTACGTTCAAGGGCCACTGTTGGAGTTGGTAGGTTAATCTTGTGTTTTGATATCTTGTCATATGCAATAGAAACATCAACCAGACGATCTTCGCTATCAACCATATTGGCCATAGCAATCCCCATGAACGTCATCTGTGGGCTTTCTAATAGACGGTCAAATGATTTGATACCATACTTATCGGCGTATTGTTTCAATGACGCATAAGAATACGTGAAGTCCCTAGTATGATCAATGACAGTGTCGAGATGCTCTAGTTCTTCATCAGTATACCCCATATCAATCCACCAACCATCATCTACCATTTCATGATAATAGTCTTTCAGATGAGGAATAGAGAAATCACCAAAGGCTTCTTTGTAGATAATACCAATAAGAAGATTCGCAGCCATCTTGGTATGGCCTTCTGTGCGTTTCTCCAAACAAGTTTCGACGAGAGCCTTTTGAATATCGACAGTTGAAACTTTGTCGTACACTTTGCGGATAGCACCAAATACGACATCACTCCACCGGATATTGCAGTTCTGAGAAGCCCAGATGCTCCATTGGTTTAATTTTTCTGCATCAAACTCAACAATTGACCCATCTCGTTTTGTTACATAAGAAATCATTCAGACGCTCCAATTGGTCTTAGAATAGGAAGGGAGAGCAGTTTGAAGTCGTGCTCAGGACATGCTTGGCAGAGAGCTATTTCGTCCTCTAGCGCCAAGGAACACTATTTAGAACGAGCATCAATATGATCTCGTATCTTACGTTTCATCCCGATACAGGCATCTTTATACCCGTGTCTGTACCCATATCGGCTCCCACTTCTGAACATGAATACCAGCGACACTCCCCACACTATGAGGGTGAGACTGATACCAACATCACTCATACCACCACCGTACCGCTAATATCAACATCAACGAATGTAGAGGGTTTCAAAAACTTATCATCAGACACACGCTTGAATACAACATAGCCGTGATTGTTCTCAGTATAGATTTGCTCACCAAGCTCTTCATACTTACGGAATGTGTCGTATGTAATATTCTCCAGATCAGGATGTGTCTCTGGGATGAACTTGGACATATTGTTAGCATTGACAAGCGTGAATGCTTCATTCACGTCAAACTTCTGGCAATTGATCAGATCAGGAGTTTCACTCACCATTTTAGCCACTGTCATTAGCGTACACATACGAACAAAAGGAGCATTTCGGTTCTTGAGAAGTTCAGACAAAAGCTCAATATGACATTCACCACTAGCTTCAATCTCAGACAGAGGACACGCAATCTCAAGAGCAGATACATCAGACATATACAGATGATAAGACAGAGTGACAGCAATATCACAGATATCATCCATGATCTTCACCATGATCTCATGGTCAACGCCCTTATTGATAAGGGTGTCAATATGACCCATCAACTCATTTGATTCTTCATCAACACGAGCAATCTGCTTATCAATATCATCATCAGAGAATGGAGCTGTCTTACCAGCCACTTCATTCACGAATACAACAGATGCAATGTTCTCGCGCCATTTACGTTCAAATTCGTTATTCATTATATGCTCCATTACACTAGGAATTCAAAGTTGTCTAGGATCTCTTGTAGACGATCAAGAGAGTCTGCTTCATGTTTATCAGAACGGATATCATCAGTCTCCATTCGCGGAAGGTAGAGAGCCTTTAGCTCTGGCTTCAACTCGTTCTGAACAATGTCATTATACACTACTGATACAATAACACCAGCATCAATCCACGCATCAATGCTCTTTGTTGCTTTCTTACGGAATGCGTCAGTCTTACAATTGACGTTCACTTCCACTTTACCACAGGACGACTGACATACCAAACTACCAACATACCCTTCCCACTTTCCTTCGCCCTCTTTCCATCCCACCACTTTAAGATCACCAACAGCACTCACCTTAAGCTTGAGTTGTTCCTTTGATGTTCCATCTTTCCACTTAAGCAGCTTGTTCTTAACGACAGTACCTTCCAGCCCTTCTGATCGATTCTTCTTGAAGTGGTTGATAACGTCTTCAATAGTGGAACATTCTACTGTATCAACTAGCTTAACAATGCTGCCATTGTATTGACTGACCCGATACACCACACCTTCTAGGAAGCTTAGACGAGATTGATACATGACATTAGATTGATGAAAGCCATGCTCTGCGTTATTGATAGCGTCCCAACAAACGAAAACAACACGATTGATATCGATGTCGTCGCTGTTCAAATAGCCGTTGTTCTTACTTCGATCAATCCACCCATTACGTTCTTCATTGAGAACAAGAGCTTCACCCTGCAGCGTATAACCAGCGGCGAATGTAATCAACAAGGAATCACGTTCACGGTCATTGAATGGCATGATGTTCCCGTCACGACTGAAATATGTCACTTTGTCGGGTTCAACACGGATGTCAACATACATTCCATCCAGCTTTGTCTGTGAGTAGCAGGGGAAAGTTAGATTAGGCATAGTCTTTTCATTGAGAAGAGAGCATCGCATATATGGGTGAATGTAAACAACATCACCAAACACCGAATTGAATGTCTTAGCACCAATTCCTGCTTTCAGATCACGTCCCAGAATGCGTTTGAACAGCTCCAGTGTAGAAGCAGACACACTACCGAAAACACGTCCAATCCCCGCTTTTGCCTCCTGTCCCGTAATACTCCGAACAGACAGCTTACGGAGAACATCAAACATTAGAAACAGTTCATCGTCATGCGGTAGTGTCACTGGGGTGATATCAGATAAGTCCTTAATGCCAAATGAAATCCGAGGGTCTTGTGCGTACACAAATACGGCTTTAAGAATTGATTGGTCTTCTTCATTCCATGTTAGGGCAGAAGAGAGAATACTCTCCTTCTCTTTACGCTTTGTAGTAGAGGCTGCGTTATCTAACAGAGAGATAATAGCTTTTGCCAATTCACTCATAATTTTCTCCTAGTGTCTTTGCGTAATGTTTGATATATTCCACCACTTCTTTCTTGTCCTTAGAATAGTGGAGTTGTAATCCAGCCTCATCATAACACACCCAGAAGCCTGTAGATTCCTCAAATTTTACATGAGCCTTCCACCATTTAGAATCCGAACAACTCATTACGTGCTTCCTCTTTCCGAGATTCAATGTCCCAACCAACAGATTTCAAGTAGTTGGTTATCTTCTTATAAGCAGTAGTCCACATTTTATCATAATCAATAGGAATGTCAAGGAACCAATCGGGTAATGTTTGGAGGTCAATAGGGTATCCTATACAGTTGAAATCCTTATGTTTGACATACACCAATCCCACTTTCTGACCTGCGTACACTTCTTGGTCTTGATTAGTCTTAAGGCGGTTCCACATGAATGCAGCTTTTGCTGAATAGTGAGCACCTTTCAGTGATCCCGTTGCTTCATATTGCTTGTTGATCTTTGTCAGCGTTTTAGTATTACATGGTACAGCTATGTCAAACACAGGGAGAGACTTATACTCTTCTTTGATCTCTTTCACTCTTTTGAGAACATCGTTCATTGAACAGTCATCTAGGATGAGGTTGACAAGTTCAGTGAGGATGTTCTTAACGGCAATAGAGGTGTCAGACTTTTTAATCTCAACGCCCATCGCCTTTATCTTATTGACTCTCTTGCCTTCATCATCAACAACCCTGAGAATATATCGCTTCTTGGTGAGGAGCAACCCAGAATCGGCAACAACCTCCCTCGTAGACTGAATCGCGTATGTCCTTTCTGGTGGACAATTGAATGCCAATTGTGCAAAGTCGTGATAAGTGTTATTTGTTAGTTCGCAAACAGTATCAGCGATTTCAACAGCATCGTCTACAGTAATCCCATCAGTAAGAGTGTCTGGGATTTTTGCATAGAAGCTGTCGGAATCCCCATAGATGATATGCTCCAACCGCTCTTTATTGAATGATACTTCTCCCCCGATCCTTCCGCGAAGTGCCCATACAGTGTTTGGGACGTCTTCGCAAAAGTCTATGTATCTGCCATGATCCAATGTCAATCCCCCATTAGAAGTATTTTCTCTACTGTTTTGATCGCATCATTCCCAGCAATGGCTTGTTGTTTACTAACCATCTGTGCTGTCAATGTTATGCTCTTTGCCAGTCTTAAGTCAAACAGTTTAAACGTCTCATTGCCGGATGCACCATAAACAGCATTAAGACGCGCCACTTTTATAACTTTTTGATATAAGTCATTCAAGGCCGCACCGTCATCATCCCCACACTTTATACATTCGGCCATTTTGTTTTTATAGAATTTTCTAAGTTTGAATCCCTCGGATACGTATTCAGCGAGAAGCCCAAGCTCACCTGTGAATATAGTACCGTTGCCGGAGATAGTCCACCCATTCTCTCGTATCTGTGCTTCTACATCAGAAGGATACATTTCGACCACGTCACCCGTCCTGTCATGCGTGAGAGAGATTTTTCCGAATGAGTCATTCCGTGTAATAATGTGAATGTAGTCCTCATACTCGCCCTCACACTGATACAAGATGGTTTCCCTCGATAGACCTAACAGAATCATACACATCGGGTAAAGTGAAACGGCGTCCAGAGAATATACCCACTTATGAACACCGCTAACACAGTCGTAAACGACTGCCCCATCATACTTCACTTTCTCGTTGTGACTTCGATCTGGTAGTCTGATCCCCTTCTTATGACAAAATCGCATAAAGTCATGCTCAATCACCTTCACGCTTCCGGTGATATCGGAAAGTTTGATACAACTCCCCCTTGCGATAGACGTGGCGAGTTTCAGCATCTGATGTTTATCGTCTAGCATTTTCAGGAGGCGTACATCCTTGAAAGCATACATAGCGAACTTGTCTGGCGATTCCCGATACAACTGCCCAAGATCCCCATCATAATCCTCCTTATCTTCGCCCAAGTCTTCCATACATACGTTGGACAAAGAGAAGGACTTCTTCTCGGAAGGAATGAACTTCTTATACACCTCTAGCATGTCGACATGCTGCCTCCCTACAAGTTTCCATCCAACTGCGTCATTGCCGTATTCATCCACATACTCTCGGCTAACTGCACTAAACCCGTCACGACAAAACATCTTCTTAGCATACCGCTCACCAAAGCATATGGTGGCTCTTGCCATAATGTAAGGTAAGTCAAACCCATTGCCGTTCCATGCGAGCATCACGTCACACGACAGCTCTTCCAACAGGTCAGCCACTTTAAGAAGGATATCCCTCTCACTATCCAAGGTGATCTGATTAACAACCCTCCCGTCTGGGTCTTTTGGGGTGGCACACCGTTTATAGTTTATAAGGTAGTATTGGTCTGACCCCGTATCATAAAACTGAAAGAAGTTTATCGGTGCAAATGGGTTAGACGGTATAGGGTATCCTCTTCCGTCTGATAGATCGAAATCTGCTTCTATGTCAAAATACCAAGCATTCATAGGAGCCGTTTGTGGGGACTCGGAGAAGTTATCCAGCAGAGCCTTGTATGTTGGTAGAACATCACTTTCGCATAGGTTATCTCGATCCTTGGTATATTCCCTCATATCCCACTTAGATTCAAAGTTGATTTTCTTCAGTGGGGTTCCGTAGATGTCTGTCCACTCGGTATCACTCTCATTATTAGAAGGAATGAAACAGTACAAATAGTCTTCTATCGGAAGGAGTTCTTTTGTGAGCTTTCCTCCCATATCACGACACCAGATAATGACATTGTGTTTGTCTTCTGTTACATCAATGTATGATTTGTTCATCATGTCTCCAAAACAAAATAGCCCAGAATCATTGTCTGGGCTATTATTTTACGCTGTCTTACCTATCCTGTCAATTGCTACCTTCATATAGGCACTGCTTGAGAAGATATCCCTCCAATGCCCAGATTTTCTCACGAGCGTTTGTTCGTGCAATCTTCTTACCAATCTCGACATCGAAATTTTCTGGGCTTGCTGCTGCACTCTCACCCGTTACGGTGAAACCGTTCTTCAGCTTAAGGCAACAAACTGTGAGTGTAGTATTTTCAAACACATGGTAGTCTTCGCCAACAATAACAGAATCAATGTGATCTGGTGTCAAGCGAGGGGCATTAAGATTCTTCTCTTTGATTTCTTTTTCAATATCTTGTTCGCTCATCATACTCCCCTTAGTTGCTACCTTTGGCTGCTGCAATCAGCTCATCATTCATATCAATCACTTCTTCAAGCTTCGCAAGCTTCTCCGTAATCGACTCATTGAAACGCTCTTTGACAATCGCATTGAACAGAGCAGGGGGAACACTCAGCTCGTCCTTTGCTCGGCTTGCAACGTCCTTACGAAATGAAGCTTCTGCCTCTGAACGTGTAAAAGAATCCAGACACTCACGTACCATCTTATCCAGTTTGATCATTTCATCACGAGTTAGAATTGTATCAGACATTGTATATCCCCTTTACCATTGTATCACTTGAGTTGTTGGTGTTTTAGCTTTAGGCTTTCGTGGTGCTCTTTTCTTCTTCACCACTACAGGCTTTTCTTCTACTTTAGGAATCTCCCTTGGCTTAGGCTTAGGAATCTCCC
>ERZ1673962.1474-NODE-1474-length-11010-cov-6.055226_pt1 | contig 11010 bp, 5 predicted proteins | sample MGYA00580188_ERZ1673962 | MGnify/ENA primary metagenome ERZ1673962 (study PRJEB41334, sample SAMN05608104) | rock metagenome | biome: terrestrial subsurface; feature: shale formation; material: shale | place: USA: Pennsylvania ... | reverse complement strand
ATGGAGAATATAATCCTGATTGAACAAAACAAGTAAGTGATGATAAATGAAAATTATTAAATGATTTCTGAGTTTTAAAAAATTCATGAGAATATAAAATAATTTTAGAAGCATATGATTGGGCAAATAATCACACTCAATCTACATCTTATTTAAATGTATATCCTGAAGGAATTTCTGAAGCAAATATAAGCTTAGAATATAATTCTGATTCATGAGATAAATTTGCTAATAATAATGATTATTACCAATATATATTTACTATAAGAGATAAATATAATAATCCTGTTCATGATAAAGAACTAGATATAATTGGACAAGATTGTTGAGATTTAACTTCATGATGTTTAGAATTAAAAGAAAATACAGTTGATTGAACATGAGAATCAGCATTATTAATATATGATATTAGTAATAACTGAGTTACAGATGTTAATTGACAAGTAAGATTAAAAATAAGATCAGTATCTCCTGGGGCTTATACAAATAGCTTTTTTGTAAAAGTTAGAGCTTGGAATCAAAAATATATTGATACAAATGAAATAATAGACTTCTATGTTTTCAAAGCAGAAGAAACTAATTTTATGCCTCCTTTTGAAATGTCTGAAATTAAAGTTTCTGATGACTGAGTAAACTGGGATTCTAAACCTGAAATTTGAAAAGAACAAAAATATAGAATTATTGTTAGTAATACAGGTTCTATATCTGGATATGATAATTGAGTATTAAGACTTAATCAAGAAAATATAAAAAGTAAAGTTGATTGACATTTCTGGATAAACTTCGAATGAGTTGAAAGAAATTTCTGAAATAATATTAATAGCTTTTTAGGGTTTTCTTGAACAATTGATGGTAGTGATAATCTATTAAAATGACCAGAAGTTGAAAATGATGAATTAGAAATAACTTATGATATACCTTCTGTTAATAAAAAAGTTGTTTATAAATTAGATTCAGTTTCTATAAAAGGTTGTGATAGAGAAACTTTATGATTAAAAGTTGAATGAAATATTCAATGAGATGGTAAATCTGATATTACATGACAAGAAGAAAACTTTTCTGACTTATCATTATCAGAAACTAGATCTATAATTAGACAAAATGCATATCAATTAATTAGAAATATGTCTAATGGTCAAGTATTAAACTGAGTTAAATATATTGAAGAACAAGATTATGTTTTAGAAGCAAATCCAAGTTTTGAAACTCTTATTGTTAGAGAATGAAATGTAATTATTAACAAAGATATAAATACTTGAAATAATAAATTATGAATAATAGTATTAAAAGATAAATATGATGTTGCAAGTGATTATAACAAAGCTTGAAATATTTATATAGCAAATAATGTTAATAATATATCTGCTGCATTATATTCAGATGGTACAATGAGAAGTGCAAAATCAAATTGAACTAATTATTCTGATTCTGAATTATTAAATGATTTAGAAATATTCTGAACAGTATTTACAAGAAATACTATTGGTTGAGCTGTTAATTGAGGTACAAGTTATACCCTACCTGGTTGACAAGAAACTACAGATTATGAATTAGCTTCATCTTATGATTTAAACTATTTAAGAAAATCTATGAGTTGTTGAGATGACTATGCATTATTAATAAAATATAATTCTGCATTACAAGTAAATCCTCCTAAAGGTTTTTCTAAATAATAATACAAAAAGATAGAATAAAAATGTTCTATCTTTTTTTTATTAAATAAAATAAATAAAAAAAGAAAAATACTTTAAAAGTATTTTTCTTTTTTATTATTTAACAAAAACCTTAGGAGGATTTACTTGTACATTTGGATTGTATTCTATTACAAAAGCTCAATCTCTATGTTTACAAACTCATGATCAATTAACTATACAATTTTTTATTCATCTTCTTGTATAATTTAAATCATAAACCATTGCTTTATTAAAGTTTTGAGTTGTATCTGAAAGAGATGAACCTCATGGTAATTTATAATCTCCTCAAACTAAGAATGCACCTCAAATAGTATTCCTTGTAAATAATGTTCCTTTTAATAATAATTGATTACTTAACTCAGAACTTCTTTGAGTATTATCAACACTATAAGGAATTCAAGAACTATTTACACTAATAAATCAACCATCAGCATATATAACAGCATTAATTTCAGAAACATCTGGACTAACATAAACATTTCATCCGTTTCATGATAAATAATCTGTATTTACATCATAATTATCTTTTAATACTATTATTCATAATTTATTTCATGAAATATTTATATCTCTATTTATAAATAAATCTCAATCTTTTAATATAATAGTTTCATATGTTGGATTAGATTCCATTACATAAATTCAATTTGTTAATTGGTTTCAATCTACATACTTAACACCTCAAACTATAGAATTATGTCTCATTTGTAATATTTGACTATAAGCATTTTTTCTAATATCTCATCTAACATCTACCATAGATATATCAGAAAAGTTATCTTCTTGTAATCATGCAAAATTTGATTTACCATCTCATTGCAATAATCAAACAACTTTAGCTCATATAAATACATCATCACTAGAATTAATAATAGATAATGCATCAAAAGAATTATAACTTTCATTTGGAGAAACTGGAGCTATTATTCATTCACTTCATATATAATATCAAATAAATAAAGCTGTTTCTCATCAATTTTCAATTTGAATACCTGGAGTTCAAAAGTCAGTTGCATCATCTGATGTATTAATAGTTGCATCAAAAATTGCTTCTTTAGTTGATAATCAATCTATAGTATCAGATAAACTTTGTAATGAAGTATTATCATAATCAACTACATCAATATAGTTTCTAAAATTCACTAAATTACTAGATGTATTAAATCAAGTTGTAGGTATTATTGATACTTTATATTTCATGTTTGTACCAAATTCTGGTAAAGCAACCCAAGTTGCTCAGTCATCATCAGACGCTGTAATATCTCAAATAAATAGTTTATTAAAACCATTAGTTTCATTTCATACTCTTGCCAATATTGTATAAGTATTAAGAGTAGAATTTGGAGAGTAATCATCATTCCATCAATTTATTTCTACTTTAAATCTATTTGAAAATTCTCATGGAGCATTTGAAGAAATTTGAAAAGGTATTTCTCAATTTGTATTAGATGAAACTCAAGAATATCATTTTTCTATAAGAGAATCTGATCATGCATCAAAATTTCAATTTATTAAGTAATCATACATGTTTGATCTAATAGTAGAACATCATGAAGTTACTCAATCACAAGTTTGATTAATTGAACTAATAGTTTTTCAATTAATTGTATTTCAATATTGATCTTTTAATGTTAATCTATAATTATAAGATTGAATTCAATCAGGATATTTATCTCAAGTAGATAACGGAGTTACAAAACTTTGTAAAACATCTACATCAGATGGATTAACTGTTATTTGTAAATCTTTTACTCTAGAATTACCATATTCATCTGTAGCAGTAACCTTTATATTTTTAACTCATTTAGTTTCAAAAATTCAAGGTAGCTCAACTGTATCATTTAAATAAGAATTATTAGTTCATCATAGAGTTCATGATCTATAAGGAGCTCAGTTTAATAATATTTGATAATTAATTTTAGATACACAACTACTTCATCATGCAGTAGATTCATCCATATCAATAAACAATGAGTCACTATTTGCTTTATATGAATAAGAACTATTTCATAAAGCAGCTGATCATTTTCTAAATGATATATTTGGTGCTGACTCATCAATATGATTCATACCATAGTTATATCAGATTGTATTATAAGCTCTATCTGTAGTAACAAGAGTTCATTGGGCACCATTTTGAGACTGACTAGTAAAAGTTATAGTTCTTCTTATAGTAGTTCATCAAACATTCATAGTTGGTCACCGTGTAGTCCAACATCAACTACCTCATCTATCAAAATTACAAGCAGCTGTAAAAGTAATACTTCAACTTGTACATCTAGGAACAGCAAAGTCAACATTACTTTGTTCTTTTATATATATTTTTACAGGCCTACCATTTGAATCTAATACTTGTCTAGGTATTACTCATTTTATTGTAGAAGAAATAACTGGATCAGCATATGTAGAATCGTCTTGTTTATGTTTAGCTGTAATATCAAATCATGTAAAATTATAAGTATTACCAGGCTCTGGTATTTTTATTTTTATATTAATTAAATATGGATCAACTGGATCAGACTTAACTCAATTTAATTGCCTATAATAATATTGACTAGAAGCAGCAGCCATAACAACTTCTGGGTCTGTTCAATCAGCAAAAGTAATATCATAACCGTCTATAGTATCATAATGAGGATTACCATAAGGGTCTTCTAATCTTATACTAACAGCAAAACTTGTTTCATGATTATATCAGTCAGAATTATTTACAGGTATAGAAAATGTCGGCATTTCTGCATATCATCTTCATCATTGTATATTATCGTTTGGTAATACTTTTATAGGAACGCTATTTACTTTTGTTAAGTCCATAACCTCCTGAGTATTAAGGTTTTTTGCATATAAGTATAAAGATATATCTCATATTTTTGTAGGAGTAAATCATTCATTTACAGATATACGAAATTGTTTTAACCTCCAACTAATAACATCAATATCAAATATTTGATCTATAACCTCTTGAGTTAATGTATCAGATCTAATATTAAAATCTGTATCTATATATATAGTTTCTTCTGAAACATTTGCCTCATCATTATTTATATCAGGTATATTTTCTCAAGAATATCTATAATAAATTTTATATTGATAAGCTGTTTCTTCTCATGAAGTATCTAAATAATCTTGAAATCAAAAGTCTTCTAGGTAAACAGATTCATTAGCTTTTACAGAATAACTACTAACTCTAAATCAATCATAAACCTTGAAATTTTCAGCCCTAAAATCACTACTTGGTTTTACATCTCAAGTAATATATCTCAAAGGAAAATTAGAGTCTATATAACGTCATCAAGTTCTAGTTTCATCACAATATTCAACTCAATCAACACTACCATCAGCAGTACATATATTTTTCATACTATAGTAGTATCTTCAAGTAGATCAATCTTGCTTTATAGTATCATCATATACAGCAGGAATATAATCACTAACTCTATTTTTTCTTTCTCATCTAGGCAAACCTCTATGTAAATCATTTATAACATCTCTAAAGTTTAACATAAGATATTCAAAACCGTTACTATAAACTCAAGAATCTCTATAAGTCTTTGGATAATAACAATAATAATCTCATGTAGTCCAATAATCAGGTGAATAAACACAATCTTGACTCCAAGAATCTCTTATACTATCTACAATAATAATTTCAGTATCATAATTAAATATTTCTTCTATTGTGAATTCTCTATCCTCAACAAAAAATGATTCATTTTCTTCTACTAAAACATATTCAGTATCAGTAACAGTTATAGTTCAAGATCAACTAGGATCTTCTTCTTCTCTAGTTACTTCAACTTCTTCATAATATGGTCAATGAAAATCAGGATTTACTCTATATACATCTTGTATAGTAAAAGTTTTATTACCATAATAATCAGATATTTCTCCTAAAATTATATTTTGCAATATAGAAAACATTCAAGTTTCAGAATAAGTTTCTTCAATATTTGCCATAAAATAATCATCTCTATTAACTCTCAAAGTATCATAATCTGTTTCATAACAATATTGGTCATTACAAACATATGGGTAAAGATATCCTGATCTATCACTAGCAGAATGAGATGTTCAAAATAAAGCAAAAAATGATATAATTATTGATAATAAAACAAATAATTTATTTCTCATAATTTGTATTTTAAAATAATATAAAAATATCAAAAACAGAAAAAAACTGTTTTTGATATTGTTTACTAGTTAACATTTACATCAATACCACCAGTTGGATCGATTCTGTCAGTTTCAATTATTGAACATGTTGTAGTTTCATATGGATAGTCAGCAGTATGTCTTCAACTAGCTCAACCAGTATTAGCAAATGACCCCATATTTGTATAACCAGCTTCACAAGAAGTTCTTCTATGGTGATAAGCTACTTTTGTAGTTTTTGTACCATAACAAGTTCTAGTACCACTTTGAGTCCAAGAATCACATCTATTAATTTGACATGGTTCATTTGTAACTGATTTTACACAAATATAATCAGGATTAGCTGCAACTTTTTCAGTACCAGCCATAAAACCAAAGTAAGATGCACCAGATATAGCTAAAACAGCAACAACTGCCATAGTAGATTTAACAGCTACATTATTGTTAGTATTTTTTTTAGTCATAGTATAATATAATAAAAAATTAAAAATTTATAAATATAATTAAACCACAAATTAAAACATATTGCAAATTATCTTATATGAAAAAAAGGTAATTCAACAGTTCATTCAGTATCAATAACTCTATGTCAAACATTTTCCCAAGCTCATTTTTCTCTATTTAGAGTCCACCGAGCTGGCCATCTAAGGAATTGATTTCAAACTAAGAAATCAAAATCTATTGGATATCATCATTGTTCTTCTGAATAATCAACTAGGAACTGCATATCTTCATCAGTTATTGCACCATATAAGTTATCAGCATTTGAATACAATTCATTCATATGATAAACCTTATTTTGAAGTATAACAGGATTATCAGATTTAGTATATAATTCTGTTCAAGTTATATTATCAATTATTTGGATATAAGGCATTCAAAAAGTCTTCATTGTATTACCTAAATAACCATAAACTGGTCAAAATGTATCTGAATTAAGTAAGTTAGTAGTATTAGTATCTCTGTTGAATTGATATAAATAAACAGTTATATCTTTATTTTCATATTTTTCTAAAGTATCACTATAATATAATGAATCATAAGGTATAAAATATGAAGATCATTCCATTTCTAACACATAATATTTAGCATTTGTATAATCATCACTATTTTCAGTGTTAACTTTTATAATCTTATCTGCTTTGTTTAAAGTGAAACTAACAGTCATATTTTTATAATCAACTGGAGATCAGTGTTGATTTAATCATATAGTAACATATCAATCAGAATATCATTCATATTTTGCTTTTAATCTAATATGAGTAAAAGGATCAAACTCTCATGAATATTCAAATTTTCAATCTTTTGTTATAGCAACATCTTCTCAAAAATTTAATATTTCTATTTTTGCTCAATTAACAGGGTTTCAAGATTGATCAATAACTACTCAATCTAAATTAAGTGTAATTTTTTCTATATCATCTTCTCTTAATTTATTAGCTTCATCATAATCACCTCTTAAATCATATAAGTAAGCTAATAGCTCTTCTTGATTTTTTGATAGATTTGATTCATTTAAGTCATCTATTACCTTGTTAATATTGTTATCTTGACTGAAAACATTAACAGCTAATACATCATTTAAAACTGAAGTAAGTGGATGTTGTAAATCTCTTTCAAAAGTTATTTTATGACTAGATGAAGAATTATAACCTCAATATATTAAGTCTTCTTTATAAGATGAATATATATCTAAAATAGCCAAGTTTTTATATCATTCTTCTTCAAAAATATATGATTCTGTTTTAAATCTATAAGGTATATATGTTATATTTCAGTTAGAATCTTTTTTACCTATAACAAAATTTTCTTCCAAAGGATCAAAATCTATACCTTCATAGTCTTTTAGTTCTACTAAGAAATCTCAAAATTTTTCATATTTTTCAGGATTAATCCCAATTTTATCATAATTTTCTTGCGATAAAGTATCTTTTATCAAAGAATCCATATGATATTGTCATTCATATTGTTCCAAATAATCAGGCTGACTAGTAAATTTTTGTTTAATGTCTGCTCAATTAATAGAAATAAGAAAAAACAATAAAACAGAAACTATAATAAGCGGTATTATGTAAAAAATATTATTGTTTACCATTATTTAAAAATTATGATTTTAAAATCTAGATATTATTATAAATAATTTTACAATAAAACAAACAAAAGAGCTTTACAAGAAAGCTCTTTTGTTTGTAAGTAATTTTTTACTTTGATCAAATAAATATATTTGTATTTTTTATTTTATTTGCTAAGAATAAAATAAAAACTTTTGAAACCCACATAACAGTAAATAATGAAACCAGTATTCAGATTGCTAACATTAAACCAAATCATTTAATTAGGTTTATTCAGAATATAAATAGTATTAAAGATACTATTAATCATGTTATATTTGAATCCCAGATAGCAGACCAAGATTTTTCAAATCAAGTTTGAGTTGCTTTTACTATATCTTTAGTTTTTTGTAACTCGCTTTTTACTCTTTCAAATATTAGAATATTAGCATCAATAGCCATTCAGATAGAAAGTATAAGACCAGCAACAGAAGCAAGAGTTAATGTAACTCATAAAAGTTTTATTACAGTTAAAACAACTAATATATATATAAATAATGAAATAGAAGCAGCTAATCAAGCTAATCTATAAACAAATATTAAAAATACAAATATTAAAGCAAAACCTGTTACTCATGCCATAACTAATTTAGTAAGAGAATCTCATCAAATTTTTGAATCAATAACTCTTTCTGATGTTAAATATATAGGAGCAGGAACAACTCATGTATTAATATCTTGAGATAATTTTTTAGCTTCTTCTGGAGTATAATTACCAGTTATAACTGCTTTACCTCAATATATAGGCTCATTAATAACAGGAGCAGTTAAAAGTTCTCCTCAAACAAATATAGCCATTTGTTGCCCAACTAATCTTTTTGATAATTCTCAAAATATTTCAGCTCAATCAGCATTAAAAACTAATTCAACCATTGGTTTAAATGCTTCATTATATTGTACTGAAGATGTAACAAAATATTTATCATTTAATTCTCTACCTTGAGTATCTGTAGCATTTTTCCATTCTGAAGGAGTATTAGAAACAAATAAATAAGTAGATTGATTATTTTCTATATCTTCATAAAGCAAGAATCATTCATCTCCAGATATTAAAGTAACATTGTTTATTTCTCAACTAACTAATTGTCCAGTACTAGAAACAACATCGTTTATATTTGAAACTGTAGCTGAACTAACTTTTTCATAAGCCAAAGTATATTTATCTATAAGAACTTGAAAAAGCTCTCATGAGTTATATTCGTCTAATAAATTAGTTGCTATTTGAGCTCTTAAATCTAAGTCTTCTTGAGTTATATTATTTCTAAGTTCTTTAAAACTTATTTTTACTACTCTACCTATAGCTTCTTTAGCTTTTTCAATATTTTTTGAGTTTTCCATAGAGTCATTACCTTTTAGAGGTATTTGAACTATTATATGTTTTTCTCATGCGTAAGAAGCATCATTTATTTCTGAATCATTAATATTTAAAGATTCTATTCTTCTATCAATTATAGATTTCAATCATTCTACAATTTCTTTTTCTTTTTGAGTATTATAATCTTCTTCATTTTTTACTTCTGATAAATCAACTTTATAATCAAGTTCTATTCATCATTGTAAATCAAGACCTAATTTGTAATCTTTTCATGAAAAAGGCATTTCTATATTGTAGTTATGCCATGGAAAAACATAAACAAAAACCATTAAGAAACCTATAAATATCAAAAATAATCTAAAAATAATATGTCTCATACTCTATTTTGTGTAATATAAATATTTTAAAAATCTAGAACAATTATATTTTTTTTGCAAAAAAGTAAAAAAATAATGGCAAAAGCCATTATTTTTACCTTTACATATTTAATTATTATTTTATAATTAAATGTTATTTTGTTCTTCTTTTTTATTAGCCAATTGACCACATGCAGCATCGATATCATCTCACATAGTAGCTCTGATAGTTGAAACTACTCAATAATGAGTTAATATCTTTTGAAATTTTTCAATTATAAATTTAGGAGTAGGTGTATATTCTATTCAACCTGCTCATTCCCCAGGATTATATGGTATAAAATTAACATGAGCTAATCTTCATTCCAATAACTTACCTAATTCATGAGCTAATTTTATATGATCATTAACTCAATTAATCATTATATATTCATAAAAAATTCTTTTGTTAGTTTTTTCTACATAATCATCTAAAGAAGCCATTAAATCTTTCAATGGATAAGTATGATCTACAGGCATTATTTCCCTTCTAATTTCATCATTTGGTGCATGTAAACTTATAGCTAAACTAGTTTGAGGAAAATCAGAAGTAAATTTTCTAATACCAGGAACTATTCAACAAGTAGAAACAGTAACTCTTCTATTTGCTAAATCAAATTTTTGTTGATTATTTGCTACATTAATAGTTTCTTTTACAACATCATAGTTAAGCATAGGTTCTCACATACCCATATAAACTATATTCCTAAGTTTATTACCTTCGTCATTAAGTAATTTAGCTGCATAATAAATTTGTTCTATTATTTCATAGTTTTTTAAGTTTTTTAATAAACCTAACTTTCAAGTAGCACAAAAACTACATGCCATAGGACATCATGCTTGACAAGAAACACAAAGAGTAACTCTTCATGTAAGGTGTCTCATTATTACAGCTTCAATATATTCACCTGTTTCAGTTTTGAATAATAATTTTGTTGTTTGTCAGTTAGAACTAGTTTTTACACTATCAACATCCATAGAGTAAAAGAAACAATTTTCTTTTAATGCATCTCTAACTTTTTTTGATAAAGTAGTCATTTCATCAAAATCAGTTATGAAGTTTTTATATATTGCATTTTCTATTTGTTTATACCTAAATGGTTTTTCTCAAATACTTTCTAATAGTTCTTTTACTTTTTTTTCATCGTGTATCGAAATTTTTTGCATTTAATTAATTAATAGTTATATTTAAAATAATTGATAGTAATTTACCTTATTTTTCTTTTTTGTAAAGATGAAAAAATCAAAAGTAGCAACATCTATAGCTGAAGCCCTAGTAGTTTTAACTATAATAGTATTATGATTAACATGAATATATAATATATATAGTAAATCTATGGACT
>ERZ1673962.1473-NODE-1473-length-11012-cov-3.069088_pt1 | contig 11012 bp, 5 predicted proteins | sample MGYA00580188_ERZ1673962 | MGnify/ENA primary metagenome ERZ1673962 (study PRJEB41334, sample SAMN05608104) | rock metagenome | biome: terrestrial subsurface; feature: shale formation; material: shale | place: USA: Pennsylvania ... | reverse complement strand
GGTATCGATCAGAATGATGTTGTTGTTCACCACGATACCGGCCAGCGCGACGATGCCCGTGCCCGTCATGATCACCGAGAAGGTTTGCCCCGTAATCAGCATGCCGAGCAGCACGCCGATGGTGGAGAGGATCACCGTCGAAAGCGTCAGTACCGAATGATAGAAGCTGTTGAACTGCGTGAGCAGGATGATGAACATCAAGAAGAGTGAGGCAAGCAGCGCCCAGCCCAAGAAGGCGGCGGACTCGGCCTGTTCTTCGTTCGCCCCGCGCATGCGCCAGCTAACATCGCCGGGCAGGTCCTGGGTTTCCAGCCAGTCGGCAACTTCCTGAGCCTTGGCATTGACGTTGATTTTTTCGCCGGTGACGGGGTCGATGCCCGTATTGGCTTTCACCGTCATGCGGCGCACCCCGTCAATGCGCTCGATCGTGCTGACTTCTTGCTGCGGCTCGCGGGAGACGAAGCTGGAAAGCGGCGCAAGACCTTGCGCGGTTTGCACTTTGAGCTGGTCGAGCTGATCGAGCGTGCGGAAATTTTCGGGGAAGCGCACGCGTATATCCACCTCGTCCTCGGCATCGTCCGGGCGGTACTTGTCCACCAGAATGCCGTTGGTGACGAGCTGCACGGTCGCGCCGATCGAGGTGATGTCGGCGCCGAAGCGGCCCGCCATTTCCCGGTCCACGGTCAATACCCATTCGATGCCGGGCAGGGGGCGGGAATCCTCGAAATCGATCAGACCTTCGACTTCCGTTTCCATGTAGTTGCGCACGATGGCGGTGGCGGCCGTCAGGTCTTCGTAATCCGGGCTTGTCAGCTCCACCTGCACGTCTTTGCCGGTGGGCGGCCCGTCTTCGCGTTTGCGAACTTCCACGTGGATGCCGGGAAGCTGGGAGGCGCGTTGGCGGATGGAATCGAGAATGGGCGCGCCGGGGCCCCGTTCTTCGTAAGGCTTCAGCTCCATCAGCATTTCAGCAATGACATCGGCAGGCTTCTCCCCGCCCGATCCCGGTCCCGACCCGAGGCTGGTGCCGGTGGAGGTGAAGACGGTCTTCACCCCTTCCGTTTCCAGAATGATGTCTTCCACGTCCTTGGAAAGGGCGAGCGTTTCTTTAGCGGACAGATTACCCCGCGCGCTCACCAGCACGATGGCCTGCTCCGGCTCCGTTTCCACGAAGAATTCGACACCATTGTTCCATGTGGAGTAAGCGAAGAACGTGGTGAAGAGGATGACGCCGGAAACGGCCATGACGAGAACCGGGTGACGGATCAGCCGGTCGAGGACGCGCACATAAGCGCCGGTGAAACCGGGCAGGGCGCGCACATCCCCCGTCTCCGCACCGGCGAGCATTTTCAGTACATCATTGTCGGCTTCGTCCGTCTTACCGAAAATGCCGCCCAAAACCGGCATGAAGATCATGGCGGTGACGAAGGAGGCCGTCAGCACGACGATCACGGTGATGGGCAGATAGGACATGAACTCGCCGCTCACCCCGGGCCAGAAGAGCATGGGCATGAAGGCGGCCAGTGTCGTGCCGGTGGAAGAGGCGATGGGCCAGAACATGCGCTTGGCGGCGAGCGCATAAGCTGCGCGGCTGTCCAGCCCTTCGGCCATTTTGCGGTCCGCATATTCCACCACCACGATGGCCCCGTCGACGAGAATGCCGACCGAGAGCAGGAGCCCGAACATCACCATCATGTTCATGGTCATGCCCACGACGGACATGAAGAAGAAGCCGATGACGAAGGAGGTGGGAATGGCGACACCGACGAGAATGGCCGAGCGGGGCCCGAGCGCGGCCAGCACCACCACCATGACAAGCGCGATGGCGGTCATGATGGAGTTTTCCAGCGAGTTGAGCGAACGGTAGATCCAGTCGGAAGCATCGAGCGTGTAATCGACCTTGATGGCATCCGGCCAGCGCCCGGTGGTTTTTTCCACGACCTCGCGCACCGCCTCGTTGTTCTCGATGATATTCGTGCCGATGCGCTTGGTGACTTGCAGGGCGATGGCGCGTTTACCGTTGAACTGGGCAAAACCGGTCGGGTCCATGAAGGTGCGGCGGATATCGGCGATGTCGCCGAGCGTCACCGCGCCGTCGCCGGAGACCTTGATCGGCAGGTTGTAAACGTCCTCGGGGCTTTCGATAAGGCCGGGAACCTTGACCGAGAAGCGCCCTTCGCCGGTGTCGAGCGCGCCGGCAGCCACCAGCCGGTTGTTGAGCGTGATGGCGTTGATCAGTTCCTGCTGAGAGACCTGATAGGACTCAAGGCGCGCGGGGTCGATCACCACTTCGAGCAATTCCTCGCGGTGGCCGACCATTTTCGCCTCGAGCACGGTCGAGACGTTCTCGATATCGTCCTTCAGGCGCCTTGCATGCTGATAAAGCGTGCGCTCGGGTACATCGCCCGACAGCGTGACGATGAGCACGGGAAAGAGCGCGGTGTTGAACTCGCGCACCGAAGGCTCATCCGCATCCGAGGGCAGTTTCGGGCGCACGAGGTCCACCTTCTCGCGTACATCGGCAAGCGCCGTGTCCTTGTCGAAATCCACATCGAATTCGAGAATGATGCCGGCATGGCCGAGCGAGGCGATGCTGACCAGCTCTTTCAGCCCTTCCAGCGAGCGCAGCTCGGTTTCCATGGGCTTGATCAGGAGCCGTTCGGAATCCTCCGGCGAAATACCCGCATGGCTGATCGAAACATAGAAGACCGGGATGGGAATATCCGGGTCCGCTTCCTTGGGGATGGAGATGTAAGCGCTGATCCCGGCCAGCACCATCAGAACCATAACGGTCAGAACGGTGCGCGAATGGGAAAAGCAGGCTTCGATAAAAGCGTTCATTGGGCGCTCCCCAGCGTCGTTTCCTCAGTGCGGGAAACGCGCACCTTCTGGCCTGCGGCAACATATTCCTGACCGACCGTAATGATGTCGGCCCGCTCCGGCAGGCCCGCCACCCAGATGCCGGCGGGCGTGTCTTCCAGAATGGTTACGCGGTGGAACTCGACGATATTGTTCGCGTTTACGAGGCGTACGCCGACGGAGCCATCATCCGACAGTGTCAGAATGGAAGGCGGCAGGCGGTGCGCGGGCACTTCCTTGGCGGGTACCGTAATTTGCGCGGTGACGCCGGAACGCAATGCAAGATCGTCATTGGGCACTTCCAGCTCGATGCGGAACGTGCGGGTGGCGGCATCCGCCGTCTTGGCGATGTAACGCACGAGGCCCTGCACTTCCTCGCCCGTAATGAGCTTTGCCTCGCCCACCGTGCCGGTGCGCAGCTTGCCCACTTCGCTTTCAGGCACCTGGCCGACAACGAGGAAGGGATCGAGATCGACGATCCGCGCGCAAGGATCGCCCACACGCAGATAATCGCCCACTTCGACGAGCCGCTCTTCCAGCACCCCTTCGAAAGGAGCCTTGATCTTGGTGTGACCGAGCTCGACCTCGGCCTGTTTGACCAGCGCGGCGGCGGCGTCATAAGCGGCGCGGGCGGCGGCGGCCTGGGTTTCGGAGCGGTGGCCCTTGGCGGCGAGTTTCTTGGCCGCATCATATTCGAGATAGCGCTGGCGCATCAGCGCCTCGGCTTCGGCCATACGCGCGTCGCGGGCATTGAGCGAGAGGCGGCAGATCGTGTCGCCTGCTTCAACCGGGGCGCCTTCTTCGATAGGCACTTCCTTGACCGTGCCCGCCGTTTCCGCGCGCACTTCCACCGAGCGGATGGCCTCGGTGCGGCCTCTTATGGTGGTCTTGGTGGTTTTGGGTTGAGCGATGAAGGTGCGCACCTGCACATACACCTCTTCGCCGGGTTCGGCCGTTTGCGCCGTTCCGCCGGCATCGCCGTTTTCCGCGACCTCGCTTTCCGAACCGCCAATCTGACCGGACAGGATCCACGCCGAGAGGATGGCTGCGATCACCGCGGCGATGATGTAAGAGCGTTTGATAATCATAATCTCTTGGTCCGTTTCTTGGCGTGCCACCGTGAAAGCGGCTTATTGACTGTGAAACTTTTCGGTTTCGACATGCAGGAGCGGTCAGCGGATGCGGGCCAGCTCCTTCGGGTTGCGGTGATCGCTTTTACTTTGTGATGCGGGCCGGGCGGCATTCCCGTCCTGCGGCGCTTCGGGCGCGCGGGGCTCGGACGCGCGGGGCGGGGAAGCGCCGGCGATCGCCTCGACCTTATGCCGGTTTTTCTCCAGATAATCGACCGAGGCCTTATGGACCACGGCGCCGAAATCCTTGATGAAGTCGGCCGCGGGCGTACCGATTTCCGCCGGACCGGAAAGCCGCTCGGACAGTTGCCGGTGCTCTTCCACTTTTTCGTCGATCAGCGCTTTGATCCGCTCGGGCGTGAGCAAATGGGCGAAGAGCATGACGAACAGGAATTCCGAGCGGAACTTGTCCTCCGCCAGCGGTTCGAGCAGCGCCTCGGTGAAGGCGGCGCGGCCTTTATCCGTGACGGAATAAATCTTCTTGTCGGGCCGCTTTTCCTGCTGTTCGGAATGGCAGGTGACCAGTTCTTCTTCGGTCAGGCGGGTGAGCGCAGGATAGATAGACCCGTAGCTCGCCTCCAGAAAGTGACTGAAGACGCCTTCTTCGAACATCTTGCGGATTTCATAACCCGTCGCATCCCCCAGCGTCAGGGCGCCGAGGCAAAGGGTACGCACATCCATTTTGTATTCCCAGAATGCGGCCGCGGGGGGCCAACTGCCCTGGTAAGCCGGGGGGCTATATCGGGCCGATAGGGGGTATATAGGACCGATATAGGTCTTGCCAAGTGGGGAATTGCCGCAATCTGGATGGAAATTGGAAAACCCGGCTTAGCCTTAACCAAAATTGAATGGCGGGTGTCTTACCGGATGGGGGAGCGGCGTTAGCCGTCGATCCTGAGGGCGTCGGACATGGCCCGGTCCACCCGGTGGCGCATGACGGCGTGGCAGCGCAAAAGTCTGAGCCGGCCCTCTTGCAGGGCGCGGGAGCGGGCAAGCCACATCTGACCTTCTTCCATCAGCGCATCGACCTGCTCACGGGAGAATTTGCCGCTTTTGACGGCTTTGAGCGCTTGCATCCAGCCGGCATTGATATGGGCGACGTAATCGTCGGTAATGTCTTCGAAAACGCGTACCACGTAGCGCAGGTCCGAGAGCATTTGGCGGTATTCGTCCATCGTCCAGGGGCGCGCGCGGAACGGTTCGGCGGCGCGCCAGGCGGCCAGTGTTTCGGTTTCCTGCAAACGGTCGGTGAGGACGAAATCAGTGAAAAGCAGGTTGCCGTCCGATTTCAGCGCCCGGCCGATATCCTGCAGCAGCGCTTTCTTGTCGTCCACGGAGAACAGCATTTCGCGGACCATGATCGCATCATAGCGGTTTTCTTGCAGCGCGAGCTTTTCCACTTCGTAATGGCGGACCGGTGCCTGGGCGTCGATGTCTTCATCGATGGAGACGTCATTGGCATAATCGGCCAGGTCGGGCTCGCGCTCATAGCCTTCCAGCCAAAGCTGATACCGCCGCGCAATGGCACGGGTCCCCCCGCCAAGGCCGGAGGACAGATCGGCGAACGTGTGTTCCGGGCGCAAGGCCAGGGATTTAACGAGCTTGAGGGCAAAGTCCCGCCCGCCGGGCAGGCTATGGCCTTGCCCCCAAAGAATCTGGGCGACTTCCAGGCGGGCATCGGTCCAGCGGTCATTGGCAAAGCGCGGGTGAATGTTGTCGATCTCGATGCTCAGATCGGGGTTCTTGGCGGGCGGCTGATTGCTGGCGCGCCGTTCGTTGTATTCGCGCCGCACGATTTCCACATCGACACCTTCCCACCAAGCTTTCAGCCGGATGAAAAGCTCGACATAGCCTTCCCGTTTTTGGGATGGCTGGGACGTCAATGCATCGCGCACCGTGTCGGCGGCTTTCTGACGCTGGGCCGTTTCCTCTCTGGCGCGCAGGCGGGCGAGGCGCGCCTGGCCGCGGGGTGACAGGCGCGATTCTTTCTCGGGCTTTTTCAGCCGTTTGGACGGGTGATCGCGCAGGAAGATTTCGAGAGCGTGTTCGTGCTCGGCGGTCAGCTTGCGTTCGCGGCGCAGGCGCACGATCGCTTCCGGGTTCATCCCCTCCAAGCCCTTGACGAACTCCCGGAGGGGCATTTTGCCCAGTTCAGCCGTGCCAACACTTAGCAGGTTCGTGCCTGCCATCCCTCTTCGTGCTCCCGACTTGCCGGTGCGGCTGTGCCGCGCCTAAATATCGCATCCCTCACCCCATTTTGTCTTCAATTGAGTTAAATGTTCGTTGCCCGGATTATTCTTGGATAAACCCCTGAATCTAGTATAAGACGGGCTGCCGGAAGAGAGGCGCGCCTTGTAACCCGCCGAAAAAGAGAGGGAAAAGCGCAGCCGGGCACTGGGGGATGCACTGGGGGTGGCCGTTAAGCTCGGCCATGAGGGGAGTGGGACATGCCGTTTGCTGAGTGGGCCGTGCGCCGGCCGTGGATCATCATAACCATCACCTTACTGATGGTTGCGGGATTCGGCGCCGGGTTGCTGGGGCTCGGTCTTTCCTCGGATACACGGGCTTATTTCTCCGCTTCCAACGAATATCTTTTGGAGCTGGAGGATTTCGAGAAGAAATACGAGCACAATAACAATGTGCTTTTTGCCGTGGCCGCGCCTGAGGGAACGGTCATGACCCCGCAGGGGCTGCAGGCCGTGGCCGAATTGACCGAGCGGGCCTGGCAATTGCCGTTTTCGACCCGTGTCGATTCCTTGACGAATTTTCCCCATGTCACCTCGCAAGGCGACACGTTCATCGTCCGCGAGCTGGTGGACGATGCCGCCGGCCTGACAATGGAAGAAGCTTCCCGTATCGAGGAGATCGCGCGCAACGATCCATTGATCGTCAACCGCTTGATGGCGCCGGATGGCGGGGCGGCCGGGGTCAATGTCAATTTCAAGCTGCCCAAGGAAGCGTCCGCCGAAGTGCGCCGGATTATCGCCGCGACGCGCGCGCTGGCGGCTGAAATCGAGGCCGGTTATCCGGGCCTCAAAGTGCGGGCCACGGGCAATGTCATGCTCATGGGCGCCTTCATGGAGGCTTCGCTGAACGATGTGCAGCTTCTGGTGCCGGTCAGCCTGATGGCGTCCGGCCTGATGCTTTTCATTTTCCTGCGCTCGTCCACGGCGCTTCTGGCCACCGTGACGCTCTTGAACATTTCCGCTTTGGTGGCCATGGGGATCGCCGGATGGATGGGCCATGCGGTCAATCCATCGACCGTGGCCGCGCCCGTGATCATTATGACCATCGCCATGGCGTCGTCGGTGCATGTGGTGATTTCCATCCTGCAATACCGTTCGGAGGGGATGGAAAAGGAAGCGGCGATCGTGCAAGGGCTGCGCGTCAACGCTTATCCGGTGGCGCTGACCAGCCTGACCACCGGCATCGGCTTTCTCTCGCTCCTGGCCGCCGACTCCCCGCCGCTCAACCAGATGGGCGCGCTGGTGGCGGCAGGCATTTTCGTCAATTACCTCCTGACCTTCTCGCTCTTGCCCGCGATCATGGCGCTGCTGCCTTTCAAGGGACGGATGGACCGCTCGGGCCAGCAATTGCAGGCGCTCGGGCGGTTGGCGATCAAGGGGCGCTATCTATGGGTCGCGCTGATCGCGGCGGCCACGGTGGTGCTGGCGCAGGGGCTCGTGAATATCCGGCTCGATGACGATTTCATCCGCTATTTCGACGAGCGCTTCGAATACCGCCGGGCCTCCGACTTTGCCGAACAGCATCTGACGGGGCTCAACATTGTCGAGTTCGATTTGAAGGCCGGCAGTGATGGCGGCGTTTACGACCCGGCGTATCAGCGGAAAGTCGCCGAGTTCGCTGACTGGCTGCGCGCGCAGCCCAAAGTTCTCTCGGTAACGGACATCACGCAGATCACGCGGCGCATCCACAAACACATCAACGGCGTCCGGGAGAGCGGCGGGCAAGAAGAGGCCCTGCCTCTGCCGGACGATCAGGAACTGATCTCGCAATATTTCCTGATCTACGAACTTTCCTTGCCCTATGGCGCGGAAATCACCGACCGCATCAATGTCGCCCGCTCGGCAAGCCGTGTGACAGCGATCCTGCGCGGGGCGACCTCGGGCGAGATACGCGAACTCAACGGCAAGGCGCAGGATTGGCTGGCCGCCGAGGCGCCGGCCCATATGTGGACCCGCGGGACCAGCATCAACGTCATCTTTTCCTATCTTTCCGGCATCAATGTACGCGCGATGCTGTATTCGACCGCCGCCTCGATCCTTGTCATCGGCCTCATTATCGCGGTGGCTTTGCGCTCGCTGCGCCTCGGGTTTATCAGCCTCGTTACGAATCTTTTCCCAGCGGTGATCGGTTTCGGCGTCTGGGGCCTCGTCTACCGGGATATCGGCCTTGCCGGCTCCGTGCTCACCGCCATGACGATCGGCATCGTGGTGGACGATACGATCCATTTCCTCTCGAAATACCGCTGGGCCCGGCACCAGGGCAAAACGCCGGAACAAGCCATCGAAACCGTTTTCGGGACGGTGGGTGTTGCGATGTTCGTCACCACCACGGCGCTGGTGGTCGGCTTCTCGATTCTCTCTTTGTCGGGGTTCGAGGTGAACTGGCAGCTCGGTATGCAGGCGACCATCGTCGTCATTGCCGCTCTCGTCATTGACTGGTTCCTGGTGCCTGCTTTGTTGCTTTTCGGCGATAAAAGCGGCGCGCCCTCCACACCAACATAAAACTTTCGCATAGCAGATTAACCATTCAGTCATTTATTTCTTATTAACCTTTGCAAAGGGTAAAGAAATTTGATTCTCTCGGACTGACTGAAATCCTGGTGTTAGGGATCCTGTAGGATGCGGACGTACGAAGAGTTACTGGGGGCCTCAGGCCGCAAAATGTTTTACCGGGCTGAGCGATACCGCCCGGATCAACTGTTTCAAGATGTTGTGCCGGCCGTCGATTTGGACGGGGACCGCACGGCGATCAAAGACCTTTCCATGACCGGGCTTGCCGTGCAGAGCACGCAGCTCGATGCCTGGGACGAGCAATTGGGCAAAGAAGTGCCGCTGGCGATCCGCCTCGGCGAAGACACGGTCTATCAGGGCAAGGGCCGGGTGAAGCGGGTGGAGCCGAACGGCATCCGCGCCACCGTCGCGCTGGAGCTGACCTCCGGCTATCTCGATATTCCCGCCATCGTCACCGAGCATCATCACGTCTTGCTGCGCCGGGCCATTGCGGACCCGCATTTCGGCGAGAGCACGGATATTCTGCCGGAGTTCCGGGCGCTGGCCGGCGACATTCTGAACCTTTTCCGCTCCTACAAGGATTTGCTCGAACGGTTCGAAGCGCGGCTGGAGGCAAGCGGCGAGGAGCGTGAGGCGTTGCTCCTGGAAGCGTTGATTGCCTGCGAAGACAAGATCGTGCCGCAGTGGAAAGAGCTTTGGTACAAGGGCAGCGACATTCTGGAGCCGGTATTCAAGGACCCGGTCGCGCTCGCCGCGCATAAGCGCTACGCCGAACGCGTGCTGACGCCGGACTTCATGCCCGGCCCCGTCATGCGCCGCTGCTACGAAAAGCCGCTCGGCTATCCGGGCGACTATCAGATCATGAACTACGTTTATAAGTGGGAGCGGGTGGGCGATACGCCTTACGAAAAGCTTCTGCACCGCATCGGCATCGAAACCGGGGCCTGTGTCGGCACGCGGCTGCGCATGACGCAGAAATTCATTGCCGAAAAGGTAGCCGAGACGGCGGGCGACACGCCCATGCATATCGCCAATCTGGGCTGCGGCTCGGCGTTCGAGGTGGCCGATTATCTCAAGATCGATCATCTGCCGCGCCCTGTCAGCTTCACGCTGATCGATCAGGACCATGACGCGCTCACTTACGCTTATGAACATGCTTATAAGCAGGTGGTGCGCCATCAGGGGCGCGCGCGCGTGCAGTGCCTCAATGCGTCCTTCGCGCAGCTTCTGCGCGCGGGCACGCTTTTCCAGAGCATGCCGCCCCAGGACATTCTCTACAGCCTCGGCCTTTACGATTATCTGTCGGCGCGCCGCGCCAAGGCGCTCACCCACGATCTTTACGAGCAAGTGGCGCCGGGCGGTTATCTGATCATCGCGAATGTGAAGACCGGCCGGGAAACCTGCCAGTGGCCGCTGGAAATGGTGACGGATTGGAGCCTTGTCTACCGCACCGAGGAAGACATGTGGGCGATGACCGAAGGGCTCGATTGCGAGCGCGTATCGCTGGAAGAAGATGCGACCAAATGCGTCTATGTCATGACGCTCAGAAAGCCGGCTTAAGCGGATAAAGGATCAGGTCAGCGCCCAGCGGACCTGATCCTGATTGCCGGCCGCCACGAAACGGCTGGCCGGGAAGGTGACCACGACCTTCGTGCCTTTACCGACATTCGACTGCAGATCGACCGTGCCACCATGCAGCGACATAATCTTGCGCACCAGCGGCAGGCCGAGGCCGGTGCCCGGCTGCGTGCGGCTGAGCGCGCTTTCCACCTGCACGAAAGGTTCGAAGACGCGCGAGACATCGCTTTCCTTGATGCCGATGCCGGTATCTTCCACGCTCAGTTCCAGATCGCCGCTTGCATTGCGGCCAAGCTCGATTTTTACCGAGCCGCCCTCCGGCGTGAATCTCAGCGCGTTGGAGGTCAGGTTGATGGCGACCTGATTGAAAAGGCGCGGATCGGCGATCACCCAGGGAATGTCGTCGCGCATGCGGAAGGAGAGCCGGATTTCCAGCTCGGCGGCGCGCTGACGGAACATGCGCATGGTCTGGTTGAGCGATTCCACCGGATCGAGCGGCTGCTCGTCCAATTGCAATTTGCCCGCTTCCGCTTTCGATAGATCCAGAATGTCGTTGATGATGCTGAGCAGATGCGAGCCGCTGGAGCGGATGTCCGAGGCGTAGTCCGCATATTTGGGGTGGTTGATCGGCCCGAACATTTCGTTGGCGATAATGTCGGAGAAGCCGATGATCGCATTGAGCGGCGTG
>ERZ1673962.1472-NODE-1472-length-11027-cov-6.520233_pt1 | contig 11027 bp, 9 predicted proteins | sample MGYA00580188_ERZ1673962 | MGnify/ENA primary metagenome ERZ1673962 (study PRJEB41334, sample SAMN05608104) | rock metagenome | biome: terrestrial subsurface; feature: shale formation; material: shale | place: USA: Pennsylvania ... | reverse complement strand
CTGTTGGTGCACGCGAAGGCGCGAAGACGCGAAGTTGATGTGTTTGTTGGCGACGCGTTGCAGGCCATTCTTCAGAAGTGATGCGCCAAAGTTGATGAGCAGTCCGAGGGGCAGGTTCATCAGGCGCAGGTAGGTCAGTAGCTGTTTGGGATGAACCGGGTGGATGTTTTCGACTGATTTCAGCTCAACGATCAGCTGACCATCGACCAGCAAACCCAGCCTAAAACCTTCATCGAGTGAAACACCCTGATACTGAATAGGAACCGGCTTCTGCCTCTCGACAGACAGGCCACGCTTTTCCAACATTTTGGACAGAATCGCCTCATAGGCCGATTCCGGCAACCCCGGCCCGAGATCACGGTGAAGTTGCAATGCCGCATCGACTACCATCGCGGCCACTTCCTCGATATCCCTTCGCGCATTCGCGTCTTCGCGTGAGGCATGAATCTCAGAGGTTGACCCGCTCCTGTTCGATATAGGGACGCATCTCCGGTCGCAGGGCCTTTTCGGTGACAAGGTCGACCGGACAGCCGAGCAGGTCCTCCAGGTAAAACTGCACGCCAAAATAGCGCTTGGAGGTGGCCGGGCCGTCGAAAGCCACCAGCACATCGACATCGCTGCCGCTACTCGCCGTATCACGGGCGGTGGAGCCGAACAGGGCCAGCCGGGTCACGCCGAAACGGGCCTGCAGCTCCGTCTTGCTATCTCTCAGCAGGGCAAGGGCACGTTGTCTGTTCATCGCTCAGCCTCCCAAGGCGGATTCATCTTCTGGGCTTTTGCGCACCCGAAACCACCGGGCGCACGAAGGCCATTCAAAACTACCCGACAATATAACATCTGCTATGCGGCGTACAACTCAAAATTCGAAGGAGTTCCAACAGATTTGAAACCGCTCCGGTAAATAAGCCACCAGAAGGCCAGCACGAAAAAAATTCAACCGCCGCTCGACACTTTCTCTGTCTCTCCGGTAAGTAAGGGCAGAATCCAAAACGAGGAGCCACCGACCATGGACATCAACGACCTGTTTGACGGAATCATGAAGAGTATCAACCAGTTTGCCTTTGATCCCGCCGAGCAGCGGTTGCAGGAAAAAATGCAGGAGTCCGGACGAGGTCCGGAGAATGAGGGTAACAATGCGGAGAATTTTCAGGCGAAAGAGAAGCGGGGTGTGATGGATTTCCCGAAACTGATCCTGTGGCCCTGCGGGCCAGTGGCGGGAACCGCCTACTACGTCAGGAACGTCCTGTCCCCTCCTGCGTAGGCTCCCCTTCGCTCGCTGACGCGGCCCTCCCTGGCCGCTTTTCAGCCACTGGCTGCGCTCGCTGCGCTTCGATTCCCGCGTCACAGTCACAACTAAAAAGAGGGTTACCCTGAAGGGTAACCCTCTTTTTAAATGGTGGAGGTGGCGGGAATCGCCATCTCCTCAATTTCAGCAGCCGAGAAATCATTTTGCCTAACTTGTTTTCTAAATGGTTTTGGACACTTATATCATTTGATGCAAGCCTATAGTGGTGGAGTTATCTAGTCAATTTTGTACCAAATGTACCACCCAAATGTACCACCTTATTTGGATATACTAGCGGGAATAACGAGAGAAGGCAAACCAGTTTCTTCCAACTACAGACCGTCTCCTTCACCTTGATTCGATTCCGACCTACCGGAATCAAATTGGCTCCAGAAATATCTCACGTAATGTTTCTAGGTACCATTTTTTCCAATAGAATAATCCTTTCCTAAGGCGATTGTCTTAGAGCTTAGAATCAGATGACCTAAAGGATCTATTCGATCAAAAATCATAATTTAGGACCTACCTGACACAAAAAGCCCGTTAGATGCAATTGGTAGCATGCCCCAACATATTAGCAATTACTATACCCCTAACTCAACCTTGACCTTTTCATTTAATCTGTCTACATTTACCCTGGTTTATTTTTATCGTTATTTAAAAGTTCTTGCTTAAAAGGAGTTAAGTAAGGACTGGAGTTAACCACCTAATATTATTATAGGAATTATGTTTTATTTTTTCGGAAATTGGCAATATTGTCTCTGTTAGACAATATTGGATTTTCGTTATCCACAATACATAACTCATTGAATTTCAATAATTAACGAAAAAGACGACGATGAAATACATTTTAAATCAAACAATTTCGAGCACTCACGAAGACTCCCAGGGGGAGAAAAATACCAAAGAGTTTCTGCTAGCTTTAGCAGAAAGATTCGGTGAAAGAATCCCTCTTCACCAACATCACGACATGCGGCTTGAAACCCTTGGGTATCTAAAAAATTTTAAAGTTGTTCCAGATGAGGAGTCTTCAGGAGAATGGCTTTTAAAAGCAGATGTTTATTTTTCCTGCGAAACCATAGATGAAGCATTAGGTGGTTTCAGTTATTCAATTACAGAACCTATCTCGGATAATTTTGATGTTGCAAAGTACCAAATTTATCTCCCTTGGCCGCATTATAATAATCAAGACCTTATTGACGAGTTGTTAAGCGAAGATAAAGATTTGGCTGTAGGAAAATGGCGAAAAAAAACTGTTGACCCCGACACTGTAGGCTTAATTTACAATGTGGCCATCTTCATGTTTGCTCCGCTCTGGACAAACGTTTACAACAACCACGTTGCACCAATGATAAAAAAACTTTTCTCAAAAACTCAAAACTTAAAAAGTAAAGGATTATCAATAGATTTCATTCAACAAGCTGGCGATTTCAAGGGAGAATTAATACAAATACAATTCATTCCAGATAGAGGCAATGAGGAAAAGTGCTTAAAAGAACAATTGGTGTATGAAGGCCTTAAAAAAGTTGAAAATTTTCTTAAAACAGATCCAGATGCAAATACTGTTGGGATTGTTCGAGTAAAACTAATGTATGATATATTTATAAATCAATATAGATTGATACACGTACAATACAAGTCCGGTAAAGACAAGAGAATTCCATAAAAAAATTAAAAACCGAAAATTTTTGTCCTTATTTAAAAATCATATACAAAGCGGAAGCGTTACATATCAACCCTCATTATTATTAACTTTAACTAAAATGAAAAGATCAAAACACTTCACTCCTCCTCATCTTAAAAATATAGACTCGTCACTTCATTGCGGAATGGATTTACTTTCACCAAATTTCTTCAAGGTAGGTAATGAATTACTTACTCTCGCAACTTCCGAGGTAACAAAAAAAATGAAAGGGTCAAGTTTTGACTCTTGTAGATATTGTTTTCCTGCAATTATAATGTTCTGTACTGCTTTTGAATCATATTTAAATGAAACTATCGAGTTCAGCAGGACTCTTGCCATAAAACAGGACACTAATAACAAGGAATCGATTCTCAAAAGAATCGATGACATAAAAAAGGCAAAAGAAATTAAAGATAAGATAAAATTGTTTTACAAAGGATATGATTCAGAGGACGTTGGAATTGACACAAATGGAAGCACCTACCAAAATCTGATTGCACTATTTAGATTGAGAAATGAAATTATTCATTATTCTCCCGATATGACAGCAGGAAACAAATGGCCAATTCGAACAAAAGAAGCATTTTTTAAAAGTAATCCTAAAATAAAAGAGAATACTACCTGGACAACAACTTTTGGTGCGGTTAGCGTAGCCAAATGGGCACACGACACCACAATCGCTGCCATTCGCTTATTTGCCAAAATTTCCGGATCACAAGATCCTTTTGGTGAAGAAACTCCTTATCCATGGCACTGGTAAAAATAAATGGGAAGACTATTCTCACGCCTTTCATAAAAAAGGTCCGCAAAAAAAATCTGTGGGCCTTTTCTATTTCCCAGGGTCACTGTGAAAGAGCCTATTTGAGTCGCCTAGTTGCTTACTTATGAACCTTCTTTTCAGATTGCCCTATTCCCATTTTTACAATAGGCCACCCAAAAACATCAATGAGGGGTGGTAGAAGTGCATTCATTCACAAAAGTGAAAAATCAACCATATTGTTTCCTATTACTGAGGCATGGCCATTTGATAGCTCCCGTAAAGCCTCTCCGCCCCTATCAATAGGGTTCATTGTTGACTTTTGATAGAAATCTATCATAATGTCTTTGTATCCATTGATAGAAAAAAGGAGGGGGAATATGGCAATTATCGGTTATGCACGTGTGAGCACTGTTGGACAAAGCCTTGATGCTCAATTGATCCAACTTGAAAAAGCTGGGGCCGAGAAAATATTTCAGGAAAAAATCTCTGGGGTCAAAAAAGATCGCCCAGAGCTGCAAGCTATGCTGGATTACATTCGGGAGGGAGATACGGTAATTGTTTCCAAACTGGATCGTATTGCAAGGAGCACCAAGCACCTTCTTGATATCGTTGATTGCCTTCAGGAGAAAAAAGTAACCTTCAGCGTGTTGAATATCAACCTGGATACCTCTACGCCCACCGGTAAGCTCATGTTAACCATGCTTGGGGCTATAGCTACATTCGAGCGAAAAATGATGCTTGAGAGGCAAGCTGAGGGCATTGAGAAGGCAAAGCAGGAGGGGAAATATAAAGGTCGTAAAGCAACCGCCAGAGCCAAAGCGACAGAGGTCAGGACCCTTGTTAAAGCGGGGATGGCAAAACAAAAAATAGCGGAGGAATTAGGGATTGGGGTCGCTTCGGTTTATAGGATTTTAAAATCTTGAAGAATAATAATGGCCAAGGATTGGAAAGATCAGCCAATCTAAGGAGAATTTCGTTCTAAAGAAAACCGCCAGGGATTCTGATACCAAACCCACCAATTGTTGTTTCCCTGAACCCATCGGGCCTTGTTGATTCAAAACCCTCCACCTATTCAGATAGAATCCCCTTTGGCTCTGGCTTCGTCGCAATCGTACAAAGTCAGATAGTGCTGTTTGCCCTTGCGGCCATTGTCGCGTTACCGGATGATTCTGGCGTTTTCGATTGATGGATGGGGCTCAGAGTTTTGTCTCTAAGGCCAATGTGCTGTTTTGTTTATGGGATAGGTTGTTTTTGCTGAAGGGACTGTTGTTTTGAAGATGACTTCGCCATCTTGTCCCAAAACGGTTATTCTTCCGCCGCCTTGGTTTTGAAGGAGGCTTTTTGCGGCTGCGATAGCATGGCGCCTTGTCTCATGGATGGTGGTTGGGATTTCCTCATCAAAGACTTTATTGGCCCAGGTGCCGTCAGGACGTTGATAGACAGTGCGATTATGTTTACTCTCCATGTTCCTCCTGGTTGGTTATGTCATGGTTTCTCTTCTTCTTGCTTTGCAATCCTCAGCTTTGCGGATGACTCTTGCTCGCCAGACAATTTGCTCCCGCCAAAAATGATTGACGTGGCGCATATGATCGCTGGCTTCAGCTACCTGATCATCTTCTTTGGTGGCCACAAAGCTCTTCGTCGGAAAATAAATTAATTATTTGTAGATTAAAATAACAAACATATTATTAAAGGATTATTTAATGTTTAGTCAATAGTTATTGTTGAAAAGTTTTAACAAGTGGGGGGGGAAACCGCATGCCAGTTCATTCAAATAATAGGCATACAATGTCTTGAAAGTTCTAAGAAGCTGCAGGATAGAGTTGTTGGGCTGCTTATTCTGATCAAAACCATCCAAGCATTCTTGGCATAAAGCCGTCCATACTTTGTCGGGGGACCGCTGGGGTGTTCCGGATTGCAGGGTTAGTAAGAATGGACGAATGTTTACCTCTGGCGACCTTCAAAATCAACAACACAATATAGGAGATAGGGCCGATACCCATGATGGCTCAAGGTGACAATTGCTCTGACTCCTGCCAGTTTCCTTGGAGTTGTCCCATTTAGGTGTATATTCAGGAGATGGAGGGGGAGTCCGAACTCCAAATTCGCAGAAAAAAATGACCACTGGTTTCGGCGACACGCTGATTAGCGATTTCGAATATTTAGCTCTACTTTTGACCTATAGGTCTGAGGGGACGCTTTCGGGAGCGATTCATTACATTGATCGTTATACTAGCGAATCAACATGAAATTCAAAGCTCATCATTTAAATTAGTGCTATTCAGTTTACAATCGCCAACCTTCGATGGATTTCATCGCTTCAGAATCTATCTATAGAGTATAATTTTAAATTTAATAAATTATTGTTTTATTCGAAGTTTTTATAACAATTGAGGTGTTTCTTATCTTAAGAAAAAAATTGACCAGGCAAAGGCAAAGATAGGCTTTGCTATGCAAAGTCTCGATACATCATAAGAATCTATTGCTTACCGGTCAGGGGAGGAGGAAAAACTGACCTTCATTGCCTGGCCACAATAACAACTTTTTCTATTATTTATTTTTAAAAAGATAATAATAGATTAGATTTTATATGCGTTTACAAAAACTTACAAACTTTAGACACCGACCTAAATTATGGACTTATAAAGCCTAACAATGTCGTCATACGTAACCGATCTGGGGTTAAATAAAGTACATACATCTTTCAAAGCATTGTCTGCCATTTGGGGAACGTCTTCCTCCAATATTCCCAATTCCCCCAATCCCGCGGGAATACCAATATCCTTAGCCAACCGCCTGATTGCACCAATTGCTTTGTCAGCAGCATCCAAAATACTGAGCCCGTCAATGTTCTCCCCCATGGACTCAGCAATTTTTGCAAATTTTTCAGGGGCAGCCAGCAAATTATACTCACACACAACAGGCAAAATAATTGCGTTGCACACACCATGAGGCAAATCACGCAAACTTCCTGCCTGATGTGCCATCGAGTGCACAATGCCCAGAACTGCATTATTAAATGCCATACCAGCAAGATACTCTGCATAAACCATTTGAGAACGCGCCTCTAAATTCGTCCCATCCGCAACAGTTGGACGCAACCATTTTGCAACAAGTTCGATAGCCCCTAGAGCGCATACATCTGTAACAGGCGTCGCCTGTTTGGAAACATAGGCTTCTATGGCATGAGTCAAAGCATCCATTCCAGTAGCAGCAGTCAATGAGCGAGGCATTCCCATATGGAAAACCGGATCATTAATAGCAACATCCGCCGTCAACCTTCCGTCGCCAAAAATCATCTTGACATCAGTATCCGTATTAGTGACAACGGCAAACCGAGTGATTTCGCTTGCAGTCCCTGCAGTTGTATTTATAGAAATATATGGGGGGAGAGAAGACTTAAGTGTGTTGACCCCTGCATAATCTCTGATATCTCCTCCGCTTGTGGCCATTATCCCCATCGCTTTCCCACAATCATGGGAACTTCCTCCACCAAGCGTAACTAGTAGGTCGCATTTGTTTTCCTGCCAAACCATTAACGCATCGCGAACATTTACATCGGTCGGATTTGGACAAACGCCAGAAAATATAAATACTTCTAAGCCTTCGTCCAGAATATAACTTTTAACCTGTTCTGCAAATCCAGCATTGACCATCCCTTGATCGGTAACGATTAGAACCTACCTCCCACCCAGAGACTTGGCATGCTTACCTACTTCCTTCCTTGCACCTACTCCCATTAGTGATAAAGCGGGCAAGTAAAACTCAAAAACCTTATCAGAAACATTAGACATTTAAATCCTCCTCTCATTTAGCTTTGAATTACGTAAGACCAAGCTATCACTGTGACAGCTTGCAAAAATAATATTTAACCGAACGTTATATCTAATTCCTCGCACTTATTACGCGACTCGGCATAGATTACAGGCTTTTGAAACCCAGCTATTTGTGGCGAGGTAGTTCATAGCTTAGGGTCAATAATGGTTTAAGGAAAATTTTTTAAAAATATTTAAATCCTTACAATGAGGAAGGTAAATAATTTATTTAACCAACGATTACATTATGTCCATCTCTTTCAAACAAATTCTTTATTCTTTGCATTTCAAACTTTGAAGGAGGATCAACGGGTGGCATTTTATATTCCAATCCAATTCTTTCATATTTTGAAGTACCGAGCTTGTGGTAAGGCAGCAATTGGACTTTATCCAAGGAATCTCCTAATTTTTTGCATATTCGAGAAATGGTTTTAAGATTTTCATCATCATCATTGATACTAGGAATGACAGGAACTCTTATTTGTATAGGAATTTTTTTTTCGGCAATATTAAACAAATTATGTAAGATCACGCTACTTGATACGCCAATAAATTTAGATGACTTTTCATCGTCGATAATCTTTAAGTCATAAAGAAAAAGATCAACATAAGGAAGTAAGGGTTCATATTTCCCCCAATCTACACAACCAGATGTATCAAGAGCCGTATGTAGACCTCGATACTTGCTCTCTTTAAGTAACTCATATGCAAATAAATTCTGCACCATGGGTTCTCCACCCGAAATAGTTATTCCCCCTCCTGTTTTTTCATAATAAAGTCTATCTTTCTCTACAATTTTCATTACCTCATCAACGCACATTGACTTTGATGTAAAATACAAGGCTTTCGGATAACAAACCTTTGCACAATCTCCACATTCGCTACAAAGATTTCGATCTAAACTTATTGCAGTAATATCTTTTTTTAAAATCTTTGAATAGGTTGGCTTTGTTTTATTTAAGGCCTTTTGCTTACATACTTTTAGACATTCACCGCAATCTTCCACACCAACACATAATATTGGCATTACCGCCAACTGTCCGACAAATGATTGAGAATCAGGACTATGACACCAAAAACAATGTAATGGACATCCTTGCAAAAATATCATGGTTCTTATCCCTGGCCCGTCATGCAAGGTATACCTTTGGATGTCAAATACCAAACCTGAAGATTCGTTTTTCACAAGATATCTCCCATCTATATTTTCCCTAGAAACCTCAACATTTTAGTTTTTGCAGTTCTATTTCTTTTTAAATTGGGGGTCAGAACATGAAATATGATCAGACCCCCTATTTAAATTCATTCTATCCCCTCCTAGACCCCACAACACCTTTATGGTGTTGTGGGGCGGCTATATTTTTAAATCTCCTTAAAACTTTATAAAGACACTAACCAATTTCCTCTATTTCTGTTCTTGTAATTATGTCCTCCTGAAGGTCCGGATCAAGTCCAACGTAAAGAGCACTATAACCAGCCACCCTTACGACCAAGTCCTTATACTTATCAGGATTTTTCTGTGCGTCTCTTAGCCGTTTAGAATCTACAACGTTGTACTGGACGTGGAGACCCTTTTGAGAGAAATAACCTTTCAATGCAGCCTTAAGAGCAGTTTCTCCCGTTTCACCTTCAAGGGCAGATGGATGGAACTTGAGATTAAGAAGGGTTCCGTTTGAATTAATCAAATGGTCAATTTTAGATGCTGAATTCAATACAGCTGTAGGTCCATTCAAGTCTCGACCATGAATCGGGGATATGCCATCCGCCAAAGCATCGCCTGCTTTTCGCCCATCAGGAGATGCACCTAAAACAGCCCCCATAGGTAAATTTGCTGAGACAGGATATAGCCCCGGTTGATATGGCCCTCGCGGTCCCACAGATTTCTCTGTCAATTTACAGTAAACTTCTACAGCCCATGCTGCTATAGCGTCTACCTCTTCCTCGTCATTACCGTAATGAGGCACTTCTGCAATTATTCTATTTCTAAGAACTTCCTGGCCGCTCCAATCACTTTTCAAGATCTCAAGCAATTCAGATCCACTTACTACTTTTTCATCAAAAACCATCTTTTTGATGGCCATAAGGGAATCACCTACGTTGCTGACACCTACACCCGCCGTACCAATTGCATTGTATTTGGCCCCTCCCGCTGAAACATCAATGCCCTTTTCTATACAGTATTCCATTCCACAAGAAAGAAACGGTAAAGGCGCAACATCTTGGTGCACTAAGTCGGCAGTGTTCGTAATGACTGCGAAATGATCTACAAAGTATTTAACCTGTTTTTCGTAGGCCTTCTTCACTTCTTCGAAGGATTTAAAATCAGCCAAACTTCCCGTTGAGGGACCGGCTTGCATACCGGTTTTTAAACTTTTCCCATCGTTAATGGCATACTCCAAGCAGGCTGGAAGACTAAAGTAAGGATTATCTCCATTACCGCCCGACCAGCCATATTCATAACCTTGAGGTCCCGGTTCAACACATCCTACGATGGCATAATCTCTTGCGTCTTCAATTGATTTCCCGCGATTAAGCAGACCCGGAATTATTACTTCATCATTGTAAAGGGCCGGCATGCCTAGCCCCTTTTTGGTTACCTCCACAATTTTGTTCCAAAGTACCTCAGGTGTACCATTCCACAGACGCGCAGATATGGACGGTTGGTGAAGCCCAACATTCTGAGAGGCATCCAAACATATAAAGGAAAGATCGTTGGTCGCATCTTTGCCATCGCGATCCTGCCCACCAACAATTAGATTTTGAAACATCGGATATCCGCCAGCCGTCCTTGTAGCTCCAATTGGCCTAATCTTATTAATTTCCGACAGTTTGATCCAAAGACACTCCACCAGTTCTTGCGCATCTTCCCGCGCCAATTGTCCCGTCAATAGGTCTTTTGAATAATAGGGATACATATATTGGTCAAAGCGACCTGGTGAGATTGAGTGGCCACTAGATTCAAGTTGCAAAATTAATTGGAAAAACCAGAAGGCTTGGCAAGCCTCATGGAATGTTGTGGCGGGATTAGCCGGTACCTTTTCGCAAATACTTGCAATCTTCAACAACTCTGTTTTTCTAGCAGAATCACTTTCTTCTACTGCCATCTGCTTAGCCAAGTCAGCATAACGCTGGGCAAAAGAAACGGCAGCATCACACGAAATGATAACGGCTTTCAAAAAATTGTACGTGTCGACTTCATTTCCATCGGCCGGAATTCCCATCACCTTGAGCTTTTCAAGTGCATCCTGCCTGATTCCATTAAACCCTTTAGTGATTACTTTTTTATAACTTGGCAAACAATGACCAACTCCTGAGTAATTCACTACACTCGGAGCAAAGGTATATACAGCAGAATTTGCAATACTTGCGGCAGTTTCTTCTGGCAGTCTGCCAATGATTAGATCATTAACCGTTTTCCCCTTCCAATAAGGCCCAATTTTCCGTAGATCGGACTTAGTTTCCTCATCAATAAGGAACCTATCA
>ERZ1673962.1471-NODE-1471-length-11047-cov-25.463610_pt1 | contig 11047 bp, 14 predicted proteins | sample MGYA00580188_ERZ1673962 | MGnify/ENA primary metagenome ERZ1673962 (study PRJEB41334, sample SAMN05608104) | rock metagenome | biome: terrestrial subsurface; feature: shale formation; material: shale | place: USA: Pennsylvania ... | reverse complement strand
ACCTCAGAGCAGGTCTTATATGCGTAGGCTACAAATACTTGTGGGACTAATCTATGCCTTGGGTTGACCTGCCCGTAAAGGGCGGCACATATAAAAACATCGAAGAAGAGGCCCTTAACGCTGTTGGGGCCTCTTTGCTTGACGGCTACCTTGACGAGTTTGGCAACGTGGTAGGGCGGCCAGGTCTGGTGGAGTTCTGCGACCTACAAACCGGCGAGCCAGTCGACGGGATTTACTGGTGGCCCGTGCAGAAAATCGCCATAGCTGTCAGCGGCAAGAAGGTGTTTAAGATCACCGACAACAACGGAAGCTACGTTGACATTACCGGCGATGTGAACGGGGACCACGAAACAATCAAAAAGCTTGTACGCCCGACCTATGCCGACTTTGGCGACAAGCTATACCTTGCCAACGGTGCGGAGCCGTTTGTTATTCGCACTCCGAGTATTTCCGGTCTTGGTATCGACCTTGACACCGATGCGGAGCACGATATCGCCATCGCGGCGGGCAGCTGCAAAGACACCGCAACAGATAACACCATCACACTAGCTTCGGCGCTGACTAAGCAGATTGACGCCAGCTGGTCATACGGAACGAATCAGGGCGGGTTCCCTTCTGTCTTGAGTTTGGCGGCAGACACCTGGTACAAGGTGTTCTTGATCGAAGACACCACCAACAACCGCGTGGACGCAGGCTTTGATACCGACAGCTCAGCGACAAACCTTCTAGCCGACGCTCCAACTTATACACGCTATCGGTGGATAGGTTCGGTGCTAACAGACAGCTCGAAAAACATCACGGAGATTATAGAAAACGGCAAGACAGCACGACTTACGGACGGCGACATCCCCACCGAAGTGACGCATGTCGCAGTGCTCGACAAATATCTGATAGCCAACGAGAAGGATACAAGCATCGTTTGGTTTTCGGATGTAGCCGCCCCCGATTCATGGAGCGGCGATTATTTCGAGCCTGAGACCAAGCCGGACTATGTAGGCGCATTACACGCTGAGTATGGTGAGATTTACACGTTCGGCAGAGAATCTACAGAACGATGGTACGATGACGGGTCAAGCCCCTGGGCGCATAACCCGCAAGGCGACACCGGGCGGGGATGGATAGCACCATACTCCGTTGTGGCAGTCGATAACGGGTTTATCGGCCTGGACGAAGACCGACAAGTGGTCAAGCTGCAAGGCGCGTCTTACCAAGTATTGTCGCCTGCCGTCAATGCCTACATCCAAGGTTTTGAAACGGTAGCCGATGCACGCGGCGACCATATTGTGATTGCCGGAAGACCGTTTTACATCCTGAGTTTCCCGACCGAGGGAAAAACGTTGGTCTACAACTACACTCTCCCTGGGGATGTGCCGTCAACGTGGCTTGGCTGGTCGGAGTGGACGCGGTTTAACGCGGTCACAGCAGAGCACGAAGCCTTTTTAGGCAACTGTCACGCCTATTCCGATAAGTGGAACCTGAACCTTGTCGGCGACCGCAGAACAGGGAAGATTTGGAAGCTCGACACATCCGCGACCACCGACGGAGGCGGGGCGATCCGCACCGTTAGGCGCACAGGTTTTATCGATCACGGCAAGTATGGACACAAAAAATCACGATCGCTACGTGTTCGAATTAAACGAAGCCAGCAAGGCGGGAAGCTGCTTGTCAGGTGGCGCGACAGGGCGCAGGAAAACGCGTGGTCGTCGTTACGGGAGTACTCGCTTGGCGACAGCGGTGATTTAGAACAGATAGTCACTATTCACCAACTTGGTCGGTACCAAACGCGACAATGGGAGTTCGTATTGAGCGATAACGCGAAAATGCTGCTTATGGGAGCGCAGGAGTTTATCGAATGAAAGCGCCTAGATTCTATGGAAACAAGCCGGACACGAAAGAGCAGGAAGTGTTTTACCGGGAAGTGGCGCAGAAGCTCACGGACGTAGACGCGAGGATTGCCGAAGCGCAGACAGACAGTACAGCGGCCAGCGTCGAAGGCCTCGCGATTGATTTTAACGCCCTACTTGCGAAGCTCCGCACAGCAGGGCTTCTAGCCGAATGACACAGGAGCGTCCAATGGATACTGATATAGATAAAACGTACCACGACAAGCTGTTAAACCTTGCGACCGCGATGGTGCAGCAGGATCAAGTTGACTGCCCCGTAAAACATCATTTCGGGGGTGGGCAATATGTCAGGGAAACACTGTTCCCGGCTGGGACGGTTGTGCTTGGCAAGTATCATCGTTACGAAACCGTCAACATCCTGCTTAAAGGCACTATCAGCATCGTCAACACGGACGGGTCGCTCAAAAAACTAACCGCTCCGCAGATTCTTGTATCCCCGCCTGGCGCAAAGTGCGGGTTTGCCCACGACGATGTTGTTTGGTGCAACGTACACCACACAGAAGAAACAGACCTCGACAAGATAGAAAAAATCTTTATCGACGAAACGAAAGACTTAACCCTTGAGGCGAATATGGTTTTAGACGCCATTCGCAGAAAGGAAATTGATATATGTCATGGGTAGCGGCAGGCGCAACGGCGGCATCTCTTGCGGGTAGCGTGATTGGGGCTTCGTCCGCGTCTGAAGCTCAGGAAGATTCGCTTAATTTCCAAAAGGGGATGGCGAGCAAATCCATTTTGAGCCAGTTGCAAGCGCAGGTGCAAAATGATGGGCTCATGGCACCAGGGTATGCGGCATATCAGGCGGCTACTCCGTTGTTGACCTATATGCTCACTGGGGTTAATACGGGACAAGACTTCACCGACCAGGACATGCTTGAGCTGGAGACCCTGAGGGAACAGAAAAACAAACTCATCCGCGACCGCAATATACACATGTCATCCTCTACGGGTGACAGGGATAACCAGCGTTGGCACAACGACGAGGTTTCGAAGATTAACGCCAAGCTGGCACGGCTGCAAGACCTCGAAAACAACTATGCAGCCTCCCAGGCCATGCAATCCGTAGGAGAAAACGGTTTGCTTAAAACTCCAGGGTACGCATGGCAGAAGCAGCAAGGCGAGGAGGCAGTTAATCGCGCTTTGGCTGCAAGAGGTATGCACAACAGCAGGGCAGGCGTTAACGCCTTATCCGATTTCAATGAAAACCTCAACGCCAACACCTACCAGCAGCAGGTAGGGAACCTGTACAACCTGTCAAACCTAGGCCGTGGAGCATCAGCAACCGCCGCAAGTTTGGGGCAAAACTCTGCGACCAATCTAGGCAACACCTACATGAACGCTGGACAATCAATAGGCCAAGGGATGGTTGATAAGGGGCAGACTGAGGGGAGCATGTGGGCAAACGCGCTAAGCGTGCCGCTGAACATGTATCAGAATTACCAATATAACAATGCGTTGACAGGCGGGAACATTTCTAATTTAAACAGCAGCGGGTCAACTGGTGGCGGGTTCAATACAGCGAAAAGCCAATTAAGCCTGATGGGGGGATAAGTGGATTCAGGACAATTTTTCCGGCCATTATACAACGCCCTTGCCTTACAAAGGGCGACATCTGACGCGACGTACCAAGTCAACCAAAACAACGCGCTCATGAACCTGCGGCAGCGCGGCATGGACATGGACCAGCAACGCCTCGACATGCTTGGGCAGCAGAATGCACTGAAAAACCAGCAGCAGCAATCTCAACTTGAGCAAATGGCGGCATTTCGCAACGCTGCGGCGACTCTTGAGAACACGCCGGAAGGCCATGCACAACTGCAACGTCAATTCCCGATGCTTTACAAACAAGCAGGGCTTTCCAGTATGTTGCCGGAGCAACCTAAGCCTTTAACGGGCAACTATGTTGACGATGAGGGCAATTACAATGTTTATTCTGCGGACCCCGGCAGCGGTGAAGTCCGGCAACTTGCCCTTGGCCGTTCTCGCAAGCCGACACCGACGACCTCTGTGCACGTAGGCAACGAAGGCCCGCAGTTCGGAACAATCCCACAAGGGTATCAGTTGGTTAAAGCTGATGATGGGAGTTACCGTATGGACCCTGTTCAAGGTGGGCCAGCAGATGCAGAAATAAAAGCCACTCAGCAGGAAAAGCTAATGGCGGCAAGGGATGCGGCTAGAAAATCCAAGGTTGTCACCAGAAACATCGACAAGGCCATTAAAGGGACCGGGATATTTACAGCCGGATTTATTGGGAATCTTATATCTTCCGTTCCTGGATCTCCTGCATACGACCTTGGGCAGACCATAGACACAATAAAGGCCAACATCGGCTTCGATGCACTCCAGGCTATGCGCGACGCATCGCCAACCGGCGGCGCGTTAGGCCAAGTGTCTGAACGAGAGCTGGCACAGCTCGAGCGCGTGCTTGGTAGCTTGGACCAAGCGCAAACCCCGAAACAGCTTGCCGAAAACCTGCGCCTGATTCGAAAGCACTATAATAATTGGAAAGCGGCAGTTATGAAAGCTTCCCCATCCGACTTTGCAGAACGAGCCACAGAGGAAGACCCTGCATACAGCAGGACACAAGCTGAATATCAGGATCAAGAAACTTCGTCAGGCAAAATAAAATTCTTAGGATTTGAATGATGCCTATTGCAAAAGTACAACTTCCAGATGGACGTATTGGGCGCTTTGAAGTTCCCGAAGGAACGACGCCAAAGCAGGTGTTAGATTTCGCAAATAGCATGGATTTTGATGCGAACGACGCGAATGAGCAAGCAGGGGCAAGCGGGTCTTGGGAGCAAGGCGAAACAATAGACGATATTATTGACGATCTTAACCCATTAGAACGCGTTTTGGTTGGCATGGGCAAAGGGTTTTATGATATCGGCCAAGGGAGTAAACAAATTGGCTTGCAGGCGGGAGAAAAACTTGGTGTTGTCCCGGAGGGTACTGCGAGGGATTATACGCGGTCTATACAAGCAGACGAAGAGCTTGCAGACAAACCCCTGCTTAATAAGAGCACAGCAGCAAAGGCCGGGCGGTTTGTCGGCCAGATGGCGGCAACACTCCCAGTAACTTTGCCTTTCGGAGGCCCAGCGGCGACGACTACAGGAAAGATTTTGCAAGGGGCTGGCATGGGAGCCGTGTCCGCTGGCGTAATGCCGACGAAAGAAGGAGAAAGTCGGTTGGAAAACGCAGCCATTGGCGGGGTTGTTGGTGGCGCTATGGCAGGCTTGTTTTCCGGGGCAGGAGAGGCATACAGGGCGTTCCGGGGGGATAAGGTCGCTGGCGCATCCCAGAAGCTTGGTCAGTTAAGTGATGATTTTGACATACCTCTTACCGTTGGAGAACTAAGAGGGAGCCAGCAAATACAACGAGCTGAGCAACTGCTTGAGCGGGTTCCTTTGGTTGGCACCGCAGGGTTTAGAGAAAAGCAAGCACAAAGCCTTGGCCGAGCCGCCAAGTCGCTTGTTTCGCGATATGCTAAATCAGGGGCAGATGACATCGGGGAGGGGTTGCAAGAAAGCCTTGCAAAAACCTTGGCTGGCAACAAAAGGGCTGCATCAGAGCTTTATGACGCCGTTGGAGAGGCCGCATCTAAAACAGGCAAGAAGATTCCTTTGAACAATGTAAGGGCGGCTGTCGCCAAGATGACAGAAAAGGAAGATTTGCTACCATCCGCCATTCAGGACTCTAAAATACTTCAGTCGCTGCAAAAGTATGGCGAGCTCGACGATATGTCGTTCGACATTGCAAGGAAGGTTCGATCAAGACTCGGACAAGAGTTGAGGCGGTCCGAAAAACAAGCCATATCCGGATCTATTCCAGATGAGCAAGTTGCTGCCATGAAAATACTCAGGTCTGCCCTTGATGACGACATGGCTGCATTTGCAGAGCGAGAAGGTGGAGAACTCGGCAAGTTGTTCAGGGAAGCAAACGCATTCTATAAGACCTCGGTTGTCCCATTTAAGGATCGAAGCATAAGGAAGACCGGGCAGTATGATTTTGACACAGACCAGATTTTGAAAATGTTTGTGAAAAACGACCGCCCAAAGCTCGCGCAAAAACTCATGAGCAAGCTCGACCCTGATGGTAAGGCGCTGGTTAAATACGCTATCCTTCAAGACGCGTTCGAGACGGCCACGGGCGGAGTCAATAAAACAGCTTTCAGCCCCGCAAAATTTGCGGGGAAACTTGAACGACTCGGCAAGTCAAAATTGGCAATTTTTACGCCTCAGGAAAGAATCCATCTTGACGGGTTTGTAAAGATTGCAAGGGCGGCAGAAAGAGCCGGGCAGTTTGCTGAAAACCCGCCAACGGGTATGCGGTGGATTGATGCATCAATTTTAGGTGGCGGGATTGCTGGTGCGGTAGCCGAGCCGACAACGGCTGCAACGGCAGCCAGCGGAGCATTTATTTTGTCGCGGTTGCTGTCAACAAACTTCGGCAGGAGAGTCCTGACAAGGGCCGCAGGAATGCCGGAAAAATCTAGGGCGCTTGAAAGATTGGTGCAAAAAGAGATACCCAGGGCTATTGCCCTCGCCTCGGAGCAAAAAGAGCCGCAGCAATAACGGCAAATGCGATAACGCCAATGCTTGTTTTTGGGAAATATACAAAGCAGAAGACCGACGTAACAAGCAAAGATAACGCAATACCAAAGACAGCCAGCCCGGCAAGTCCTAGCGCTCCATCTTTAAAGGCGTTCCACTCACGTTCGTTCCATTTTATCTTAATAGCCATATAACCACCAATATAATTGTGTTAACTATCGTCAACGGCAGCATGTGTTTATATCTTACAAAACTCCACATGCTTAACGATACCTAACAACCGCCCACCTGTCAATGGTGGGCTTTCTTTTTGAAAGGATTACGAATGGCCTGCAAAAGCAAAAAAAACGCAATGGCACCGAAGCCGCCACGAAAGCCCAAGAAGACCAAGAAAGCGTAGACTATGCCTGAGACGTGGCAGGATGCGCTTTATTTGCTCATATCTGGCGTTATGGCCTGCGGGGTGGTGTTTATCGGATGGCTTGTCAAGCGAGGCTTCGGCGGCTTAGACAGTCGGCTTGAAAACCTCGATGCCAGCGTGTCGGGGATGCGTCAGGATTTGGCAAAAGAGCGAGAAGACAGAATCACTCTATACGGCGAGCTTAAAGCGGATATGGCCGCCCACCGCGCTATCTGCGACGAGCGCCACGGAAAGGGGAAATGATGCCGAAGTTTGAAAAAGGGCTGTGGGACGAGATTGAGCATTTCGTACCAGGCGAGTTTTCGTGCAGATGCTGCGGAGTTGAGAAAGTAGACCGCGTTTTCCTGCACAAACTGGATGAGGCGCGAGAAATGGCCGGGGTGCGCTTTAAAATCACCAGCGGATACCGCTGCCCAAGCCACAATGCGGCAGTTGGTTCCAAGCCAACATCATCGCATATTAAGGGCCTTGCTGCGGACATTTCCACCATCGGCAGCAGGCACAGGTTTCTGGTTCTGGCGGCACTTATCGCGGCAGGCTTTACGCGCATTGGCGTCGGTCGTGATTTTGTCCACGTTGATTATGACGAAGGCAAGGACCAGCAAGTGGCGTGGCTGTACTGATGGAAAAGTGTGATGCAAAAACGGAGGTATATTCCCGCGTCTGCGGCTTTTACCGCCCCGTAGCTCAGTGGAATAGGGCGAAGAAGGAAGAGTTCAAAGACCGCGTACCCTATAAGGGTGCAATCGCACCCACGGAGGGAAATTGACAGACACACAGCGCATGGAAGCGGCCTTCCGTGCTGACCCGACTATAGGCCGCGACAGATTGAAGAAGGCAGCGAAGGTGGGCGAGAAAAAAGCCCGCCTTTTTTTGCGTCGAAAGCGCCGGGAGCTTGCCGGGAATGGCGACGTAAAGCGCGGAGCTTTGCTGGAAAAGGTCAGCAATCTGCGGGATGCGGAAATCGAAGTCATCCTTCGCAGCCTCAAGAAGCCGGAAAAGAGCCAGCCGAAGCATTACGAGTGGGGAACCGAAAGCGTCAAGTTCATTGCCTGCGGTGACACCCATTGGGGCCATAACAAAAGCTCTCCTGACTTCTGGTGGAGGCTGTGCGACATGGCGGCATCGGAAAACGTGTCTTGCATCCTTCACGCTGGCGACATTCTGGAAGGCATGAGCGGCAGACCGGGGCATATTTACGAGCTTGACGCTGTTGGGTTCGATGCACAAGTGGATCTCGCTTGCTCCTATCTCAACCAAGCGCCATGCCCTATCAAGGCCATCGACGGCAATCATGACGCTTGGTACCAAGAGAAGGGCAACATCGGCCTTATCAGCGGCAAGCAGATCGAAAAGATGGTGCCGCACTTCACGCACCTTGGACAAGACGAAGCGACCATTACCGTTAACGGCCTGGAAATCATGCTGTGGCATGGCAGGGACGGTGCCTCATACGCTTTATCGTACCGGCTGCAAAAGTTCATTGAGGGGCTATCTGGTGGCGACAAACCGCACATTTTACTTAGCGGCCACGCCCACAAATCAGTGCAACTCGATTGCCGGAACGTGCAGGCGTTTGAGGTCGGTACGGGCTGTTCGCAAACCAAGTTTATGCGGGGCAAAAAGCTGGCGGCTCATGTTGGGTTCTGGGTTATCGAAGCCTTCCCGAACGGCACAGGCTTGGAAAGGATACGGTCGGAATGGATACCAATGTACTGACTTGGGCTGACTGCAAGGCTTGCGGCAAAGCCTACACGCCGCACTGCCAACAATGTATCAAACAACAGTCAAGCAAACTTTCCTAGGCATAACAAAAGGTTACGCGCACCAAGAGCGGGTCCGTAGATTAGCAATCAACGAAAAGGTAAAAATATGCTGACGAAATTACACAACTTATTCGCCGGTTGGTACGCAGACACTAAAACGTGGTGCATGCGTGTTCTTGCCGCTTGCGTCTCCTATCCCCTGCTTGCGTGGCAGTGGACCGTCAAGATGGCTGCAAAACTCAACCCCATGCACAGGGCGTGGATAGTTGCGCTCCGCTTGGAGCCGTGGCCGACCGACGAAGTGAAAAGCGGCAAAGAACGGCTGTTTGCGTTTCCGTATGGGATAACCTTTGCGCTGTCATTCGGGCGGTGGGCTTGGACGGGGAAACCATGGGCTCATGATTGGTCGAATCCTAACGCTAAAGTTTTCCGTTGCCCGGTACCGCTGCCGGGCTTTTTTGTGTCCGTCAAGACGCCTAAAGGCATGGGCGGGTATCTCGGCCTCAAGCCGTACTTTATCGACAAGGACAGCGGTCTTTGCCGGTGGATGACGCCGAAGGAAGACGGGGCGTTGTATCTGCACCCCTCGGCCACGATCAGAAAGACGGTGGATAGATGATCCCGATTATTGACAGTGTGCTAGACATCGGCAGCAAGTTGATTGACAAGTTTATCCCCGATCCCGTGGAGAAAATGAAGGCGCAAGCGTCTCTGTTGCAGATGCAGCAAAACGGCGAACTGAAAGAGCTGGAAACGCGCATGTCTGCAATCATAGCGGAGGCCAACAGCAAAGACCCGTGGACTTCGCGGGCGCGGCCATCTTTTATGTACGTCATTTATATTTGCATCCTCGCCGGTATTCCAATGGGGCTGCTGCACGCGTTTTATCCGGCCATAGCGGTAGGTGTCGCGGAAGGGTTTAAAGCGTGGCTGCAAGCTATCCCTGACACGCTCTATACGCTGTTTGGTGTCGGCTATGTCGGTTATTCGGCGGCGCGGACGGTGGATAAAAGGAGGGCGAATTGACTGCTCCCCGCCCTGAAGGGCGGGGATTCCCAATTCACTGAACCTAACCAGACCGCACTTACATGCAGACAGGATTTACAGATTCTCCAAGGGCTGACACCGCCAGTCCGGCGGCCAAAACATTGCGCGCTGCGTTGATGTCACGGTCGTGGATCGTGCCGCATTTTGGGCAAGTCCACTCGCGCACGTTCAATGGCATCTTGGCGACGGTGTGGCCGCAGTCCGAGCAACGCTTGCTGCTCGGATACCAACGGTCAATACCGACAAGATCGCGGCCATACCAGCGCGATTTGTACTCAAGCTGCCGCACGAACTCAGACCAGCTTGCATCGCTGATCGACTTCGCTAGACAGTGGTTTTTCTGCATGTTGCTGACTGCCAGCGTCTCAATGGCGATCACTTGGTTTTCGTTTATCAACCGAGTCGAGAGCTTGTGGAGGAAGTCTTTGCGGGAATCCGCGATCTTAGCATGCAAGCGTGCGACCTTCAGTTTCGCCTTCTTGCGATTGACGGAACCTTTCTGCTTCTTCGCCAGCTTGCGTTGCAGTTTGGCGAGTTTCTTTTCGTTTGCAGCAAACGCTTTCGGGCTGGCGATCTTCTCGCCCGTAGAAAGGATGGCAAAGTGAGTCAGCCCAAGATCAATGCCGACTTTGGATTCGACCTTATCCTTTTCGGAAACGGTATCGGTGCAGAGCATCGAAACAAAGTAGCGGCCAGCCGTGTCTTTGCTGACGGTCACGGTCGTGACAATCGCGGCCTTCGGGATGGTGCGGCTGAATCGCACATTCAACGCGGCATCCATCTTGGCGATGCGAAGTTGCTTTCCATCCCACTTGAATGCGCTGGTTGTGTATTCGGCAGATTGTGCGCCGTCCTTCTTCTTGAAGGTCGGATAGCCGTTGCGCTTGGCAAAGAAGTTGCCGAAAGCGGCTTGCAGATGGCGCAGCGACTGCTGGACTGGGACACTGCTAACTTCGTTAAGCCAAGCATATTCCGTCGTTTTCTTGAGCGCAGTCAGCATGGCAGAGGTTTCGTGGTATCCGACTTTTTCCTGCCGCTGGAACCACGCATCAGTGCGCTGGCGAAGCATGTAGTTGTAAGCAAAACGAGCGCAACCGAACGTCTTGTCAAGATTCAGCTCTTGCTCTGGCGTTGGGTAGAACCTGAACTTGTAGGCGCGTTTCGTTTCCATACAGGCACTTTACACGAGATAGCGAATTGTGTAAAGATATTTTTGAGAAAGGAGAGCGGGACGGAAGGCTTGCGAAACAAGCCGCGCTATCCCTCCCCGGCCTAAAGGCCGAGGTTTCCCGCGCAAACTGATGAAACTTGGTCTTGGCTTAGGCATCGGTGGTAGTGGCAACCGCCGCAGAACGA
>ERZ1673962.1469-NODE-1469-length-11059-cov-3.050709_pt1 | contig 11059 bp, 11 predicted proteins | sample MGYA00580188_ERZ1673962 | MGnify/ENA primary metagenome ERZ1673962 (study PRJEB41334, sample SAMN05608104) | rock metagenome | biome: terrestrial subsurface; feature: shale formation; material: shale | place: USA: Pennsylvania ... | reverse complement strand
GGGCCCACCAGCCGCCGCTGAAGCGATCTCTTACTTATTCGCACGGCCGCGCCGCGCTCAACAACCCGCCAATCGGCTCCGCGACAGAATAGAAATCGTCTCGAACCCATGGCGCTCACGACTCGATGGATTGTTGAAGCGGTGAGCGTTAGGAAGGGAGTGACTTCATACGACTTTTGCCTGCGCCGTATAAGCGTGTCTCGATAACAAAACTGCGAGAATGCTGAGCGTTGCCCCTATGATAGTTTATGAAAGCTTCTGACATTCTAGAGCTGAGTTTGAGTGCGAAAATAGAAGCGAATGTTTTCGCGTAGCTATGACGCGCGGGACCATTTGGTGGGCACTAAAAATCGATATGGTTGTTGACTCGTTGGCGCTGATCAATCAGGCGCGCGCAGTTCTGGCAGGTGGCAGCCTTATATGGTGGAAGGATGCGTCGACTTTCTGTGTGCCTAATTTTGTTGCCACCTGGATCGCAGTTGGGGCCAACGCGATGCACTGCGCAGTTTAGCTGCGGAACGATCACCTCACTTGTGCTCCGGATTGGGATGGTTGAACCGAATTATCGAGTTCAGCGCCCTCATCACCGTGGAGCCGGTCGTCGTCAATCCCGAAACGGTTTCTAAAAAAGCATCCGTATAGGAAACGCCGCCGCCGGTCAGGGGCGGCGTGGCAAGGGCGGGCAGCAAGACCCAGCTGCTTGCGGTCAGCAGAGAAGACTGGCGCAGATCGAGCTCTATCGGCTCGGGACTATAGGTGATGATGGCGATAAAGGCTCCGGCGCCACCGGTGACACCCACCGAAATGACGAAGCTCTTCCAATCCGGATGCGCCCCAAGCGCGTCGAGCCCAGCAGGCAGCAGCATGACGGCCGCATGTCCGCAGAGCAGAAGGCCGAGGATATAAAAGAACGGGCGGAGTGTGCATGAATCCTGTGCTGAAGGCCGCGGGGCGGGGTGGCGGTGCCCTTTTCTCAAGTCTGGCCTTTAAGGCCCGGGCGGAAAAGACGAAAGCGTAAAGGGCGCGTGCTGCTAAGTTCAAGCGATGCCTGTAGAAATTTAACACTGGGCCCATCCCGACGTGTCGCAAGGCCTCATCATCCCAGTGAATATAAGAGAAGGTAACGTGCCCGTTTCTCGCGCGCCTCATTGTGCAGGCGCTGGGTGCCGCAAGATGCCGACCATGAAGGAGCACCTGATGCGCAGAAAATAAACAGCTCTCACATGTGACGTTAATCAGGTGGGTGTTTTAGCTATTTTCTGTCAAGCCGCTATTCGGTCTAGATAAATGTTTTTCGATTGACAATATCTTGGGACTGCGCTTAACTCCATCAAACAAGTAGAGTTATTATGTTATCGCAGAAGGCAAAATACGCGTTAAAAGCAATGATAGTGCTGGCTCGTCACGACGGCCAGGGATTGCTTCAGGCTGCGGATATTTCGGAAACGGAGAGCGTGCCGAAAAAATTCTTGGAGGTGATCTTGCTAGAATTGCGCAAGCAAGGGCTTGTCGTGAGTGTTAGAGGCAAAAATGGTGGTCATCAGCTAGCAAAACCTGCTGATGCTATCACGCTTGGACAGATCATTCGGATTATGGATGGTCCATTGGCGCCGATACCTTGTGCAAGCTTGACAGGTTACCGGCGATGTTCCGACTGTCGGGACGAAAAAGCCTGCGCTATTCGCCGCGCTATGCGGGAAGTGCGCGATGCCGCCGCCGCCGTCCTTGATGGCACAACTTTGGCTGACGCATGCAATTCCAAAAGCATGACTCAGCAGCTAGCCGCCGGGTGATTTTTTTTGCCCTTAAACTATACTTATTAGATAGAGATAATGAGGTAAACATGTCGCATACTTCTCTTTTCTTGCGCTCCGCTTTTTTCCTGGGCGCTTCACTGTTTCTCCTTCTTTCGGCATTTGGCGCGCATGCCGATACGCGTCTCCTGAATGTGTCGTACGACCCGACTCGTGAGCTTTATCGGGAATTCAACGAAGCATTCTCAGCTTATTGGAAGGACAAGACCGGCGAGACGGTCAGTATCGAGCAGTCGCATGGAGGGTCGGGCAAGCAGGCGCGCGCTGTCATCGATGGCCTTGAAGCGGATGTTGTAACGCTGGCCTTGGCAGCAGATATCAATGCAATCGCTGATAAGACCGGCAAGATCCCTCAGGACTGGCAATCGCGTTTGCCGAACAATAGTGCGCCTTACACTTCGACGCTTGTTCTGCTCGTGCGTGAAGGCAATCCGAAAGGCATCAAAGACTGGGGAGATCTCGTAAAGCCTGGTGTCGAAGTCATCACACCAAACCCCAAAACCTCGGGCGGCGCACGCTGGAACTATCTGGCTGCGTGGACTTATGCCGCAGATGCATTTAATGGCGATGAGGCAAAGGTGCGCGAATTCATCGGCAAGCTCTACAAAAATGTCCCGGTTCTCGACACGGGTGCCCGTGGATCAACCACGACCTTCGTCCAGCGTGGTATCGGCGATGTGTTTATTTCCTGGGAGAACGAAGCGTTTCTTGCGCAGAAGGAATTCCCAGGGAAATTCGAGATCATCGTTCCGAGTGTTTCTCTTAAAGCGGAGCCGCCTGTCGCCGTTGTCGAGGGTAATCTCGAAGGAGACGAGGAGCGCAAAGTGGCAGAGGCTTACCTCGAGTATCTCTATTCTCCCGTCGGCCAGAGACTTGCTGCCAAACACTTTTACCGGCCGTCCCAGCCCGAACATGCGGAAGAAGAAGATTTGGCCCGGTTCCCCGAAGTGAAACTTTATACCGTCGACGAACTATTTGGCGGGTGGCGGAAAGCGCAGCCCAAACATTTCGGCGACGGCGGGATCTTCGATCAGATCTACAAACCCGGCAACTAGTTTGCCAGGCATCCGGCTGCGGAGCCGTCGCCGGATGCCCCAACTTTCCTAATGTACGAAACTCATAGCTTTAAGGGGCTGACGACAATGAAACGATTTACACAAGCGCTTCTATTGGGAACGGCGCTGGGCGGGATAAGCACATTTCCAGCCTTGGCTGCAGAGCCGGTAGAGAGCCGGATCTACAAGCTGGAAAGCACGATCCACGCGCTTCAAGACGAGCTCGAGGCGGTGAAGGAAAAGCAGGCCGAGGCAGCTGCTGCGCAGAAGGCCGGGCCTGTGTTCAAGGCGGCGCCCGTGTTCGAGAGCGAAGATGGTTCCTGGTCTTTCAAGGTGCGCGGGCGCATTGAGGCAGATACGGCATTCTTCAATGAAGACCAGGGCGGAACCGATCTCTCGGATGGAACGGACTTGCGCCGTGCACGCCTTGGCGTTGAAGGCACGATTGAGAAGGATTTCCAGTACCGCCTGGAGGCGGAAATCGGACGGGCTTCCCGCAATGATCGCGGCGACCAGGAGGTTGATATCAGGGACGCCTATGTCCGCTATTCTGGCCTGAAGGGCACGAAAATTACCGTCGGTCAGCACAAAACGCCGAACTCTCTTTCCCGTCTGACCTCAAGCACCGACCTGGTTCTGCTGGAACGCCCCCTTTTCGTAGAAGCGTTCACGCACCGGATCACGGCAGGCGGTGATTACAAATCTGGTGTTTCCGCTGCATTCGGCGGTGATAACTGGACGGCGACAGCTGGTGTTTTCGGAGAAAACTTTGCGATCCGGAGCGCGGCCGTCAAAGACGAAGGCTGGGGCCCGGCGGCGCGTTTCACATTTGCGCCTGTCAACGAGAAGGATGCCGTTCTCCATCTGGGCGCATCTGGTTACTGGCGAAAGACGGCAGGTGTGAACACCGTTCGTTTGCGCACAGGGCCGGAAATTTCCAATGATGACACCCGGTTTGTCGACACAGGCAACATCACGGCAGACGATTACGCATTCGGAGGCCTGGAACTCGCGGGCATTCTGGGCCCGCTCTATCTGCAGAGCGAGTATGGCGTGACCGAGATAAATTCCAATGCGAATGGGGATCTCTCTTTTGATGGCGGTTACGTAACAGCCAGCTATCTGCTGACGGGTGAAAGCCGTCGTTACAAGGGCGGCGTGTTTCAGCGGCCAAAACCTGCATCTCCTTTCGATCTGAATGGCGGTGGCTGGGGTGCATGGGAGATCGCAGCGCGTTACAGCACCGTGGACCTCAACGACAAGGCAGTTCAGGGCGGTAAGGAAGACAACTTCGCGGCTGGGGTGAATTGGTACCTCAATGACTATCTGCGTTTGCAAAGCAATTGGGTGCACTTCGATGCAGACCTGCCTGCGGGAGCAGATCAGAAGGGCGATGCTTTTATCACGCGCGTTGGCGTGAGTTGGTAGTGGCGGCAGGGCAGAAGCTCCGGGATAACTGGATGGCGGCGTTCCTCGCAGACATCTCCTCCCACGGTATCCGGCGCATTCCGGGGCTTCTGTCATGTCTAGCATCGCAACTGCTCATTGAAAGGACACAAAATGACTCTTCAACTTGGTGAACTTGCGCCTGATTTTGAAGCGCGTACGACAGATGGCTTGATCCGCTTTCATGAGTGGGCTGGGGAGAGCTGGGTTGTTCTTTTCTCTCACCCGCGAGATTTTACGCCCGTCTGCACGACGGAACTGGGGGAGGCCGCAAGGCTCAAGCCGGAATTCGACGCCCGGAACGTCAAACTCATCGGGTTGTCGATCGATCCGCCTTATTCCCACCGGAACTGGGCAGCGGACATAAAGGATGTCAGCGGCACTGCCCTGAATTTTCCGCTCATTGGCGATGAGGACCGGCGGATCGCGCAGCTCTATGGCATGATCCATCCCGCGCATGACGAGGTTTATACGGTCCGCACTGTATTTGTCATTGATCCGGACAGGAAGATCCGCCTCACAATAACTTACCCTCAAACGACCGGCCGGAACTTTGAAGAAATTCTGCGCGTCATCGAATCGCTACAGCGCACCGATGATTACTCCATATCGACGCCTGTGAACTGGAAGCCCGGAGAGGATGTCATCATTCTTCCGTCCGTCAGCGATGAAAGCGCTTCCACACTGTTCAAGAGCGGCTGGCGGGAAATCAAACCGTATTTACGCCTTACCGCCGATCCGCGCGGCGCAGATAAATGAATACTCATTTTCTGCCGTTGCCAAGACGGTAAAAGAGGAAGGCTATGACAGACATCCCGGTTTCATCTTTTGCGGGTTTCGGGCGCTTCAAGAAGGCACCGTCAATATTGCCGGGCTTCGGCATAACGATGGGATTCTCGCTAGCTTATCTGAGCTTGATTGTGCTCATTCCGTTGGCGGGTGTTTTTATCAACTCCGCAGCGCTCGGTTGGGAGGGCTTTGCCAGCCTCGCTTTTGATCCGCGTACTGTAGCGGCGCTTAAGCTGAGTTTCGGCACGGCATTAGTGGCCGCTGCCATTAATGCCGTGGCTGGTCTTCTTTTGGCCTGGGTCCTGGTTCGCTACCAATTCCCGGGGAAAAGGCTTATCGATGCGGCTATCGATCTGCCATTTGCGCTGCCAACGGCGGTAGCCGGCCTTGCGTTGACGGCGCTTTTTGCTCCCAATGGATGGGTCGGGCAGTTTCTGGAACCCCTTGGTTTGAAGGTGGCTTATACACCGGCAGGTATCGTCATTGCGCTGATTTTCATCGGTCTACCCTTTGTTGTCAGGACTGTTCAGCCTGTTCTGGCTGATTTTGAAAAGGCGCTGGAAGAAGCCGCAGCGACCCTTGGTGCCAACCGTTTTCAGACGATACGAAATGTGGTCTTCCCGTCGCTGTTGCCCTCTCTTCTGACCGGGTTCGCTCTCGCTTTCGCGCGCGGAGTTGGTGAGTACGGTTCAGTCATATTCATTGCGGGCAATATTCCCTACCGGTCTGAAATCGCGCCCCTGCTCATTGTTATCCGCCTCGAAGAGTTCAACTACGCGGGTGCCACAGCTATAGCGGCTGTGATGCTCATGATCTCATTCGTATTACTTTTCGTCATAAACCTGCTGCAGGCCTGGAATCGCAAGCGCCTGGGTTTTAGCGGCTAGGAGATAGTTATGACTTTAGATCCACTTCAAATCGACAGAACGGTGCAGCAGCGTAATAGAGGCCGAACCAAATCTCTGCATTCCCCAGTCGGAGAATCTATTGTGGTGAGGGGGCTGCTCATTGGAGTGTCTTTGCTCTTTCTTGCTATTGTGCTTCTGTTGCCACTGGCTGCGGTTTTCACTGAGGCGTTCAGAGGTGGCGCTGGATCATTTTTTCACGCCATTTCGGAGCCAGACGCACAGGCTGCAATCCGTCTGACCTTGTTCGTTGCTGCGATATCCGTTCCGCTGAATATCGTTTTCGGCGTTGCAGCGTCCTGGGCTATCGCGAAGTTTGAATTCGCGGGGAAGAGCTTCCTGATCACGCTGATTGATCTACCCTTCTCTGTCTCTCCAGTCATCGCCGGGATGATCTACATACTTATCTTCGGCGCGAGCGGATGGCTCGGGCCGTGGCTCGCTGAGCATGACATTAAAGTCGTTTTTGCGGTGCCAGGGATTGTCCTTGCTACCATATTTGTCACGTTCCCGTTTGTCGCCCGCCAGCTTATTCCGCTGATGCAATCTCAAGGTACAACCGACGAAGAGGCAGCCCTGTCTCTCGGTGCGTCAGGACTGGTGTCATTCTTCAAAGTGACACTGCCGAACGTCAAATGGGCATTGCTTTATGGCGTGCTCCTTTGCAATGCCCGCGCCATGGGAGAATTCGGCGCTGTTTCCGTCGTGTCTGGTCATATTCGCGGCTTGACCAATACCATGCCGCTTCATGTGGAGATTCTTTATAATGAATACAATTTCATTGCCGCTTTCGCGGTGGCCTCGCTTCTTGCAATCTTGGCACTCGTCACCCTCGCCCTCAAAACGGCCCTCGAATGGCGATACAGTGGTGAGCTTGCCGCTGCCTCAGGGCACTAGAGGGCCGCAGCCCGAGGCGCCGCAAGGACCGGTGCGTATCGATGTTGAAAGCCTGAGCAAAAGGTTCGCCGGTTTCGCCGCGCTTGACGATGTGTCGCTCATAGTCCGCCCAGGTGAGCTCCTGGCGCTTCTTGGACCGTCTGGTTCAGGAAAAACGACTCTATTGCGTGCCATCGCGGGCCTGGCGCCAGCCGAAGAGGGGATCGTCCGGTTTAATGGGGTCGATGCCTCAACTCTCACGTTAAGGGAGCGGCGCGTTGGATTCGTATTCCAGCATTATGCGCTTTTTCGGCATATGACCGTCTTCGATAATATTGCGTTCGGATTAAATGTCCGCCCGCGAGGGCAGAGGCCCGGAAAATCCGAGATTGCCCGCCGTGTACGCCGGTTGCTCGAACTCGTTCAGCTTTCGGGCATGGAGAAGCGGTTCCCGGCGCAGTTGTCCGGCGGTCAGAGACAGCGCGTTGCGCTCGCCCGTGCGCTGGCTATTGAGCCCACGGTCCTCCTGCTGGATGAGCCATTCGGTGCCCTCGACGCCAAGGTGCGTAAGGAGCTAAGGACGTGGCTTCGGCAAATTCATAATGAAACAGGTCTGACGACGATATTCGTGACGCATGACCAGGAAGAAGCTATGGAACTGGCTGACCGTGTGGTCGTGATGAAGGATGGAAAAATCGAGCAAGTCGGGACGCCAGACGAACTCTATGACGATCCCGCAACGCCATTTGTGTGCGACTTCCTGGGAGATACGTACAAGTTTCAGGCCGTGGCAAGGGATGGGGTCGCACATATATGTGGAGTTGATATTCCAGTTGATGAGGATATTCCAGACGGGCCAGTTGAAGCCTTTGTAAGGGCGGATGCGTTCGAAGTGGTGCCCCGTGAGCTGGCTGAAGGAGCACCTGCCATTGTGAGATCTATCCGCCGAACAGGTCTAGGAATCATCGCCACCGTGTCTATCGAAGATGCTGAATCTCATCTAGACATTCAGCTTGGCCGGGAGATGGTGAGTAGCAGCGAAGTTAGTGTCGGTGCCACGATATTTATCCGTCCTCTTGTTGCAACCGTTTTTGCGACATGTGCGGCAAGCGGATAGGTGCGGTAATGCCTGCGCCGGTTTAAGTCTCTATCAGGCGTTATTAGGTTTCCTATGTTGGTTTGAGTATGTTTTTTATAATTTAATAGAGCCGATTGCTTTCGGCTTTTGTTATTCGGGAAGAGCGCAAATGAGCATGCAATTGATTGTCGGGTGCCTGATGTTGCCAGTGCCATGCGCGCTCATGCCGTCCTTCCGGCTTCGATGTGTTTGTTGTGCGTGTGCTGACAAATTGAAATGCTGTTCCTGTTCTTGCGAATAGCATTTCACTCATTTCTCCGTCAAATCATGTGGCCCCGAGGGGCTTATATATGTCTTGCTATGCAGTTAGCGAGGCATGGAGGTTGTCATGCCCGAAGCATTTATCATCGAAGTAAACGACGAACATGCTGGCGTGGTCCTGAGGGTGGGCCGCGATTTTCAGTTTTATGCATCATCGCCGCGATTCTTTTCGCTTGAAGGTAAGCGGTTTTCATCTCCTTTCAGAGCAGAAGCGGCGGCTCGCAAATTGCGCCCCGCTCGCGTGAGATCGGCCTAATAAAAAATGGCGTCTATCGACTTCACATTCTTTCGAACGGGTGGTGAAAAAAGTTGCACTCTAACAAAATCCCCTTAAACTCGACTTAGTTGATAGAGTTTAAGGGGATATAGGGTGATGTCTCGTCTTTCATTTTTCTGGTTTCTTCCCAGTGCGGGTGATGGGCGCTATCTTGTCGCCGAGGAAGGTCGCCGACGGTTGACGCGTCAGTACGCGCAGCAGATTGCCCAGGCAGCTGAACATCTTGGATTTGATGGCATGCTTCTGCCGACGGGTGGAGGCTGCGAAGACGCGTGGATTGCGGCATCATCCTTAATTCCTGTGACTGAAAAGCTGAAATTTCTGATTGCTGTCCGTCCTGGGCTCATCACGGCACCCGTAGCGGCGCAAATGGCGGCGACGTTCGACAGGTTCTCGAACGGCAGGTTGCTCATTAATGTCGTCGCAGGGGGCAGTAGTTATCTTCAGAAAGCGGAAGGGTTGTTTCTGGATCATGATGCGCGCTACGAGCTTACGGATGAGTTTTTAACTGTTTGGCGGGAATTAATGGAGGGGCATGAGGTAACCTTCCATGGCAAGCATGTACATGTTGAAAAGGCCCGGTTGCCGCTGCAATCCAGCCGGCGATCATACCCGCCGCTATACTTCGGCGGGTCCTCCGAAGAGGGTATCAGGACCGCGGCTAAACATGCAGACACATATCTCACCTGGGGCGAACCTCCCCACATGGCCGCGCAGAAGATTGCAGAAGTTAAGGCGGCTGCTGAAGAAAAGGGCCGTCATTTGCGCTTTGGTATCCGGCTCCACGTCGTCGTTCGGGAAACGGAAGATGAAGCATTTCGGGCTGCACATAACTTACTGCGCGATGTAGATGCCAATCTCGTAAAGAAGTTTCAGAGAGCGTTTCGGGCTTCTGAATCTGTTGGGCAGCATAGAATGAGCGATCTTCACTGTGGCCGCCTTGATAATCTTGAAGTAAGTCCGAATTTATGGGCGGGGATTGGCTTGGTTCGGACGGGTGCGGGGACGGCGCTTGTGGGTACGCCTGAAATTGTTGCGGAGCGGATCGAAGAATACCGGCACATAGGATTCGATACATTTATTCTGTCGGGCTATCCCCATCTTGAGGAGGCATATCTATTTGGAGAAAGCGTGCTGCCTCTTTTCCGCCAAGATGAGTCTCAGTTATCGGATTCGGTTTTTGCTGCTGGGGGATGAGCAGCATTAGCTCGCTATTTTCTTTTAAGGTAATCCACCTCAAAGGGAGCCCACTATGTCAAGCCAAGACATTACACACCAATACCCAGGAACGTCAGAGGAGGGTTCCCTGCAAGGTGCAAAATATTTGCGCCTCGTGTCGTCCAAACATGACCTCCCCGATCAATCAGCGCTATCTGTGATCAAGCGTTTATCAAGTTCATCCGGAGTATGGCAGGTAGAGAGTGCTTCAGATATGCGAGCGAGGTACAATGCTAGCAGAGTGCCCCTACTCGCGCCCCTCCCTGACATTAAGGAAAGAATATCGATACGCCCTGCTCATTCTAGCGTTCCGCCATTGACATTGTTTGTGCCTTCCAAAAAAAAGAAAAACGGGCCGCTACCGGCGCTAGTCTATTTTCACGGCGGTGGCTGGACTCTCGGTGGTTTGGAAACCTATGAACCTCTATGCCGCGACTTGGCAAATAGGATTGGCGCTATCATTGTCTGGGTAGAGTACCGATTGGCGCCGGAAAACCCCTTTCCTGCAGCTATTGAGGATGCGTGGGCAGCTGTTGAGTGGGTCCAAAGCAATGCTGAGTGGATGAACATTGATCCCGCGCGAATAGGGGTTGGCGGTGATAGCGCTGGAGGGAATCTTGCGGCAGTAACAGCAATTGCCGCAAGGGATAAGTATACGCATTTCAATCCGGCATACCAGCTTCTCATTTATCCATGCCTAGACCTCACGGTGAGTTTGCCTTCACATCAGGAGCTTGCGGAGGGATATCTTCTGACGAGAGATATTTATGCCTGGTACCGCTCAAATTACATTGGCTGGGGAGCTGTCCCTTCCGATTGGCGCTTATCACCGCTCTTTGCTGGTTCTCTTGCGGATCTACCACCAACTATTATGTTATATGCAGGATTTGATCCTCTGAGGGATGAGGCGGCTCAGTATATCCGGCTCCTTCAGCGCGCCAGTGTGTCAGTAGAAGCTATCTACTTTCCAGGCATGATCCATGGTTTTATTACCATGGGGGGCGTAATACCTGAGGCTGCAAGTGCAATTTACCGTATTGCCAGTTCAGTGAAACGTGTTTTGGGTGACGTGGAAAGGGCAAGCTGAATAAAATTAGTCCCCGTCTAGGTCATTCCATCCCGTTCCGGCAAGGGCTAGTCTGATCAGCCATCGGATTTAGGTTTTTTGGAGCTGGCCGAGTTTTATGGATTGGACCACATTTCAGATAGTCATTGTACTATCCCTTGTCGTGATCGTGTTTTTCGGGTTTGTACGGGAGAAATTTCCTCCCGACGTGGTT
>ERZ1673962.1468-NODE-1468-length-11066-cov-4.110889_pt1 | contig 11066 bp, 11 predicted proteins | sample MGYA00580188_ERZ1673962 | MGnify/ENA primary metagenome ERZ1673962 (study PRJEB41334, sample SAMN05608104) | rock metagenome | biome: terrestrial subsurface; feature: shale formation; material: shale | place: USA: Pennsylvania ... | reverse complement strand
AGGCGAGCCGCTGGCGCTTGGAACGCCACAGCGCGCACCGCACCTGCGCCCCGGCATCCTTGAGACTGAAATAGACATGCCCCGAGCCGGGCTGAGCCAGATTCGAGATCTCGCCGCGCACCCAGAGTAGCGGAAAGCCGGTCTCGAGCACGGCGCGCGCCTCGCTGACCAAGCGCGAAATGCTGCGGATGTCGCGTGAGAATTCCATCTTTACTCTTTGCGTCGGTTGTTTTACACTGCCCCGTTTATCTAGAGCACCGCCGGTTGGGGCGGGGGAGCCGGCTCCGACCGGGCGGCGCCAGGCCGCCGGGGCTTTCTGCGCGTTTGCTCCGGTCCCCCCAGTCTCTCGACGCGATCCGCGGAGCCTCCAGCCATGCGCCTGATCCAGGAAGCACTCACCTTCGACGACGTCCTGCTCGTTCCAGCCCACTCCACCGTGCTGCCGAACGAGGTCGACTTCAGCACCAAACTCACCCGCGCGATCGATCTGCGCATCCCGTTGGTCTCGGCGGCCATGGACACCGTCACCGAATCGCGTCTGGCGATCACCATGGCCCTGGAAGGCGGCATCGGCATCATACACAAGAATATGAGTGCTGAGCGTCAGGCACGCGAAGTGCTGGCGGTCAAGAAGTACGAGAGCGGCATCATCCGCAATCCGATCACCGTCTCGCCGCACATGAGTATCGGTGAGGTGCTGCAACTCACCCATGCCAACAACATCTCCGGCGTCCCCGTCACCGACAAGGGCGAGCTGGTCGGCATCGTCACCGGGCGCGATCTGCGATTCGAGACCCGCATGGGCGAACCCGTCTCGGCCATCATGACCCCCAAGGAACGCTTGGTCACGGTCCAGGAGGGCGCCAGCCGCGAAGAAGTGCTCGGCCTGCTGCACAAGCATCGCATCGAAAAGGTGCTGGTGGTCAACGATCGCTTCGAGCTGCGCGGACTGATCACGGTCAAGGACATCCAGAAGGCCAAGGACTTCCCGAAAGCCTCGCGTGACGATCACGAACGTCTGCGCTGCGGCGCGGCGGTGAGCGTCGGCAAGGGCACCGAGGAGCGGATCGCGGCGCTGGTGGAGGCGGGCGTCGACGTGGTGGTGGTCGACACCGCGCACGGTCATTCGCAGGGCGTGCTCGATCGGGTGCGCTGGGTCAAGACGCACTATCCGGATCTCCAGGTCATCGGCGGCAACATCGCCACGGCGGATGCGGCGCGTGCACTGGCCGAGGCCGGCGCGGATGCGGTGAAGGTCGGCATCGGTCCGGGTTCGATCTGCACCACCCGCATCGTCGCCGGTGTCGGCGTGCCGCAGATCACGGCGGTGGCCAATGTCACCGAGGCGCTCAAGGGCACCGGCATTCCGCTCATCGCCGATGGCGGGCTGCGTTTCTCGGGCGACATCGCCAAGGCCATCGCCGCCGGCGCGAACAGCGTCATGATCGGCGGACTCTTCGCCGGTACGGATGAAGCGCCGGGCGAGGTCGAGATCTATCAGGGCCGTTCCTACAAGTCCTATCGCGGCATGGGTTCGCTCGGCGCCATGGGTTCCTCCGAAGGTTCCAGCGACCGCTACTTCCAGGAAAACACCGAGAAGGAGAAGCTGGTCCCCGAGGGCATCGAGGGCCGCGTCCCCTACAAGGGCAGCCTGCTCAACGTCATCCATCAGCTCGTCGGTGGACTGGGTTCCAGCATGGGTTATACCGGCTGCGCCACCATCGACGCGATGCGCACCAAGCCGCAGTTCGTGCGTGTGAGTGCTGCCGGCATGCGCGAATCCCATGTACATGACGTGCAGATCACCAAGGAAGCGCCCAACTACCGGATCGACAACTAAACATGGCCAATATCCACGCCGATCGTATCCTGATCCTCGACTTCGGGTCGCAGTACACCCAACTCATCGCCCGGCGCGTGCGCGAGGCGGGGGTCTACTGCGAACTCCATGCCTGGGACATGGACGCTCAGTCCATCCGCGAATTCGCGCCCAAGGGCGTCATCCTCTCCGGCGGTCCGCAGTCGGTCCATGAGGCCGAGACGCCGCGCGCCGATCCCATCGTCTTCGAGCTGGGCGTGCCCGTGCTCGGGATCTGCTACGGGCTGCAAACCATGGCCGCACAACTCGGCGGCGCCGTGGTGCCCTCGACCCATCGCGAATACGGCTATGCGCAGGTGCGGGCACGCGGTCATTCGCGGCTGCTGCGCCATATCGAGGATCACACCAGCCCCGAGGGGCACGGGCTGCTCGATGTCTGGATGAGTCACGGCGACCGGGTCGACGTGCTGCCGCCCGGTTTCAGCGTCATCGCCGAGACCGACAGCGCACCGCTGGCCGGCATCGCCGATGAGTCGCGCCGTTTCTATGGCGTGCAGTTCCACCCCGAAGTCACCCACACCCGTCAGGGGCAGCGCATCCTGGAGCGCTTCGTCCACGACATCTGCGGTTGTGGCCGGCTGTGGACGCCGGACAACATCATCGAGGACAGTCTGGCGCGCATCCGTGCCCAGGTCGGCACCGACAAGGTGTTGCTCGGACTCTCGGGCGGGGTCGATTCCAGCGTGGTCGCCGCGCTGCTGCATCGGGCCATCGGCGATCAACTCACCTGCGTCTTCGTCGACAATGGTCTGTTGCGGCTCGGCGAGGGCGATCAGGTGATGAGCACCTTCGCCCGGCACATGGGCGTGCGCGTGATCCGGGTCGATGCCGAAGAGCGCTTCCTCGGTCGGCTCAAGGGCGTCAGCGATCCGGAGCAGAAGCGCAAGATCATCGGCAACACCTTCATCGAAGTCTTCGACGACGAGGCGAGCAAGCTCCAGGACGTCAAGTGGCTGGCGCAGGGCACCATCTATCCTGATGTCATCGAGTCGGCGGGGTCCAAGACCGGCAAGGCCAAGGTCATCAAGTCGCATCACAACGTCGGCGGACTGCCCGAGGAGATGAACCTCAAGCTGGTCGAGCCGCTGCGCGAGCTGTTCAAGGATGAGGTGCGCAAGATCGGCGTCGAGCTGGGTCTGCCCTATGAGATGGTCTATCGCCATCCCTTCCCCGGTCCCGGACTCGGGGTGCGCATTCTCGGTGAGGTGCACAAGGATTACGCCGACACGCTGCGTCAGGCCGATCACATCTTCATTGAGGAACTGCGTCGGGCCGATCTCTACGATCAGGTTTCGCAGGCATTCGCCGTGTTCCTGCCGGTGCGCTCGGTCGGCGTGGTCGGCGACAACCGGCTCTATGCGCCCGTGATCGCCCTGCGTGCGGTCGAGACCATCGACTTCATGACGGCGCGCTGGGCGCATCTGCCCTATGACTTCCTGGATCTGGTCTGTCGGCGCATCGCCAACGAAGTGCCGAACGTTTCGCGCGTGGTCTATGACATCACCGGCAAGCCGCCGGGGACCATCGAGTGGGAATGAGCCGAGGCTGAATCGGCGTGAGCGACACATTCGCTGACGCAGACGCGCAGTGGATGCGCCACGCCCTGGAGCTGGCGCGGTGCGCGGCCGAGGAGGGGGAGGTTCCGGTCGGGGCGGTGCTGGTTCGGGAGGGCGAGATCCTGGGCGAGGGCTGGAACCGCCCGATCATCCGGCACGACCCGAGCGCCCATGCCGAGATCCAGGCTCTGCGCGATGCCGGGCGGCGCGTCGGCAACTATCGCCTGCCCGGCTCGATCCTCTATGTCACGCTCGAACCCTGCGTCATGTGCGCCGGGGCCATCGTCCATGCGCGTGTCGCTCAGGTGATCTACGGCGCGCCCGACCCCAAGGCTGGCGCCTGCGGCAGCGTCTTCGATCTGCTGCCGTCCGATGGACGCTTCAATCATCGCACCGAGGTGCGCGGCGGTCTGCTCGCCGAGGACTGCGGCGAGGTGCTCAGAGCCTTCTTTCGCGCGCGCCGCACCCGTCCAGCGTCAGCCCAAGCCGCGACGGCTTGAGCTGAAAAACGCCCCCGTCGCTCAGCGCCGACTTGCCCGGTAGCTCGACTGATAGAGACGCATTGTACCCAGGCTTTCGGGCGCGCCCCCGCCGAAGAGATTGAAATAGGTCTCGGCGAAATGGCGGTCGGCGCCCAGGACGTGGGCCAGCAGCCAATCGCGGATGATGCCCTGACTGGTCTCGTCGAAGACCGTCAGACCCTCCTCACGCCACTCGCGCAGCAGGGCGGTGAATTCGGCCATGAGCACGGCGTGCTCGCACTGATGTTCGCCGATGCACTCATAATCGAACGAACGCATGAACGCCTCTTCGCGCTGGAAATGCGCGCGCATCGACTCGCCAAGGCGGGTGAGGGCGTCGAGTAGCGCGTTGGCGTCTCCCGAACGTCCGTGAGAGGCTTCAGGGCAGAAGCGCAGACAGATGTCGGCGAGCTGCTCGATCAGCGCGCGGTGATCCTGATCGAGCAGCTCAATATCGAGCGACCATTCATCGTGCCAAGTCAGTAGCTTAGTCATGAAATCCTCCAATGTGCAGACTCTTTTGGTCCGCTTTATATCTTTTCGAGGTTGGCGCCGGGACGCCGGTTGATGCCAAAAACCGCGCGGAAGTCACTCACGACGCGGTTTGAAGGGAAGAATGCGAACGACCTCGCCCTGAGACGGCTGCCCGCCCGACTGCTTGCGTGTCGACTGATCGAGAGCCGGGCCGATCTCGGACAACAGCCGCCACTGTACGGCCTTCAAATTATTGAAATAGTAGACCATCTCACAGGAAACGGGGTCGCACAGCGAAGCCCGTCCGACGAACGGTCGCCAGGCCAACCGGATCAGCCGTCCGCCCTCACCGTCGTGATAGGCGTAGCCGCCCAGGGCATCGACGAAGATCACTTCCTCGGCATCGATCACGGCCAGATACTGCATCGCGCGGATCGGGACGAAGACGCTCGATCCGCGCGCCTGTCTCAGCAGTCGGCGCAGGGCGTTGTGGATGGGGGCCGGGATGGTGGTCAGCTCGCGCGCATATTCGGTATCGGGACGAAAGAAGACTTCCCGGACGAAGTGGCTGGACATCGCTGGCGCTTCCTCATCGAGGTGGAACGCGCTCCGGCAGGCATCGGGCGATACCCTGCCCGGAGCGGTCGGTATTGAGAGTTCGACGTCAGTCGGTCTCGTCGAGTTCCGGATCCCAGCCGGTGGCGCGTGCCCGCTCGATGGCTTCGGCATAGATGCGCGCATGACGTTCGCGCAGTTCGGGCGGCAGGTTGGAGACCAGATGGCCATAAGGCTGCCAGGCGGCCGTCACCTTGTCGTAGAGGGCATCGATTCCCTGGATGGTCCAGCCTTCGCAGGTCTCGTCCTCGGGGATGATCCCGAACACCCAGGCATCGCGGATGATGTTGGCCGTCGGGGTCATGGCCTGTTCCTGGTTGTGGATGCCCTCGTAGATCTTTGGCTTCATTGGATGCGTGCTCGACTTATCGACGTTGAAAAATTGATGCTGGATAAGAATCTTCGTGTCCATCGCTGCGATCGGCGCCGCCATCGAGTATGGTTGCTGAGGCGCGAAAATCCAGATGAGCGATTGGGTGTCGTTGGGTTGCCCGTGCAAGCATCGGTGGCCGATGTGCAGGGGAGGGAGCATTGTGAACGAGACTGGCGAAACCGTGGTCGATTTTATGCGGCATGGCGAGCCTGTGGGCGGGCGGCGTTATCGCGGGCATGGGATCGATGATCCACTCTCACCGCTCGGCTGGGAGCAGATGCGTCGCGCGGTCGGCGAGCATTGCCACTGGGATCAGATCATCAGCTCGCCGTTGCGCCGGTGTCGGCTCTTTGCCGCTGAGCTGGCGGCGCGACACGCCTTGCCCCTGGCTGTCGACTCGGCGTTTCGCGAGATCGGCATGGGAGGCTGGGAGGGGCGTTCACACCAGGAGATTCGCGCATTCGAATCGGAGCGATTCGCCGCCTTCAAGCGCGATCCCGTGGTATTCCGGCCACCGGGCGGTGAGTCGCTGGAGCCGTTTCAGCGCCGGATCGTCGCGGCCTATGAACGCCAAGTTGCCGCCTATCCGGGACGGCGTCTGCTGATCGTCTGTCATGCCGGGGTGATCCGCGCTGTTCTGGGACATGCACTGGGCGCGCGACCGGAGCGCTGGTATCGGTTGCAGATCGGTCACGCCACGATCAGCCGTATTCGTTTGGATTGCTTCGGCGTCTCTGCCATTTCGATCCAGGCGAGCATGGCTGATGGATCATAAAGCACGTGGGCCGATGAGCTGGGCGCGCCGAACCTGAGTTCAAACCGGCGCGTGGATGCACAGGCCGGTTTATACTGCACCGCTTTGCGACTTCTCACGCGATCCAACCATGCACCGTACCGACGACCTCCGTATCCGTGACATCACCCGTGTGCGCTCGCCGCGCGAGCTGCACGAGGAATACCCGCTCTCCGAGACCGCCGCCAACACCGTCCACGACACCCGCCACGCGATCCAGCGCATCCTGCACGGTCGCGACGAGCGGCTGCTGGTGGTGGTCGGTCCCTGCTCGGTCCACGATCCCGAGGCCGCGCTCGAATACGCCGGGCGTCTCAAGCCGCTGCGCGAGGCGCTCGCCGAGCAGCTGTTGATCGTCATGCGCGTCTATTTCGAGAAGCCGCGCACCACGGTCGGCTGGAAGGGACTGATCAACGATCCCAATCTCGACGGCAGCTTCGAGATCAACAAGGGGCTGGGCATCGCGCGCAAACTGCTGCTCGATCTCAATGAGATGGGCATGCCGGCCGGGACCGAGTTCCTGGATCTCATCAGCCCGCAGTACATCGCCGATCAGGTGAGCTGGGGCGCGATCGGCGCGCGTACCACCGAGAGTCAGGGCCATCGCGAGCTGGCCTCGGGGCTGTCCTGTCCGATCGGGTTCAAGAACGCCACCAATGGCGACGTGAAGGTCGCCATCGACGCCATCCATGCCGCCGCGCGTCCGCATGTGTTCATGTCCGTGACCAAGGAAGGACAGTCGGCCATCTTCAGCACCACCGGCAACGTGGACGCCCACATCATCCTGCGCGGCGGTCAGCGTCCGAACTACGACACCGAGAGCGTCAACATCGCCGCCGAGCAGATCTCGGCCTCGGGACTGACGCCGAAGATCATGATCGACTTCAGCCACGCCAACAGCGGCAAGCGCCCCGAGAAGCAGATCCGTATCTGTCAGGACGTCTCCGGCCAGGTCGCGCGCGGCGACCGGCGCCTCATCGGCGTGATGATCGAGAGCCATCTGGTCGCCGGCAACCAGAATCCATCGGCCTGCGACGATCTCATCTTCGGTCAGAGCATCACCGATGCCTGCGTCGGCTGGGACGACACCGAACCCATGCTGCACGAACTGGCCGAGGCGGTCGCCAAGCGCCGCGACTGTTGCTGAACGTGCGGCATCCATGATGCACGGTTGAGCACTTTTCGTTTTTGATATAGGGTCTGTCTCGACGTCTTCCGAAGCGGCAAGGCCAAGTCAGCTTGGCCGGACGCTCATGGCTTGGACACAAAAGGAGATAGATCATGATGGCGAGCGCGATCCGCCCGGTGCATCCATCACGGCTTTTCGGCGTCCTGCTCGCGCTGACGGCTGGTCCGGCCTGGGCCGAACTCTACAAATGCCGCCAGCCCGACGGGAGCCTCAGCTATCAGCAGACGGCCTGTGCCGGTCAGAGCGAGGGCGACCGGCTCCAGGTCGACATCCGGGGACCGGACGGGCGCGAGAGCGTGTCATCCGGCGAGGACTATTCGGTCGCGGCGCAGGCCGAGCGTCTGCGCACCGAGCGCGAAGCCCGCGAGCGCGCACATCTCCAGGCGCGGCGCGAGGCCGAGGCTCGGGCCAGGGCGCTCAAGGCCGCCGCCAAGCCGGACCGCAACACCGACTTCGACCCGGCCAAATGCGCCCGCCACCGGGCCGAAGTCGCCACGTGGCGCCAAAAGGTCAAGGGCGGTTATCGCACCCGCGACGAGAAGGACTACAACGACAGCAAGCTCGCGCATCACGAAGCGCTCGTCGAGCGCTATTGCGAGTCATGAGTTCACGGCGCCTGTGTCTGGCGCCAACCAGACCGTTCGAGCAAGACCCCCAGGCCGAACGCTAGAGCCGACGCAGATAGGCTTCGCCGCCGAGCCGCCGGCTCTGATCCAGTATCCACGCGGCACGGCGCTGGAGTCGCCCGGATGGACGGTCGAGCCGATAGGCGCCGGGTGCGGGCAGCACGCCGATCAGGAGCGCGGCCTGTTGGCGCGTCAGCTCGCCGGCTGAATGGCCGAAATAACGCCGGCTACTGGCTTCGATGCCATAGGTGCCGGGGCTGAACTGCGCGATGTTGAGATAGACCTCGAGGATGCGCTCCTTCGACCACAGGATCTCGATCAGGAGCGTGAACCAGCTCTCGACCGCCTTGCGCTCCCAGCCCGAACCGGGCCAGAGAAAGAGGTTCTTGGCCGTCTGCTGGCTGATGGTACTGGCCCCGCGCAGTCGTCGGCCCTCGCGATAGGTGCGGATGGCGTGCCGGATCTCGATCAGGTCGAACCCAAGGTGACGCGGAAAGCGCTGATCCTCACCGGCGATGGCCGCGAGCTTGACGCTGGACGGGATGTGCTCCCAGTCGATCCAGGCGTGCTGATAGTAGGGCGGCGTCTGATCCAGACGCCACACATTGAACGCATGACGCAGCATGAAGGCCGAGGCCGGCGGATCGATCCAGCGCAGACCCAGCACCAGCACCAGACTCGTCAGGACGAAGAACGCCATCAGGCGCCGACTCCAGCGCCAGAATGATCGCCCGATCCGTATGAGCCAGGTCGCCATGCGCGGCTGTGGCCGTCCGGGTGGGGCGTCTCTCGCCGGCTCGGTGTCGACCGGCGTCGGGCCGGGAGGCTGTGCAGCGGTTGGTTCTCGATCGTTCTCCAGGTCCGAAATCACCGGATCAGGCACAGAGCGCGGCGGCAGGGAATACAGTTGATCCATGGGACGCTCAGGCCGGACGCGGATTCAGCGCCGGCAAGCCCGCCCAGCGGACACGCCCGGACGCACCGCTTTGCCGCCAGACTCCACTCCCACGACGCACCTGACGCAGGAACGCGCGTTTCCAGCGCGGGAAGTCGAGCGGCGCACCGCCATAGATGGCCGCGTCCAGTCGACTCAGGAGCCACGCGAGTTCTGCCGGATCGACGCCCGGTCGATGCGCGCGGATATGCGCGATGACAGCCGGCTGGTTGCTCTCGCCCCGGAGCACAGGCCCGCCGCGCGGAGCCGATGCGAAGCGCGGGTACCAGTCGTCCGGCCGGCCGGCGCGATTGGCATGGCGGACCTGAGCAATGACATGCTGGCCGGCCGGTAGCACACGCCACAGTGTCTCATGCACCCGTTCGAGCAGAGCCGAGGGCGCGAGCGGACGCAGACGCGGTCCGATCCAGGTCGCCGTCAGTCGATAGCCGCGACTCAGGCCGCGCCCGGTCAACCGCAGCAGATCGCGGGTGATCGGAATCCAGAGTCTGGCCCAGGGCGAGGCCGCCAGGGTCGCCGCCGAGAAGCCGAAGGGACCGCCGCCGCGCACGTCGAGCGTCTTGAGCGGCAGCCGCGCGACCTCGCGCACGCCGAGATCGACGTTCCACCAGGCGAGGCTCATCTCGGGCAGGGTGAGGCGGCCGCCGCTCTGCGGGACCAGGGTGTAGTACTCGGTGCGGTTGGCGAGCAGTTGGCGTCCGTCCGGGGAGAGCTCGGTGGTGGTGAGCGTCTGTTCGCGATAGACCCGCAGGTCCGGGCCGCTCAACTGGTTCTCCAGGCTCGGAAGCTGGACGGCGGTGCCGCCGACGGCCGCGATCTCCAGTGCCAGGGTCACGGGTTGCCCCGGCTCCAGTGTGCCTTCGCGATCGAGGCTGGATTTGAGTGTCAGCGATTTGAGCGGCAGCCAGGGACGCACCGAGGTCATGGGCGGACGCACCTGGAGGTGGATGGGGCGCTCGGTGCTCGCCTCGTAGCGTTGGCCGAGTCCCAGGCCGGCCAGGGTGCCCGTGACCTTGATCGGCGGCAGTTCCAGGTCACCCGTGCGCAACGGAACCACCGTGAGCACGAAGCGGTTGACGATCTCCTGTTGGCCGCGATTGGAACGGGTCTCGGTGCTCGGACCCTTGAGGGTCTTCAACAGCACGTCGCTGGTGCTCGGCAGTTCCAGATTGACGCTGCTCAGGTTGTCGCGGCTGACGACATCGAGCTTGAGGATGGTCGGTTGTTGCAGATAGGGATCGGCGAATTCCAGCGACCATTCGAGCGTCGGGGCGCGGGCGGCGGTCGGTTGAACCGAACCGGGGGCGTAGCCCGAGGGATAGCCGGGGGTATAGCCCCGTTGCCAGTTGGGTGCATAGCCGGGATAGCCCTGGGGTGACGGAGCCGGCATCGTTCCCTGAGCGGGGGTGGGCGACGGCGGCTGATAGCGCGGCGGTACGCCTTGGGCATGGTTCGGCGCAATGGGACGGTATTGAGACGCGCCGGGCTGGGACGACAGCGGCGGTTGCGCCGACTGGGGTGGTACAGGCTGAACCGGCCAAGTCTGGGGCTGTGTTTGATTCGGTGTCGGCTGCGGCGGTTGGCCGTAGTATGGCTGTCCGTAATAGGGCGGGCCGTAATACGGCTGTCCCGGCGCTCCCTGGTAGGGTCGACCATAGTAGGGCTGAGCGCCGAGCGGGCTGCTCGCGACGATCAGGATCGCGACGGCCGGAAGCGCCGTGCGCCTGGACGTCTCGCTTGGGATCACCATGGGCGCGTCTCCCGCCACTGGCCGGTCGTTCCGGGCATCTGGCGCATCTCTTCGATTCGGAACTGATTACGCATCAACAGGCTGGGATCGCCCTGGATCTGTCTGAGCCGCTGCTCCATGACCGCCATGCCGGGACCGCCCATGAGTCCGAGTTCGTCGAGCGCGGGCATCTGGCCCTCGCGCGTCTCGGACTCGCGCTCGCTGCCGGGCTGGAGTCCGAGCTGGTCGAACTGGTCGACGGCTTCGGTCTGGCTGGCGTCGAGCGAATCCGGGGGGCGCATGTCGGCGCGTTCGGCGCGACCGCCCGAACGGCTGGGGCGGCTGGACTCGGGCGG
>ERZ1673962.1467-NODE-1467-length-11067-cov-4.909826_pt1 | contig 11067 bp, 10 predicted proteins | sample MGYA00580188_ERZ1673962 | MGnify/ENA primary metagenome ERZ1673962 (study PRJEB41334, sample SAMN05608104) | rock metagenome | biome: terrestrial subsurface; feature: shale formation; material: shale | place: USA: Pennsylvania ... | reverse complement strand
TGAAGACATGGGGCAGAGCTACGGCGCCACCCTTTATTCCTACTCGCCGGAGCGATCCTTCAAGACCAACCGTTACGGCGGGATCGGCAATGGCGGCAGCGGCGACAACCCCGGCCAGAAACTCCTGGCGGTGGGAACACGCGGCGACCTGTCGCGCTGGATTCCGCACCTGCTTTACAAGACCCAGGCATTTTTCATCTGGTACGATGAAACGGCGAATCTGACCAACATCCGCACCCCGGGGGAGAAGGTTGACGATTACGCCGGCACCACCTTCGATCTGCAGCTGCTGTACGCTTTCAACAAAAACTTTTCCATCGATTATATCTTCTCCACCTTTATTCCGGGCAACGGCATCAAGGACCAGTTCGGCGACGATCCGGCCTTTGTCAACTGCCTCACGTTGGCCTGGAGTTATTGATAGATTGTACTTTTCCTTTACCGGTGCACGCCCGTTGCGGCGCGCACCGACCGCACCCTTTGCAGCCCCTCCTGGTCTGCATAAAGGAATGATCGATGAAGCTAGCTAAATATTTTTGGATTGTTTTATTTGTTTTGCTGACAGGCAGTCCCGGTGTTGCGGCAGGTCCGACCTGGGCAAAAATCGATACGGCCCTGTCCGCATGGCAGGGGGAGAAAAACCTGGTGCTGGTATCGACTGCAGAGGCCCCTCTGGAAACGATCGCGGTGCAGGAAGTGCTGGAGCAGGTTTTGCTGCATGATTTTGCGGTACGGATAGATGCCGCCGTTGCGGCTGGCGGCAGTGGACTGATCCTGGAACTGCGCGACGGCAAGCAGATGAGCATGGCCATTTTACGGCGCGCTTCGGACAAGGCCATCATAGCCTTCGAACGCCATGTCCAGGCCTCTGATGCCAGACCTGATGCGCCTCCCGCGACAGCACCGGTGCAGGCCAAGCCCCTCTCGAGCCCGGCCGTACCTTCAGCTCCGGTCGTCGTTGCCGAACCGCATCCTGCTGCCGATCTGCCCGGACCACTGGCGCTGCCGGGTAAACCACGCAGCGTGGCGGTTATAAAAAATGCCACCGATGCGGATTTGATCGTCGTTTTGCAAAGCGATGCCGGCGTGACTCGCTATCGGATGCAGGACCATCAATTGCAAGCATTGAGCGAATTCAAGACGAAAAAAAAAGCCCTGCGCGCTTTGTATCTAGAATCCGGCGACCCCGATCACGACGGCGCTACCGAGCTGGCCGCCGTATGGGCGGACGACTTGCAGGGAATCTATACAGGAACCGATTCTCGGCTTTCGAGCACCATTCTGGAATCGCGTCGGCAGGGTTTTTCCGCGCAGCAGGGGCCCGATGCCTTCGTCCGGCTGCTGAACGGCAAGGGGTTGGTTCAATTTCGTGGAAGATACTCTCTTTGGCACGGTCCGGTGCGTGCCCTGCAAGTCGGGGGCGAAGGCTGGGCGGCAGGCAATGAGCCCGTATCATGGGCCTCGAGCAACCTGTTCGATATCACCCCCCTTGACGATGCCGTCGCACTGCAGCGGACCGCCGCCGGGCAGCTGCGGCTGGTTTCCCTGGAGAACGGCCAACCGCTTCCCGGCGGCACGTTGCTTTACGATCTCGGTGATTTCGAAGGTGCGCCCGTCGCCGTTTCTTTGGAGACCCCCGAATACCGTTCCGGTTTCAGCAAAGAAGACATGGTACGTGAAACATGGTGGCATCTGCCGCCACGTGTGACGGTCACATCCGACGGCACCGCCTACACCATTCGCCGAGGCCGCAGCACGGGGCTGCCCCTGATTGGAAAGCCGTCTGGACGTGATCAGCTCATCGCTCTGCACTGGAACGGTCGCCAGGTAACGGTTGCAGAACCTTTTGCCGGCGTCGAAGCGTTCATTCTCGATTTCGCCCTGATCGAAAATCGAGGATCGGTTCAAGCCGCCTTGCTGCTGCTCAATCAAAAACCCGACGGCAGCGGAAAGGCCTATCTACAAATCGTACCGTTTACCGGCCACCCGTAACCGTTCGAGTTTAAAACCTGTACAAAAAAGCGTCGTGTCCTTTAAGGGCGCGACGCTTTTTTTTGACGCATCGTCAGTCGTTTTTTCTGAAATACTCTTCCCGCAGCTGTTTGTGCCGTCGATGGCGTTCTTCCGGTGGCAGTTGTCTCAATTCCTGCCATTTTTTTCGTAGTTCCTGTTGTTTTTCAGGCGGTAATTGACGGTAACGTTGATATTTTTGCTTCAATTCCTGACGTTTTTCTTCAGGCAATTGTCGCCAGCGTTCCATGCGATGTTTGAGCTGCTCGCGCTCCTGCGGAGAAAGGTGCCGGTACTCGTCATATCTCTTGCGCAGCCGCTCTCGCTCCGCCGGATCCAGTTCATGGTACCGCCTGTACCGATTCCTGAGTTCGCGACGTTGTTCCGGCGTCAAATCCTTCCAGCGCTGGCCATTGTCGGCCACCAGGCAGATCTGATCCTGTTTCATTCTGTGTTGTGCCCAGGCGTTCGACAGCGGTGCCATCAACAAAACCGCCAGTAAAAAACACCACCATTTCCCCTTCATACCGTCCCCTATCTTTCGATTTTTTTTCAAGGTGGCCGCTTGTTTCAACAGATTTTACCGATGGCACTAACCGGTACGTTCCATTTCCTGCAACAACTCGAGATTCTGGAGAATATCCATATTCTGCAACAGTTCCATATCCTGCAGCATCCCGAGTTCGGCTTCCGACCGTGGAAGTCCGGACCTCGTACCAAACCCGCCGGGCATAAGCACCAAACTCACCGCCAGCGTAGCTGCCGCGGCAAAGGCCGTCCCCCATACCCAGCGCTTCGGTTTCGCCTTTTGCACGACGCGATCGGTTATGACTGCAGTCAGGCGACGCTTCTCCACTTCAGAAAGCTCTATGCCTGGATTCGGCAGGCTTGTCAAGGTTTCCTGCAACACGGCAAGTCGTGAACTGCATTCAGGACAGATTTCAAGGTGTTTCTGCAGGCGTCGCCTTTTTTCGGTATCGAGTTCTCCGTAATGGAACAGGACCAGATCCTTTTCATTGCAGGCTGTCTGGCGTTTCATGATGCCACCTCTTTTTCGTCGGTGAATTCCTGACGTAAAAACTGTACGGCTCGATGCAAATGCGCCTTGACCGTCCCCTCTTTCAAGTGCAATACATGCGCTATTTCCTTCAAAGGCAAACCTTCCTGATGACGCAATACAAACACGGCTCGTTGTCTTGCGGAAAGCTTATCCATGGCCGTAAACAATCTCTGTCGGGCCTCCATTCCCATCAACACATCACTCGGCGAGGCTCCGGGATCTGCATAATCGGTTACCGGATCGGGATCTTCATCGTTCCTGCGAAAAAAGAAGACGCGACGTCGAATCTGTTCCCGCCTTATATGATCGATCACCAGCCTTGAAACGACCTTGTAAAGCCAGGTCTTAATGCGGCAATCGCCACGAAAAGAGGGCAGGGCACGATGCAGCCGCAGAAAGGCTTCCTGGGCAATATCCTCGGCCTCCTGCCGGTCGCCCAGCATTCTGTAGGCGAGGTTGACAATCTGCGACAAATGCCCCGAAACCAATTGTTCGAAAGCCGTCTCGTCCCCCTCGCGAATCCTCTCCAGCAGGAGAGCTTCGGCGTCCGGGGTCTGCTCGGTAAATTGTTGCGGCACCTTGTCCACCTCTATAACGGCTGCCGTGCTCCGGTAGTCCATATCGGGTTCCTCGCATGGATGATCTTTTTTACTGATTAAGACGCGTAGTCTTTCAGAAGGTTTACACCCATGAAGAAAAAATATCCGGAAACTATTTACAATGCCGCCTTGATCCGGGCAACGATGTGCTTGCCGGTAAAACCGAATTTTTCCATCAAGTCCCCTGCGGGAGCGCTGGCACCGAAGCCTTCCATGCCTATCACCATGCCGCCTGTGCCGACATACCGTTCCCACCCCATGCCGGTACCGGCCTCCACGGCCACACGCATGACCCCACCGGCCGGCAGAACTTCTTCGCGATAAGTCTTCGGCTGAGCATCGAACAATTCCCAGCACGGCATGGACACCACCCTAACGCCGTATCCATCGGCCTGCAGCAGGGTGCGCGCCTCCAGTGCGGCATGGATTTCCGAGCCGCTCGCAATGAGCATTATATCCAGGGCACCTTGTTCGCGAGCCAGGATATAACCGCCACAGGACAAGTCTTCCGCGGATCCGTGCTCACGACGATCGAGTACCGGAAGTTTCTGACGTGTCAGTATAAGTGCTGTGGGCCCGCGACGATTGTCCACAGCCATGCGCCAGGCCTGAGCCGTTTCGTTGGCATCGCAGGGACGAATGACCGTGAGGTTCGGAATGGCTCGCAGAGCCGCCAGGTGCTCCACGGGTTGATGGGTCGGTCCGTCTTCGCCAAGCCCGATGGAATCATGAGTAAAAACGTAAATTGGTGCCAGCCCCATCATGGCGGCAAGGCGAATGGGGGGCCGCATATAATCGGAAAAGACCAGGAATGTGCCGCCGAAAGGAATCAATCCGGGGGTATGAGCCAAGCCGTTGAGAATGGCGCCCATGGCATGTTCGCGTACGCCGAAATGAATATTCCGGTCTGCCGTACCCGGCCTGAACGATCCTTCCTTTTTGAGGGCCGTGTTGTTGGAGGGAGCCAGATCTGCGGATCCGCCCAGCAGCAGGGGAAGGTGCTCGGACAGGGCATTGAGCGTCGTCCCGCTGGCCTGACGGGTTGCCAGCATGCCGTCCTCTGAACTGAAGCGGGGCAGGGCGCTCTGCCACTCCGACGGCAAACCGGCCTCCGTCGTCTGTTGCCAGGCGGCCAGGCCCGCGTTGTTGTCGCCAAGCGCCCGGTGCAAAGCCTCCTGCCAGCGCGCTTCCAGAGCCCTGCCTCGATCCTTGGCCGCCGCCAGATGACCGGCCACCTGCTCTGGAACATGAAAACTTTCGTCCGGATCCCGGCCATAATGCATTTTGGTCAGACGCAACTCCTCTGATCCCAGAGGTGAACCGTGTGCTTCGGCAGTATCCTGCTTGTGAGGGGCTCCGATACCGATATGCGTGCGGGCAATGATCAACGACGGCCGAGAATCCTGCTTGGCCCGCCCTAGTGCCGTATCGATTTCTTTAAGATTTTCGCCTTCCACATGCTGTACATGCCAGCCATAGGCAAGAAACCGGCTGGCTGTTTCGTCACTGAAAGCCAGATCCGTCTGTCCTTCGATGGTGATGCGATTGTCCAGATAGAGATAGATCAGGTTGCCAAGCTGAAGATGTCCGGCCAGAGAGGCCGATTCCGCCGCCACGCCTTCCATCATGTCCCCGTCCGAACAAAGAGCATAGATACGATAATCGAAAAGCTCCGGGTGGACCCTCGCCGCGAGCAGACGTGCTCCCATGGCCATGCCGACACCGACGGCAAACCCCTGGCCCAGGGGGCCTGTGGTGGTTTCCACTCCCGGTGTATGACCGAATTCGGGGTGTCCCGGGGTACGACTGTCAAGTTGCCTGAAATGCTTCAGATCGTCCATGGACAGATCATATCCGGTCAGATGCAGCATACTGTAAAGAAGCATGGAGGCGTGACCGCAGGACAGGATGAACCTGTCACGACCCGGCCAGTTCGGATTGCAGGGGTTGTGGCGAAGATGGCGTGTAAAGAGCAGATAAGCTATGGGAGCTGCCTCCATGGGCGTTCCCGGATGCCCTGAACGGGCTTTTTCAACCGCATCGGCGGAAAGCAAACGGATGGTATCGATCGATTCTCGAGCCAGTCTCTGGTCCAGATATTCCTGTTCCATGATTGTCCTCCTCGTTTACTCGATAATCCGGCCGGAAACAATCCGACCGTTCAGAAACTTGTCAAAGGCTGAGCTCCCGGCAATAGTGTTCGCAATATCCGCAGTGTTCCAGCAACACAGCAAGGCGTTGCTCTCGGCTCCCATGCCAGTTCTGCAACAGACGCTCCGCGAGAGTCACACCGCTGCGGGCCACGTCCTCCATACCGTCCAGAAAAAGGCTTTCATCACTACAGGGACAGCTCATCGAATTTTGACGCAGGAGAGATTCGCGCGCCACAACCAGCAATTCGCAAGCCACCTCTTTCAGGGTATGAGATCCGCAGGGAGTTCGAAGACCCAGCCGCCAGGAATTGCGATAAAGCTCCATGCGTCCGGCATCGTCTCCCGGATCGAGCAGACGTTCGACCTGGTCGCGCGCAGCGGCATCGTACAGCAACCCCTTGGACAAAGCTGCAACCGCCATGGCCAGGTGCGGCGGCAGACTGTCTGCACTTCGCAGCTCGATCTGAGGTCGCAGTCGAACCTCCGGAAACAGGGTGGAAAGGTGCAGATCCCAATCGGCGAGGGTGGGACGATAGTGCTCTAATCCTTCCTTCAGAAAACGTCGAAAGGTGACGCGTTTGGAGGTAAGGTCGATCAACTGCTCTTCGCGTAGAATGAAATACATGGGAACATCGAGAGCGTAGTCGACATAGTCGGACAATCCGGCATCCTGCCGAAATAACTTCATTATAAGACCGGAACGATCCGGATCGGTTCGAGCCCAGATTTCGCCGCGGGTGGAAAGATATCCCGTAGGTTGACCGTTCATGAGGGGAGAATTGGCGAACAGGGCGTAAAAGAGGGGGGCCAGCAGCTGCCCCGTACGCAGCTTCTCGATACAGTCGCTTTCGTCGGAAAAGTCGAGATTGACCTGCAACCCGGCACTGAGCTTCATCATATGCTGCCCGAGATCGCCGGTGCGAAGCATATATTCGCGCATGATGCCGTAACGCGGTTTGGGCAGCCATTCGATGTTTCCCAGGGGGGTTATCGGTTGTACGCCCAAGCCCAGGAAAGCCAGGCCGAGGGGCCGCGCAGCCGTTACGATACGCTCGATATGACGCGACAGATCTCGCTGGCAACAGCACAGATCGTTGCACAGCTTCCCGGATAACTCCAACTGGCCGCCGGGTTCGAGTGTCACGGAAGAGGATTCTCCAATCAAGGCAATGAGGCGGTCCGACTCGCGCTGGCCTTGCCAGTTCCCGGTCGTTTCAAGCTCTTTGAGTAACGTCTCGATCCTTGCATAATCCGCCGCTTCACCGGTATGACGGTCCACCACCAGCTTTTCAACTTCGACGCCTATGCCCCATCGTTCCGGCGGGCGTATATTGCGCAACAGATAGTTCAACAGATCTTCACGGCATCTTACCGGTTCTGCCAGATGGGTTTTTACGAAGGTCGTCATGCTTATCCTGTTGAGTCGCTGCCGGAGAGGATTGTTGATCCGATCCGATACACTGGTATTTTCACTCTATAATACAATAAAAAATCAAGTAGCACGATTTTGCCTCGCCGCCGCAACCTTCGAGGCAAAACCGGTCGCCTTGCCTTTTTGCCGCAGCAAAGCTATTATCCCAGTACCTGTATCCGGAGAGCCCATGAATCCCGTACGACATCTACGCTATTCCCTGTTGATTCTGGTCCTGGCCGTCGGGCTGGGCACCATCGGCTACATCCTTATTGAGGGCTGGGGTGTTTTGGATTCTCTTTACATGACGGTCATCACACTGGCGACCGTCGGTTATAAAGAGGTACACGACCTTAGCACGGAAGGCAAGATTTTTACCATCTGCCTGATCGTCTTCGGAGTCGGCACCATCACTTATGCCGTGGGCAGCCTGTTGCAATTGATGGTCGAAGGACAGATCCTACGCATTTTCGGGAGAAGAAAGTTGGAAAAGCGCATCAACCAGATGTCAGGACATTACATCGTCTGCGGATACGGTCGCATCGGCGCCCTCATCAGCCAGGAATTTCTTTCCCGTCCCGTACCTTTTGTGGTCGTGGAACGCGATCAAACCATTTGCGAGCACCTGTCCCGGGAAGGCATACTGTTCGTTCAGGGGGACGCAACCGACGACGACACCCTGATTCAGGCGGGCATCCTGCGAGCCAAGGGCCTGATTACGGCCGTCACCTCGGAGTCCGCCAACGTCTATATCACCCTGACGGCTCGCGGCCTTAATCCCGACTTGTTCATCCTGGCCCGCAGTGTCGAAGAGGGCTCGGAAATCAAACTCAAACGAGCCGGCGCCAGTAAAGTGATTTCACCTTATCGCATCGGTGCCAATCGCATGGCCTGGGCGGTTTTGCGACCATCGGTGGTCGATTTCATCGATATTGCCGTCGGCAGCGAAAGTATTGAACTGCAACTGGAAGAAATCCGCATCGCGCCGACCTCGACCCTTGTCGACAAATCCCTTGTCTCCTCAGGCATTCGCCGAGCCTGGGGCATCATGATCATCGCCATCAAAAAAAGCAGCGGTGCCATGCTGTTCAACCCGGAATCCGATACGACCATCGAAGCCGAGGATATCCTCATCACCCTCGGAGAACCTCCTGCCATCCGAAAACTGGAGCAGGTTGCCTGCGGAGGTGTCGTTGATGCCTGATATGCTTCATGTCCATATTCCCTTCAGTCAATTTGATCAACACTTTCCTCTTCTGCAGAAGCATCGTCTGCAACCGGAAATCGCCTTCAAGTGGCCGGACCTGGACCCAACCCTGTTACCCAGGGTCAAGCAGGCCGGGCTTTGCCTTGCGGCAGAGGGCCTGAAGGTAACGGTGCACGCCCCTTTTATGGACCTCAACCCCGGTGCCCTCGAACCACTCGTTCGCGAAGCGACCCGAAAACGATGGATGCAGACACTGGAATTTGCCGAAATCCTGCATGCCCGGGTCGTGGTTCTGCATCCCGGTTTCGATCGCTGGCGCTACGGCGGACAGAGTCGCCCCTGGATAGAGGCATGTCTGGACTTTTTCCCGCCGTTGCTGGAACAGGCCGAACGTCAACAATCGTTGCTGGTTCTGGAAAACATCTTCGAGGAAACACCCGAGACGCTGGCAGAGGTTCTGCGGCGCCTCGACTCCCCCTGGCTCGGTCATTGTTTCGATGCCGGTCACTGGCGCCTGTTTGCAAAATGCTCCATGGAAAAGTGGTTTGAGGCTCTTGCCCCATGGATGCGTCATCTGCATATTCACGACAACTGTGGAGACCGCGATGCACACCTGGCGGTAGGGGAGGGCGATATCGATTTCTCCAGGCTCTTTCAACTGGTCGGCGGCTTACGAAATTCGCCTACCATGGCCCTGGAAATCCACGACTGCGAGGCCCTGCTGCGTTGTGTCGATACCGTAAAGCCGTTAATCCCCCGATGATCCTCTCTGTCGACGGGCTAACAGAGTCGCTCGGCAGATGCCTTTTTCCCCGTAAAGTTCACGCAGACGGTCCATCGCCTCCTCGAGATCTGTCATTTCCTGCCTTTTTTCTTGCTCGAAAAGCAGGCCCTGGCCCCCTCCGGCTGCCGTCAAGTTTGAGAGACTGATACCGAGTAGACGAACGGGTTTTCTCCCCGCCTCGGTTTTATCCAATAGTGTACGGGCAAGTTTGTACATCTCGTCCGCGTGCCGGATACCAGCTGCAACGGTTTTCGACCGGGTTACGGTGGTAAAATCGGAATACTTTACTTTAAGGGTAAGGGTGGTACCTATCACGTTTTTTCGCCTCAGTCTTGGCGCGACCCGCTCGATCAGATCGAGCAACACCACCTGCAGCGTATCCGTATCGCGAATATCATATTCAAAGGTATCCTCGTGGCCAATGGATTTGATGCTTCGTTCCGGTTCAACACAACGCGAGTCTTCACCGCGTGCCAAGCGATACAGATGGCCACCCGCCTGACCGAATCGCTTTTCCAGAACAGAGCGATGCATGTTCCGTAAATCCCCCACTGTCTGCAATCCCAGACTATGCAGTTGACGCAGCATTACCGGCCCAACGCCCCACAGACGCTTCAGAGGCAATGGCAAAAGAAAAGCATCGACCTGTTCGGGAACTTGATAGATACCATCCGGTTTGGCCTGCTCCGATGCCAGTTTTGCCAGAAACTTGTTGTGGGCGATTCCTGCACTGACCGCCAGACCGATTTCTTGTCTTACATCGTATCTGATTTTTTCCGCAATATCCCACCCGCTTCCGAACAGACGTCTGCTGCCTGTTACATCGAGAAATGCTTCGTCCACGGACAGCGGCTCGACAAGGTCGGTATATCGACCGAATACTGCAAAAACCTGTCGTGACACCCCCTGATAACGGGACATGCGAACCGGTCGCACTATAGCTTCCGGACACAACCGGACCGCCCTGCTCATCGGCATGGCCGAGTGCACCCCGAAATTCCTGGCTTCATAGGAACAGGCGCATACCACCCCACGCATGCGATGTCCACCGACAATCACCGGAAGACCCCGCAACGTTGGATCATCCAATTGTTCCACACTGGCATAAAAAGCATCCATGTCCAGGTGCAGTATGGTTTTATTGTCGTGATCCTTGTCCAACACCTTTTCCTTTTTTGCCGACGCACAAACAACAAAGGCGACCGTTGCAGGTCGCCTTTATCTCGGTGTCATCAAATGCCCTTTAGCTCCGTCCGCCGCGGGAGGCGACCTGGATGCGCACCATGGCGCGCTGCAGGGCCGCCTGCATGTTGTGGTATTCCTTGTCCGTCGGGGTCAGCTCCCTGAGCCGCGCCTCGGCACGTCCCAGGGCTGCGCGGGCCCGCGCCAGGTCGATCTGATCCTGCGCCTCCGCCGTCTCCACCAGCACCAGGACCCGGTCTTCGGCCACTTCCACATATCCCCAGTTGACCGCCAGGTAATAGACGTCGCCGCCCTTGCGGTAGCTGAATTCCCCCACCTGCAGGGTGGTCAGCAGCGGCGTATGTCCCGGCAGCACGCCGAACTGCCCCAGACTGCCCGGCGCGGTGATCTCGTCGACTTCTTCGCTGAGCACCGCCTTAGCCGGCGTCACCATTTCGAGTTTCAGTTTCTGCGCCATCGGTGGCTTTCCTTTGCTTAATTCCATTCACCGCAGAGGTCGCAGAGACCGCGGAGAAAGACCGTAAATCAAGGGATAAGTCTAAAGAAGAACTCTGCGATCTCCGTGTGCTCTGCGGTTAACGACTGCCTTTTACGACGCCATCCTGGCGGCGTTCTCCAGCACTTCGTCGATGCCCCCGGC
>ERZ1673962.1466-NODE-1466-length-11071-cov-3.898420_pt1 | contig 11071 bp, 9 predicted proteins | sample MGYA00580188_ERZ1673962 | MGnify/ENA primary metagenome ERZ1673962 (study PRJEB41334, sample SAMN05608104) | rock metagenome | biome: terrestrial subsurface; feature: shale formation; material: shale | place: USA: Pennsylvania ... | reverse complement strand
CGCGTCGAGCGGCTGTGGTAGCAGCGCCGACCGGCTGGCTCATCTGCCCGAGGCGATCCGCGCCAAGGTCAACAATCATCCCTGTTTCTCCGAGGACGCGCATCATCACTATGCGCGCATGCATGTCGCGGTCGCCCCGGCCTGCAACATCCAGTGTCACTACTGCAATCGCAAGTACGACTGTGCCAATGAGTCGCGTCCGGGCGTTGTCTCGGAACTCCTGACGCCGGATCAGGCGGTCAAGAAGGTGCTGGCGGTGGCGGCGGCCATTCCGCAGATGACGGTGCTCGGCATCGCCGGTCCGGGCGATCCGCTCGCCAATCCCGAGCGCACTCTGGAGACCTTCCGCCAGCTCGCCGAGAAGGCGCCCGACATCCGGCTGTGCGTCTCGACCAATGGTCTGGCCCTGCCCGGTCTGGTCGACGAACTCTGTCAGTACAACATCGAGCACGTCACCATCACCATCAACTGTGTCGACCCGGACGTCGGTGCCAAGATCTATCCCTGGATCTTCTGGAACAACCGTCGCATCAAGGGGCGCAAGGCCGCCGAGATCCTGATCCAGCGCCAGCAGGAGGGTCTGGAGAAGCTGGTCGCGCGCGGGGTGCTGGTCAAGGTCAACTCGGTGCTAATTCCGGGCGTCAACGACGCGCATCTCAAGGAAGTCAGCCGCGTGGTCAAAGCCAAGGGCGCCTTCCTGCACAACGTCATGCCGCTGATCGCCGAACCCGAGCACGGCACCTTTTACGGACTCATGGGCCAGCGCAGCCCGACCTCGGCCGAACTCACCGCCCTCCAGGATGCCTGTGCCGGCGACATGGCCATGATGCGCCACTGCCGTCAGTGCCGCGCCGACGCGGTCGGGATGCTGGGCGAGGATCGCGGCCAGGAGTTCACGCTCGACAAGATCGAGCATCTGGAGATCGACTACGCCGCCGCGATGCAGAAGCGCGCCGAGGTCCAGGCCGAGATCGAGGCCAGACGCGCGGCGCAGCATCAGCCGACCAAGGCGGCCTTCGTCTCGCTCGCCTCGATCGAGCGCGTCCGGCCCCAGCCGAAACCGGCCGAGCCGCGTCCGGTGCTGATGGCGGTCGCGACCACGGGCGGCGGCGTCATCGACCAGCACTTCGGTCATGCGCGCGCGTTCCGGGTCTACGAAGCCTCCGTGCAGGACGTGCGCTTCATCGGGACGCGCCAGGTCGATCTCTACTGCACCGGCAGCGATACCTGCGGCGAAGCCGAGACCCGCCTGGAGCAGACCATCCGCGCGCTCGACGGCTGCGAGGCGGTGCTGTGCGCGCGCATCGGCTACGAACCCTGGGGCAAGCTGGAGGCCGCCGGCATCACGCCCAACGGCGAACATGCCCTGGAACCGATCGAAGAGGCCGTCGCCGCCGTCTATCGCGAATGGCTCGACGCCGGTCGGCTGGAATCCATCACCGCCGAACCCGAGCGCCTGTCGGCCTGAGTCAGTCATCCACCGGGAGCCAACATCATGGCCTTCAAGATCATCGAGGGTTGCGTCAACTGCTGGGCCTGCGCGCCACTGTGCCCGAGTCAGGCCATCGTCGCCGCCAAGCCGCATTTCCTGATCGACGCGCACTCATGCACCGAGTGCGCGGGCGACTACGCCGATCCGCAGTGCGCCAGCATCTGTCCGGTCGAGGGCGTCATCCTCGACGGGTTGGGCGTGCCGGTGAATCCGCCCGGCTCACTGACCGGCATTCCACCCGAACGCCTGGCCGCCGCCAGGGCCGAGATCCGGGCGCGCTGATCCTCGCGATTGGTTCGTCCGCGCGCCCGCCGTCCCCGACGACCGATCATTGAAGACCGACAACCCAAATCCAGGAGTCCGACACCATGGCGAAAGCCAAGATCACTTTTTCCGATATCGGCCAGACCGTCAACGTACCGGCCGGAACCCGCGTCATCGAGGTGTCCGAGAAGATCGGTGCCGGCATCATCTACGGCTGCCGCGAGGGCGACTGCGGCACCTGCATGATGCATGTGGAAGAAGGCTGGAACAACCTGACCGAGCCCTCGGTGCTGGAAGAGAAGGTGCTGCGCGAGAACATGGCCAGCCGTCACGACCGCCTCGCCTGTCAGGCGCAGATCCTTGGCGACTGCTGCGTCAAGCCTGCCTGATCCAACTCAAGATTCGACGGAGAACCAATCGTGGCCCTCGTGACCTTTTCCAGTCCTGACTACAAGGACAAGACCGTCTACGCCGTGGCTGGAAGCCACACCGAAACCATCCTCAAGATCGCCAAGGAGAACAAGATCCCGGTCAAGCACGACTGCCAGGACGGCGAGTGCGGAAGCTGTGTGGTGCGCGTGACCAGCGTCGATGACAAACAGCGCATGGGCTATCACCTCACCGACAAGGAGATCAGCGTGCTGCGTCAGCTCGGCAAGCTGACCCAGGAGGACATCGACCGGCTGGCACTCGATGACATGCCGAGCGAATGGCGTCTGGCCTGTCAGATGATCGTGCGCGACGAAGACATCCTCGTGGAGTACTGATCATGTCGACCCTGGCCCGCGACCTGACCCGGGAAGTCGATCACGTCTTCGCCCGCCTGATGGTCCGCGCGGCCGGGGACGGCAACGATCGCGCCTTCGCCAGCATGATCGCCACGCGCGCGGCCGGCGGCGGCGCCCTGCCCGCCTGGCTCGGGCTGGATCAGGCCGACTTCAAACGCCTCATGGCACATCATTTCCCCGGCGTCTCGCCCGACGTACTCGGTTCTTCCGATGGCGCCTGCCCGTTGCTGGGGAACCGTCTGGAGGAGCGCGAGGAACTGATCGAGCTGCTGATGACCCATCGCGCCGGCCGCTCGCCATCCGAGACCTGGATGGCGCGCGTGGTCGCCAGCGGCTGTCTGGCCAGCGATCATCTCTGGCACGATCTCGGGCTCTGGAACCGCGCCGAGCTGACCGACCTGATGCGGCGCAACTTCCCCGAGCTGGCCGCGCGCAACGTCCATGACATGAAGTGGAAGCGCTTCCTCTACAAGCAACTGTGCGAGTCGGAGGGCATCTATGTCTGCCGTGCGCCATCCTGCGGGGTCTGTGTCGACTATGCGTACTGTTTTGGACCGGAGGATTGACCGGGACACGCACACCGACGCACTGTCGCGCGATCGCGCCGTCGCCGCCTATCTGGGACTGGCGATCGGGGACGCGCTCGGCGCCACGGTCGAGTTCATGACCCCGCGTGAGATCCAGGACCACTATGGCACCCATCACGCGATCATCGGCGGCGGCTGGCTCCGACTGCCCAAGGGCCGCGTGACCGACGACACGGAGATGAGCCTCGCGCTCGGGCGCGCCATCCTCGATCAGGGCGGACTCGACGCCCCGGCCATCGCCCAAGCTTTCAGCGACTGGATGCGCGGCAAGCCGGTCGACATCGGCCATACGGTTCGGCGCGGTATCAGTCTCTACCGGCGCACCGGGGCCACCGAGGTTCCGGTGCACGAATACGATGCCGGTAATGGGGCCTGTATGCGCTGTCTGCCGATCGCACTCTACACGCTCGGCGCGGAACCCGAGGCGGTCGATCGAGCCAACCGGCTCCAGGCCCATATCACCCATCACAACGCCCTGTCCGATCTCGGCACTCTCACCGTCATTCGCCAGACTCAGACCGCTTTGCTCGGCGGCACGCGACAGGATCTGCGTCAGCTCGCCGAGGCACTGGTCGCGACCGAGCCTCGCTTTGCCTTCGACGGCGGGCGGCGCCAGGACAGCCCCGGCGGTTATATCGTCGAGACTCTGCGCGCGGTCTTCCAGGCGCTGTTCGCCACGGATAGCTTCGAGTCGGCCTTGATCGATGTGGTCAACCGCGGCGGCGATGCCGATACCACGGGCGCCATCCTCGGTATGATCGCCGGTGCGCTGTATGGATTCGACGCCATTCCCCGGCGCTGGCTCAAAACCCTGGACCGGGACACGGCGCGCCTCTGTCGCCGGCAGGCGCTCGATCTGCTCTCACTGAGCGCCGACCGCAAGCAGATCGTCGATGTCGGCCTGTAGGATCTCGATCCCGCGTTTGTCGCAGAAGCGACGTTCCTTGTCGGTCGGTTCCGGGATCAGCGCCCAGCCGGTCGGGGTGCCGGCACCATAGGTCATGTCCGAGAGCACCATCCGTTCGGTGTCGCGCAAGAGCCGCAAGCCAAGGAAGACATACTGCTTGCCGGTGCGCAACGCCTTGACGAAACCTGGAATGGCGAATCCCCCCATCAGCTCGGTGAGATAATCGACATAGTCGGCATCCGAGGCGATATAGGTCGCATCCGGGCGCGGACTGCCCATGGGCTTGAACAGGATCGGAAGCGCCGGATCGACCGCCGCCTGATCGACTTCGGTGTAACACGCTCCGTCATAAGCATGGATGCGAAAGCGATAGTCGGTGCCGCCGGTGCGGGCGATGCCCCGGATGAGGGTATGGGGTCGTCCGACATAGCTGTCCTGGAGCTGGAGATCGCGGTTGATGTCGATCACATAGGGCGGCTGGATGTGTGCCAGCCAGTCGTGCAGCGGTGAGCGGGTCCAGGTGCGCTCGGCATAGGTCGTGTTCAGAAAGCGATGGATCGCGCCGCGACCGCGCTTGAGTTCGACGTTCATGGCCGCGCGCGGGAACTCCCACATCAGCCGCAGCGACATCGGCTGACCATTGTTCATGGCCAGGATCAGACTGTCGCTATCGGCCGGGATCGGTTCGCCGGTCTGCGGATCGACCGCGCCGGCCAAGGCGCCCGGTCCCAGATAAGGAACCAGATCGCCGCCGGCCAGACCGGCGGCCAGGGTTTCGAGGCTGACTGACATCGTCGTGACTTCCCATACAAGGATGATTGTTCACGAAATTAAAGCAAATACCCTGCCAGCCGACCATCGATCCGGCTCAATCGCGGAATTTACGTCCCGAGCCCGGACCGCGCTTGCCGCCATCGTTGCTCTTGCCCGAGCTCGGCCGGCGCGGTGCATAGCCGTCGCGGTCACGGCGCTGGAAATCACCTCCGGCGCGCGGTGGCCTGGAATCACGCTCGCGCGGCGGACCCGAGCGGTCACGGCGACCTTCCCAGGCCCCGCCCTGCCCTGACCCCGCGCTCTCATCGGCGGGCGTGATCCGCAGCGCCTGACCGCGCACGTAGACGCGCTTGAGATGCTGGAAGACCTCGTTCGGCATCCCCTTGGGCAGGTCGACGACCGAGTGGTCGTCACGGATGTCGATGCGGCCGATATAACGCCCCTCCAGGCCGGATTCGTTGGCGATGGCGCCGACGATCTCGCGTGGACTCACGCCGTGCTGATGACCGACTTCGATGCGGTAGCTGGTCAGATCGGCGTCATCGCGGCGCGGTTGACCGCGTTCGGGACGCTCCGTGCGTTCGGCCCGATCGAAACGCGGCCGGCGTTCGTCGCGATTCCCATCGCGCTCGTCGAAGCGCTCACGGCGCGGCGGACGATCCTCCCAGCCACCCTGGCGTCGATCGCCATCGCGACCGCGTCCACGCTCGCCGCGTTCCTCGAAACGCTTGGGCGGACGCGGCGGATCCTCCTTGACGTTCAGCGGCCGCTCGCGCTGATTGAGATAGGCCAGCGCGGCGGCGATGTCCAGCATCTCGATCTCCTGCTCCTGACTGATGCGCGCGAGCAGACGATAGAAGAAATCCAGATCCTGTTCGGACTGGGCCTTGCGGATCTCGCCGATGAAGCGGTCGATGCGCGACTCGCTGAGCGCAGCGGCCGAGGGCGGCTCCATCGACGGAATCGGACGCCGGATGACGCGCTCGATCGACTTGAGCAGCCCGCGCTCGCGCGGCTCGACCAGCAGGATCGCCCGTCCGGCACGCCCGGCACGTCCGGTGCGACCGATGCGATGCACATAGGCCGAGGGATCGGTCGGGATGTCGTAGTTGACCACATGGCTGATGCGCTCAACGTCCAGACCGCGCGCGGCGACGTCGGTGGCAACCAGCACATCGAGCTGCCCCTGCTTGAGCCGCTCGACGGTGCGCTCGCGCATCTCCTGATTCATGTCGCCATTGAGCGGCTCGGCGGCGAAACCGTGCGCCTTGAGCTTGTCGGCCAGTTCGGTCGTGGCGTTCTTGGTGCGCACGAAGATCAGCAGCCCGTCGAACGGCTCCAGCTCCATGATGCGGGTGAGCGCATCGAGCTTGTGGAAGCGGGTGACGATGCAGTGATGCTGCTCGATGGTGTCGACCGTCTCGGAATTGGCGGCGATCTTGACCTCGACCGGATCGACCAGTCGCGTCTGAGCCACGCGCCGGATGGCCGGCGGCATGGTGGCCGAGAACAGCGCGACCTGACGCTCGGCCGGAGCCTGATCGAAGATCCAGTCGATGTCCTCGGCAAAGCCCATGTTGAGCATCTCGTCGGCCTCGTCCAGCACCAGGGCGCGGATCGAGTCCAGCGCCAGGGTGCCGCGACGGATGTGGTCCATGACCCGCCCTGGCGTTCCGACGATCACCTGTGGATTGCGCTTGAGTTGCGAGAGTTGCAGCCCGTAGCCCTGGCCGCCATAGATGGGCAGCACGTTAAAGCCCTTGAGATCCGTAGCATAACGCTGGAAGGCTTCGGCGACCTGGAGCGCCAGTTCGCGCGTGGGCGTGAGCACCAGCACCTGAGGTTTGCGCAGATCCGGATCGAGACGGCTGAGCATCGGCAGGGCGAAGGCGGCGGTCTTCCCGGTGCCGGTCTGAGCCTGACCGAGCAGATCGCGACCGGCGAGCAGATGCGGGATACACTGGCTCTGGATCGCCGTCGGGGATTCGTAGCCGAGGTTCTGGACCGCTTGCGCGATCACGGGTGAAAGACCGAGCGCGTCGAAGCCGACGCTCGTTTCGTCTGGGGTATCCATGATGGAGGCGCCTCTCGGAGGGAGGTAAGGGCGAACCCTTGGAGAAGGCCGACCGGCCAGCCTAGAGGGGAGTCGCGGAATAACCGAGCATTATCGATATTTTTCTGGCATTGCGCAAGATCAATGCCTAACAGTCAAGCATGACCAAAAGATCTGAGCGGCGAGCCGCTTTATTATGTTAATATAATCAAAGGCTTAGATGTGGGGTGCCTGTTGATAAGCCTGTGGATAATTTGTTTGTAAAGTGTGCGCAAAAAAATATCGTCATTTTCATGCACATTCTACACACAGCTTATCCACAGGAGCGATCATCTTCAAGTATATGATATAAAAAAATAAATACGACTTATCCACTTATCCACAGGCCTTATAATTACTACTCTAAATATATATCTTATATAGTTATTAAGGATGCGGCGGTTTAAAATCGCACGATGAATGCTTCTTTCCTGCTCGACTCACTCAACCCGGCTCAACACGAGGCCGTTTCCGCCGAACCCGGTCATCTGCTGATCCTCGCTGGCGCGGGATCGGGCAAGACGCGCGTGCTCGTCCACCGTATCGCCTGGCTGCTTCAGGTCCGGCAGGTCCAGCCCTGGTCGATCCTGGCCGTCACCTTCACCAACAAGGCCGCGCGCGAGATGCGCGGTCGACTCGACGAGATGCTCGGCACACCCGTCGGCGGGATGTGGGTCGGTACCTTCCATGGTCTCGCCCATCGCTTTCTGCGCGCGCACTGGCAGGACTCGGGTCTGCCTCAGCAGTTCCAGATCCTGGACTCGGACGATCAGCTCCGGCTCATCAAGCGCCTGCTCAAGGAGATGCAGATCGACGAGGCCCGCTGGCCGCCCCGTCAGATCCAGGGCTTCATCAATCGCCAGAAGGATGAAGGACTGCGCCCGCATCATCTGTCCGAGACCGGCGACTTCGTTCAGGACAGGATGATCGCGGTCTATCGCGAATACGAAGCTGCGCGCCTCCGGGCCGGATCACTCGATTTCGCTGATCTGCTGCTGTGCACGCTGGAACTGCTGCGCGAGCGGGCAGACATCCTGCATCACTACCAGCAGCGCTTCGCCCACATCCTGGTCGACGAGTTCCAGGACACCAACGCCATCCAGTACGCCTGGCTGCGTCTGCTCGCCGGCGGCGACAATCACCTGTTCGCCGTCGGTGACGACGATCAGTCCATCTACGGCTGGCGCGGAGCCAAGGTCGAGAACATCCAGTCGTTTCAGCGGGACTACCCGACGACGCGCACCATCCGGCTGGAACAGAACTATCGCTCCACCGGCAACATCCTGGCTGCGGCCAACGCGCTGATCGCCCACAACCCCACGCGTTTGGGCAAGAACCTCTGGACCCATTACGACGCCGGCGAGCCGATCCGTCGCTACACCGCCTTCAACGAGGTCGACGAGGCCCGCTTCGTCGTCGAGCGCATCCGCCGCTTCGTGCAGGACGGCCATCGGCGCGATGAATGCGCCATCCTCTACCGCACCACGGCCCAATCGCGGCTGTTCGAGGAAGCGCTGATCCAGGCCGGCATTCCCTATCGGGTCTATGGCGGACTGCGCTTCTTCGAGCGCGCCGAGATCCGCGACGCGCTCGCCTATCTGCGTCTGATCGCCAATCCGGACGACGATGCGTCGTTCGAACGGGTGGTGAATCTCCCCACGCGCGGCATCGGCGAGCGCACGGTCGAGCTGGTGCGCGAACAGGCACGCGCGGCCGGCGTCTCGCTGTGGCGCGCGGCCCGTGGACTCAGCACCAGCAGGGGGCTCAGTCCACGGGCGAGCAATGCACTGCGGGGTTTCCTCGACCTGATCGGGAGCCAGCGCGATGCACGCGAGGAGCGTGCACTCAGCGAAATCGCCGACCGCGTGATCGAGGCGACCGGACTGATCGAGCACTTCAAAAACAGCAAGGACGGCAAGGGACAGGATCGGATCGAGAACCTGGAGCAGCTTATCGAGACCGTCAGCCGGTTCGAGCAGGATCTGCCCGACGAGGACGGTGATCCGCTCGGCGCCTTCCTGGCCCATGCCGCGCTGGAAGCGGGTGAGGCCGAAGCCGATCCGTTTGAGGACAGCGTGCAGCTCATGACGCTGCATAGCGCCAAGGGGCTGGAGTTTCCGCTGGTCTTCCTGGCCGGACTGGAGGAAGGGCTGTTTCCGCACAGTCGTTCGGCCGACGATCCGGTACGGCTGGAGGAGGAGCGTCGGCTGTGCTATGTCGGCCTGACGCGCGCCATGCGTCAGCTCTATCTCACTCTGGCCGAGAGTCGGCGGCTCTATGGGCGTGAGGAATATCCGGCGCCGTCGCGTTTCCTGCGCGAAATCCCGCCCGAATTGATCGAGGAAGTCCGTGGCGGTGGTGTCGCCCGACCAGCGTTCGCTTCCAGGCCACCAATGTCCAAATCGTTCACCGCCGGCCGCACCGGCAGCCATCCAGCCGCGATTTCCAGCCGTGCCCAGGCGCCCGAAGGCTACCGGCTCGGCCAGCGCGTGCGTCATCCCAAGTTCGGCGAAGGCGTGGTGCTCAACAGCGAGGGACGCGGTGCCCAGGCACGCATCCAGATCGACTTCAAGGGCAGCGTCGGGGTCAAATGGCTGGTGCTGACCTATGCCCGGCTGGAGACGATGTGAGCGTCTGGCGTACGCTCGACGACCACCGGCCATCCGAATAATCCGCGATCTCAAGCGAGATCCGCCCTACAATAGCCCGTTTCATCCATCTCCCACGGCGTTCGTCCAACCATGTCCGAGTCCGCAAGCTTCGAAGATCTGCTCAACGAGTTCGACCAGACCCACCCACAGGCCCAGAAAGGTGAGCCGGCCGTGGGTGACAAGGTCAGCGGCACCCTGATCGCGATCGGCGAGGAATTCGCTTTCGTCGACCTGGGCGCCAAGTCAGAGGGTCGGCTCGATCTGGCCGCGATCCGCGACGCCGAGGGTCAGCTCAAGTACGCCGTCGGCGACACCGTCGAGACCCATGTCACCGGCAAGGACGAAGAGAGCGGCATGCTTCTGCTCGGCAGCCAGCACGGACATAAGTACCACGGTCTCGACGAACTCGAGAGCGCCTACCGTCAGGGGCTGCCGGTCCAGGGCCAGGTGACGGGCGCGGTCAAGGGCGGGTGTGAGGTTCAGGTCGCCGGCGTGCGCGCCTTCTGTCCGGCTTCGCAGATCGACATCCGCTTCATTGAGGATCTGTCCGAATTCGTCGGCCAGAAGCTCGACTTCCGGATCACCAAGTTCGAGGGCGGACGCCGGCCCAATCTGGTGGTCTCGCGCCGCGCGCTGCTGGAAGAGGAACAGCGCATCAAGGCCGAGGAACTGCGCGCCCAGCTCAAGGAAGGCGCGGTCCTCACCGGCACCGTCACCTCGCTCAAGGACTATGGCGCCTTCGTCGATCTCGGCGGACTCGAGGGCATGATCCACATCAGCCAGCTCGCCTTCGGCCACGTCAAGCACCCGAAGGAAGTATTGCAGCCCGGCCAGCAGGTCGAAGTCAGTGTCCTGCGCATCGAGCCGGCGACCGACGCCAAGAAGCGCGAGAAGATCGCGCTTTCCATCCGCGCCCTGAGCCGCGATCCCTGGCTCGATGCCATCGAGCAGTTCCCGGCCGGTACGCGCGTGCAGGGTCGGGTGGCACGCTTGCAGCCGTTCGGCGCCTTCATCGAGCTGGCGCCCGGTGTCGACGGTCTGGTCCATATCAGCGAGCTGGGCGCCGGTCGGCGTGTCCAGCATCCGAGTGACGTGCTCAAGGAAGGCGATGAAGTGACGGCGACCGTGATCGGAGTCGATCTGGAGCGGCGACGCATCAGTCTTTCGCTCGACGAGAACCGTGAGGTCGATGCGGCCGCCGCCGTCGTCATCGCCACGGCGGCCAAAAAACCCGCCGCCGAGAAGACCATGGGCAGCTTCGGCGCCCTGCTTCAGGAAAGCCTCAAAAAGGGACGCTGAGCGGACGCGGCCGGTGGATTCGTTCGAGTATTCGCCGCCACCGCTGGCGCTCTACGTCCATCTGCCCTGGTGCGTGCGCAAGTGCCCTTACTGTGACTTCAACTCGCATCCGGGCGGCCGTGAGGCACCGCCGTTCGATGCCTATGTCGAACGGCTGCAGCTGGATCTCGACTCAGAGCTTCGCGAACCGGCGGCGCGTCGTCCGATCGGCTCGATC
>ERZ1673962.1464-NODE-1464-length-11080-cov-6.762630_pt1 | contig 11080 bp, 8 predicted proteins | sample MGYA00580188_ERZ1673962 | MGnify/ENA primary metagenome ERZ1673962 (study PRJEB41334, sample SAMN05608104) | rock metagenome | biome: terrestrial subsurface; feature: shale formation; material: shale | place: USA: Pennsylvania ... | reverse complement strand
GCCAATCTCTAAAACCTGAAATTCTAGCTGCCCAATCTCCAAATCCATATAATCCAGCAAAAATTGAACCTGATCCTTGAATCATTGGATGTTGATTTTGTAAAGCTCTAGTTATAGGATTTCTTTTTTGTATTTTATATTTTTTTATATCTTTATCTGTAAGAAGATGAATTTTTTGTAAATCATCTCTAACAATTAAACCAACAAATTTGTCATCTTCTTTTACTATTTCTTTCTTAGTTTCTTTTTCTACAATTGGTTCATAGATTTCTTCAACTACTTTTTTAATCTGAACTCTTGACACAGGAGCTGTAGTAGGTCTAAGTGATTGAATAAGCCATTCTAAACTTCTATTAAAAAAATGGCTACTTGAACGAGTAATCTTGTAACCATCATTTGTATAAGTTAAGGCTGGATGTCTAGTATTATATTTAAGAACAAATATATTTCCATGTTCATATTCTTTTAGCCAATATTCTTTAGTGTAATGACTATTTTCATTTAATTTATATGATACTTCTTTTGATGAATGAATATTTAAAAAATATTCTAAATCACTTTTACCAAAAAACTCAGATACAATACTTTCTAAATCATTAAAGTTTATATCACTTGCTTTTTTTATTTTAAAATCTTCAAACATTTAAATCTGCTTTTATATTATTTTTTAAAAATACAATACTAATAATATACTTAATTATTATTTAAATATGTTAGAGATAAGATAGTAATTTAAAAAAATTCTAATAACTAATGCATCTTACGGTTTGTATTGATATTTTTGATTAATATGGATAGAGAAGTTCCTACGAATTGTAGTTTTATTAGCAACCCTCTTAAAAATCATAATAGGGTAACCATTGGCTATCCTCTTCTTCTAAGTTAAAATTATTCAATCATAATTACTCTTATCCCACTTTTTAAGTAAGAATAAGAGCTATTAATTAATAAACTTTAAATAAGTAAGTGTGAAAGATGAGGGAGAGAATTGCAGTTCTTTCCTTGCTAACTTTCACTTGCTTTATTACCCAAATTATAATAAATTTAAAAAACATTTCAAGACATTTAGAAATAAATATTGTTAATATACAACTCAAAAAAACTTTTAAAGTCACTTCATTTTATTTTCACGATTACTTTTTTTATATTAGATCTGTTTCATCTTCTTCTAAAATAAACTCTTTTTCAATAGGAAATAAAATATAATCTACAAATATTTTCTTTTCTATTAAATACTCAATTACTTCTTTTTGGGTCATTGCTTTTGGAACTTCTATAATATTGATAAATCCATCTATTGATTTTGTTAAGAATTTTCATCAATATTTAGTGTTTTTTATAAAAAAAGATATTTTTTACAATATTAGATTTATTTTGTAATCAAATATAAAAGTTGTTAAATAAAATGTTTAAAAATCAAGTTCTTAGTGTGAAATAGGTGTGAAACTTTGTGAAGTTAGAAAACTTAAATTAGCTAGAAAGGCCATAAAACAGTTGGCGACCCCAGCAAGATTTGAACTTGCGTCATCAGGAGGAAATCCTGAGGTCCTTGGCCACTAGACGACAGGGTCATAAAGATTGAAATTATATTTTAGATTTAATTTTACTTTGCTTAAATATTTTTAAAATTTAAATTATTTTTAAAATCTTTTACTAGTTTTATCTAATTTTCCTAAGTTTAGTCTTTTTTAGTAAATAAATAGATGAAGATGTAGTTTCACTAAAGCCTTCTTTTGTTTCAACTACTATATCTGCACTATTAATAGCGAACTCTTTATCAAAGTTTTTTGTAGTGATATTTGCTGAAGTTGAGTATATATTTTTAAACTTTTTTACAAAATCATAGAACTTATCATCTTTTGGTATAACTCTAAATGAGTGTGTATTTGGATAAATAAATGTAGTTTTTTTTGCTTTTCTTATTAGTTTTTTATGTTTTTTTGGAATTCTTGTAAATTGTTTTAACGTAGTGAAACTATCTACTACTTGAAGTATTTTTTGCGTTGTAGGTCGTTTTTTTAAATTTGAAAGCTTCTCATCATCTGTTGATGAGAAGCCAACTGTTGTATCTGTTTGTACTAAATATACTAGTTTTGAATTCATTAGTCGTTTAGGAAGTCTTGTATAGACTTAACTGAAACTCCATCTTTTTGTTTTAGTGATTTCATTGCTTCTACACAAGCTAGTGCAGCTGCTGCTGTTGTAACATAAGGAGTGTTTGTTTTTAGAACTGTTCTTCTTATATTTTTTCCATCTTCTTTTGATGACTCTTTTCCATCACTTGTATTTAATGCAAGTGCTATTTCTCCATTTGTAATAGAGTCAGTTATATTAGGTCTTCCCTCACTGATTTTTAAAACTTTCTCACACTCAATTCCAGCATCACTAATTACTTTGTGTGTTCCGCCTGTTGCTACAATCGTAAAGCCTTCATTTACAAGTCCTTGTGCAATTCTTGGAGCATACTCTTTATCTAAATCACATAATGAAATAAACACTTTTCCACTTGTTGGTAAGTCATTTTTTGCTGCACTTTGTGCTTTTGCATAAGATTCACCAAAGTTATCTGAGATACCCATTACTTCACCTGTTGATTTCATCTCAGGAGTTAAAAGCATATCAGAACCGCTTAATTTTGTAAAAGGAAAAACTGCTTCTTTTACTGCAATATGGTCTTTTAATATTGGTTTTAATACACCATTGTCTTCATAAACTATATTTTTATCATATACATCAAGAGCTTGTCTTAGGTTTTCTCCCCACATAACTCTAGTTGCAACTTTTGCTAATGGCATACCTGTTGCTTTACTTACAAAAGGAACAGTTCTAGATGCTCTTGGATTTACTTCGATTAGATATATTTGTCCTTTATGAATTGCATATTGAACATTCATAAGACCAACAACTCCAAGTTCTAAAGCCATTTTTTTAGTTTTATCTTCAAGTTCTTTGATAAGTTCATCATCAATTGATACAGGTGGCAATGAACAAGCAGAATCCCCAGAGTGAACACCTGCTTCTTCGATATGTTGCATAACTCCACCAATATATACTTCTTTCCCATCACAAATACAATCTACATCTAGCTCAATCGCTCTATCTAAAAACTTATCAATTAATACAGGTGCATCATTTGATACTGAAACTGCTTCATCCATATATTGTTTTAACTCATCAGTTGAATAAACAATTTTCATTCCTCTTCCACCAAGTACAAATGATGGTCTAACAAGTACTGGATAACCTATCTTTTCTGCTATTTCAATTGCTTGTTCAACTTCAACTGCTGTTCCATTTTCTGGTTGTAATAGTTCTGCTTTTTCTACAAATGTAGAAAACTTTTTTCTATCTTCTGCTAAGTCAATAACTTCAGCAGTTGTACCTATGATATTTGCTCCTGCGTTTGTCAATGCATTTGCTAATTTTAAAGGTGTTTGTCCACCAAAGTGTACTATTACACCATCTGGTTTTTCATTTTCTATTACACTTCTTACATGTTCAAAATCAATTGGCTCAAAATATAAAACATCTGATGTATCATAATCTGTTGATACTGTTTCAGGGTTACAATTGTACATAATTGTTTTGATTCCCATCTCTTTTAATGCAAAAGAAGCATGCACACAACAATAATCAAACTCTATACCTTGTCCTATTCTATTAGGACCTCCACCAATAATTAGAACTTTCTTTTCATCACTTATTGGTTTTTCAATTTTTGGTAGGCTATGTACATTTGTTGAAGAGTAAAGGTAAGGTGTAAGTGCTTTAAACTCAGCTGCACAAGTATCAACTTCACTATATTCAAAATGAATATTCATAGCTCTTCTTGCTTCATAAACTTCTTCTTCTGATTTTTCTAAAAGATTAGCAATCATAGCATCTGAGAATCCATTTGCTTTTACATTTCTCATTGCTAACTCATCTGTTAAGATTGATTCATTTATTGATTTTTCAATATTTACAATTTGTCTAAATTTACCTAAAAACCATGGGTCAATTGCACAAAGTTCGAAAATCTCTTCATTTGAAAGACCGTGTCTCATACCATCCATTAGGTATCTTAATCTCTCAGAGTTTGGTCTTCTTATTTCTGCTTTGATTTTTTCTAAGTCATCACAAATTGGATCAAAACCTACTAATCCAGTCTCCATAGAGCAAAGTGCTTTTTGAATTGACTCATTAAATGTTCTACCAATAGCCATAACTTCACCAACTGATTTCATTCCTGTTGATAGTGTAGAGTCTGCTTTAGGGAATTTTTCAAAAGTAAATCGTGGAATTTTTGTAACTATATAATCTATTACTGGCTCAAAAGATGCTGTTGTTCCTGTAATGTCATTTTGAATTTCATCAAGTGTAAAACCAACTGCAAGTAAAGTTGCAACTTTAGCAATAGGATAACCAGTAGCTTTTGAAGCAAGTGCTGAACTTCTTGAAACTCTTGGATTCATCTCAATTACAATCATTCTACCAGTTTCTGGATTGATGGCAAATTGTACATTTGAACCACCTGTATCAACTCCAATTTCTCTAAGAATTGCAAAAGATGCATTTCTCATATCTTGATACTCTTTGTCTGTTAAAGTAAGTGCTGGTGCAATTGTAGTTGAATCACCTGTATGAACTCCCATAGGGTCTAAGTTTTCAATAGAACATACGATAATACAGTTATCTTTTCTATCTCTAATAACTTCCATTTCATACTCTTTCCAACCAAGCATTGATTCCATAATCTCAATTTCATTGATTGGACTTGCTTCAATTCCTGCTGCTGCAAGAGATTTAAACTCTTCCATATTATAAGCAACACCAGAACCTCCACCAGCAAGTGTAAACGAAGCTCTACTAATTACAGGAAACCCTATCTCTTTTGCAATCTCAATAGCTTCTTCAAGATTATATGCGTTTTTACTTTTTGGTAAATCCATTCCAATTTTAATCATTGCTTCATTAAAAAGATGTCTATCTTCACCTTTTTTAATAGCTTCTGGATTTGCACCTAAAAATTTTATTCCTTCTAGCATACCTTTATCATACATAGAAGTAGCAACATTTAGAGCTGTTTGCCCACCCATCGTTGGTAAAATTGCATCAATATTCTCTTGCTTGATAATCTTTGCAACAACCTCTTCTGTAATAGGTTCAATATATGTTCTATCTGCAAACTCAGGATCAGTCATAATTGTAGCTGGGTTTGAGTTAATAAGTACAACTCTATAACCTAACTCTTTTAATGTTTTTGTAGCTTGTGTTCCTGAGTAGTCAAACTCGCAAGCTTGACCAATAATAATTGGACCTGAACCGATAAGTAAAATAGTCTTGATATCTTCTCTTTTTGGCATAATAAATAGTTCCCCATTAATGTAGTTAAAATTTGGGAAGTATATCTAAATAGTGCTTATAAACTGGTTATGTAAGATTTTTATATATAAAGTTAACTTAGGATTTAACCTAAATTAACTTTTTGGAAGGTTGAATTTTTTAGTGTTTAAAACACCCTCTTCATCAAAAGATAAATAGTATAAAATATCTTTTTTAACAGGAAGTCCTGTTAGGTATCTAATAGCTAAATTTGCTTGAAGTGAAGCAATATGCATTACAATAGGACAAGCAATACCATTTGGTTTTCTGTCATTTATTTGAAATACTGCTTCATAAGATGCTTCTTTGAAAAAACAAACTTGACCATGAAACTCTTCAACTGTTCCATAAATCCATGGTTGTTTATGATTTATACAATACTCATTTATAGCAGCTCTTGTTGGTAAGTTATCAGTTGCATCAATGATTAGATCAAACTCTAATTCTCTTTTTGCAAACTCATCAAAACCCTCAACATAAGCAGTTGCTTTTGTATAAGGACATCTTGATTCTAAAAGTTCTTTTAAAACTTCTGCTTTATACTTTCCATCATCACCTACTTTAAACCCAATTTGTCTATGTATATTATGAACACCAACCTCATCAAAATCAACAAGCGCAAACTCACCAATACCAGAAGCACCAAGTGCAATACCTAAAGAACACCCAAGTCCACCACTACCAATAATAGCTACTTTTTTATCTTGCAAACTATCTTGTGTTTGTTCACCCCAAAGTTTTATTTGTCTGTTAAAAAACTCATGAATCTCACTCATGTTATAATCCTTATTAAATAAGTCAAGTTTATTTTTATTATTTGTTTATAATAATAACACATTAAAATTAAATTTTTATGATATAAATCAATAAAAAACTTGACTATTATACTCTGGTTTTGGTTGAGCAACATTTAGTTCTTCAACACTATTTGAATAATTATCATTGTTTATAGTAGTTTGTGTTCCTATATCATCATAAAATTTCTCTACAAAACTTACAATCTTATCTAATACTCTTGGTATCACTTTTTTACGCTCAAGTAGTTTGGGTTTTACTTTTAGTGTACTTGCTATTTCATCTTTTAATGGCACTCTTTGCTCATAGATATATTTATCTACAACTCTTCGCACTTTTTTACAATCAAGGTTTTCATCATTACATAACTCTTTGTATGCTTTGTCTTTTTGCTCTTCCCAAAACTTATCAAACTCTTCATCTATATCATCTTCATTTATTGCATATAGATTTTCATTGATAAACTTCTCTATTAACTCTTTTTTACTTCTTAGTTGTGGATTGTTTGTCAAGATATTTGAGATATTTTCTTTTTGCTTTTTTTGTTCTTCTTCACTTGAATCTTTATATCTAGCTAAGAGCTTTAATATATAAGCTACATTTATCTCATCTTTATGTATAAGTTCTAATTCAAAATCAATATCCTCTAAGATAGATACTTTTTCGCCTTGTTCCCCTCTTCTTGGTCTCATATCTAAGTATTTTGATAAGTAGTTATTAAACATCTGTTCACTCATAGATAAATCAGACCATTTAAAATCACTAAATCCTTCTAAGATATTTTTTATTCTCATTAGCTCTCTAAATGCTTTAATAAACTCCAATTTATCATCTTCACTTATCAAAGTATCTACACTACTAACAGTTGGGGCTATTTTTATTAGTCTTTCATAGGCTTCATTGAACTTTTTAACATACTGTTCATATGGTTCCATCAAAATAATATCTTTTGCATCACTTCTTGAAAAAAGTGCTATGGCATCATCACAAGCTTTTTTTATGTTTCTAAAACATACAATATTTCCTTGAGATTTCACTTCATCTAGTATTCTATTTGTCCTACTAAAAGCTTGTATAAGTCCATGATACTTTAAGTTTTTATCCACATACAAGGTATTTAATCTTTTACTATCAAAGCCTGTTAGGAACATATTTACTACAAGAAGCAAATCAACTTCGCCTTTTTTCACCCTTTTTGAAAGTTCATTATAGTAGTTATAAAAAGTTTTACTATCTTTGGTGCTATATTTTGTGCCAAACATTTTATTATAATCTTGTATATATTCATCTAGCTTTTCACGACTGTGTTTGTTTATATGTTCTTCATCAATATGTGCACCATCTGATTCGTATAATCCATCTGCATTTTTATCTTCTTCATTATCTGCATATGAAAATATAGTAGCTATTTTTAAATTGTGCTGTTTTTTCTTAAAAATTTCATAATATTTCGTAAGCATATCAACACTACTTACTGTCATCACCGCAGTAAAATCTTTATTGTGGGTTTTTCTACCATGATTTGCTATGATATAATCTACAATCTTTTCAACTCTATCATCACTTTGAAGTAACTCTTGTGTGTCTATATCTTCAACTTCTATATCAATATTTGTCTCACTATTTTCTTTCTCTTTATATTTTCCAATATATTCAACTGAAAATTTCAAAACATTTTCATCATTTATTGCATCTGTTATTACATATTTATGAAGTCTTTTATCAAATAAATCTGCTGTTGTTCTTTTGCCTAGTTTATTTCCCATAGCATTTTCTTTAAATATTGGTGTTCCTGTGAAACCTATCATTTGATTGTTTGTAAAAAAATTATTGATATTTAGGTGTGTTTCTCCAAACTGGCTTCTATGGCACTCATCAAAGATAAAAACTATATGTTTATCTTTTTGTCTTGACATTTGTTCTATGTATTTTCTTTTTTTAATAGCTGTATTTAACTTTTGAATTGTTGTAACTATAAGTTTAGTATCATCACTAAATTGTTCAACCAAAGTAGAAGTATTATCTGTGCCATCTACACTTCCATCACTAAAAGAGTTAAATTCTTTTGTAGTTTGAAAGTCCAAATCTTTTCTATCTACTACAAATACAACTTTATCAACTTTTGGAAGTTTTACAAGTACTTGTGCTGTTTTAAAAGAGGTCAAAGTTTTACCACTTCCAGTTGTATGCCAAATATATCCATTTCTTGTAGAGGTAGTAACTTGCTCAATTATAGCTTCAACTGCATAAAACTGATAAGGTCTTAAAACCATAAGTATCTTATCAACTTGAGCTAATACTATATATTTGCATATCATCTTTGAGATGTGGCATTTTTCTAAAAAAGAGCTTGTAAACTCTTCTATATTTGTGATATTTTTATTTTCCTTATTTGCCCAAAAGAAAGTTTGTTTGAAGGTTTGTTTTTTATTGTTTGCGTAATACTTTGTATTTACTCCATTGCTTATAACAAAGATTTGAATATACTGAAACAATGCACTATTTGCTCCATAAGAATGCTTTTGATAACGATTGATTTGATTAAAGGCTTCTTTTAGCTCTAAACCTCTTCTTTTAAGCTCAATTTGTACAAGAGGAAAACCATTTATCAAAATAGTTACATCATATCTATTTTTATAAGTTCCATTTACACTGATTTGATTTGTTACTTGAAAAAGATTTTGACACCAGTGTTCAGAGTCCAAAAATCTCATATAAAAGTTTGTACCATCATCTTTATTTAAAACATACTTATCTCTTAGTTTTTTTGCCTTTTCAAAAACACTTCCACTTTGTAGATAATTTAGTATCTTTTTAAACTCATTATTTGAAAATATTGTTTTATTGTGTTTTTCTAACTGTTTTTTTAGATTTTGTTCTAACTTTTCTTCATCATCTATAACAACTCTTTCATATTTTAAAGATTCAAGTTGTTTGATAAGATTTTCTTCTAATATTGCTTCACTTTGGGTACTCAAAATTCTATTCCTAAACTATTTAAATCAAGTATTTTCCCTTGATTATTTACTTTTGTTATAGTATAATACAAGATACTTAAAAGGATTATATTTTTATGAAAAAAACTATTGCAAATAGTAACAAACACTTCTCTTCTGTTACTAAAAAAAGAAAAATGATTGTAAACTCTGTTCATAGTTCTGCTAAAGTTGAAGGTTCTAAAATCACAAAAAAAGAGCTTAACGAACACTATAAACTTATTCATTTATAAGTTCCTCTTCTATTTTAGATTTCAATAACTCTTTCATCGGTTCATAGTCACATTCATATCCACTATGTACTCTTTGTATATAATTATCACTTTTTTTCAAATTTAATCCAATCATTGGCAAACCATTTTTAGCTAAGATGATATCACAGATAAGTCTGCTTACTCTTCCATTTCCTTCTCTAAAGGGGTGTATAAATAAAAACTCACATATTAACTTTGCTAAATTTTGAGAAATAGTTTCAATATCTTCATACTCTTTTTTAGTAACTTCTTTTAAAAACTTATCAAAATCAGGTAAAGCATTTAAAAACTCTAAGCGCCATTCCCAAGCATCTACTCCACTTCCTTTACTCATATTTACTGTACGAAGTTTACCAGCGAAAGGATAGATAGTTTCAAATATCAGCTTATGCCATTTTTCAATCTCTTCAAACCCAAAAGACTTAGAAATATCAAAATTCTCAACTAAGAAACTATAAACTTCAAGAAGTTTCAAATCTTCTTGTTTTGTAATATAAATATCATCTGTAGATTTTAGATAGTTTATACAAACACCATCTTTTGTGATGATTTTTTGTATATCGTTTGTATTCCACTCTTTCCAAGGATTTAAGATAATATCTTTTTTGTTTACTTGCTCTTTAGAAGCTGTTATTTTATCAAGTATATTTTGGGGTGGTTTTGTTTGAGTGAAGTATTTATTATCAGTTTTGTACCAATAGAGATATTTACTATTTTTATACTGTTTAAATTCATATAATAAATACTTTGTTTTTGTCATTTATTTACTCTTTGTTTATCTATTTTTTTGAAATTTATCCAATAACCAGATATAATAATTTTACAAAAGTTCCCATCTACTGACAAGGCTCCAAGGGAGGCTTCTCAAGATAGGTAGAATAGGTCATTTATCATAATATTTTTTTAATATTAATAAAAATTATTATATCAATATTTTACTAAGAATACATACCATTAGATTACACATACCTTTCTATGAAATTAGTCTCAAAATATATTATATCTATTTTTGATATGGGTAATTTTTCTAATATTTTACACATATAATTATATTATGAGTGATTTTTCATACTTTTTACACAAACATCTTTTGTAAAAGTGCTTTTTTAAACTTTTGAGTCTCTTCTAGGTTTTTTTTATTTTGTGATATTTTTGTATCAAGAGAGGATAAAAAGTTTGCTATTTTTGTTTGTTCTTCCTTAATTGGAAATTTAACATTTAATCCTAAAAATATTTTTTCATGAATACGCTTACTCCCTGTACCCGAAGCATAGACTTCTAACTTATTATAGAAATTTTTTCTCCCAAAGTAATAATTAAAAAACAATATTAAATTTATAAAATTAAATATTTTTTTTCAACCACTACTTATGACTTTAAGTCTTTTGTCTAGTATTTTTGTAATAAGAAAATTAGGGACAGAGGTATATGCAAATATTATCCTATTGGGTGGAATCACTTCAACTATAGGGTTCTTACTTAGTTTTGGAGTTTTATCAACAGTTACAAAACTAAGCGTTGAAAATGAAAATAAAAAAATAAGGCAGGCTATAATATTTATTACCTTGATTTTTCAGTTTTTTCTAATTTCTTGTTTATCTATTAGTTTATTAAGTTTCCCTGAGCTTTTTACTAAAGTATTAGGAGAGTTCTCAAATAATATTTCATTTT
>ERZ1673962.1463-NODE-1463-length-11092-cov-28.249706_pt1 | contig 11092 bp, 10 predicted proteins | sample MGYA00580188_ERZ1673962 | MGnify/ENA primary metagenome ERZ1673962 (study PRJEB41334, sample SAMN05608104) | rock metagenome | biome: terrestrial subsurface; feature: shale formation; material: shale | place: USA: Pennsylvania ... | reverse complement strand
ATCGGCAAGGGCTGGAGTCAGCCAGAAATACCTGACTACTTCAGACCATCCCTAGGGTGGAGAGTATTCATTGTTTGGGAATGCGAGCTAGGCTCCGCAATAAAGACCAAGGCAACCGGTGAGCGGTTAAACTTTCTGATTCGCCAGATATGCAGGCGGCCTGCTTGAGAAAGCGGGAGTATCATTAAAATCACTATTCTTTTCGGCGTTCTACTGAAAACGAGCTCAGCCATGAGGGTTAACGTGTCTATGCCACCCTGCGCGCGATCTCTTAGACCAAAGCTCAATCGCTCCGCAAACTAGTACAGTTCGAGAAAGGTAAATCCTCATGCTCCCACCTACCTCTCCACTGCAACAAGCTTGCAGCGATTACTGGCAATATCTTGACTCTATCCTCAGACCAGCGATGGCTGAGCTAAAAACCGACATCGATTCGCGACAGGCCAAGTTACACGGGGTCTTCGGTGCCAATCTATTTATCGCCCATGCCGTCGATTATATTCAGGCAATTCGCAAGACAGATGGAACCAAGGAAGGCAGAAATGATCTTGTTCGCCAATTTGATCAACTGTTCAGCGTTGAAGGAACCCGCCTGAGCAATCGTAAATTCGAGCTCATCGACGCCATCAACAACGCACTCAAACACATCCGACTTGATCCTAAGCGGTATCACTGCCTTGAACAGAACTACGGCCCCATCTCCTTCCAGAGCCTATTTGAAGAGAACGGTCGAGTCTTATGCATTCTAGATGGTTTCCGGTTTGACTATGCACAGGTCGTATTGCGCCCAGCATATGAAGCTCTGGTTAGCTGGGACTTCGAAACCGTTGAAGATATTCTCGAATTTGCTCGAGGCAACGTCTCGATCAGTATCTGGTCTGCCGACGACGAATTGATGGCGTCAGATGATCCAGCCGACGCCATCGACCAGATGATCATCGCCTGCAATCCAACCTGCGAGCACTGCAGGGAAGCCGAGGATGCTTGCTATTGTGCAGAGTTTATTTTTGAAGGTGAACAAGGACGGTTCGAGCCTCGGTTCCGCTCTGATTTTGACTTCGACTCAGTGATGTCAAAAATCTCGGGGGCTTATTCAGAAACCAAATTACGGTGAGAGCCTAATTCGCACATATTACCTCAGAGAGAATTTTGGCAATCTCTTCCACGATAATGAAAAACGGCCACGTCATCACCCCACCTTTTGTTATTAGACTGTTCGGCAACCCCTCCAGACTGGCATCCAAATCGTACTCGCAGCCAACTGCAGCTTGTAACTACCCCCTGGAGAAGCCATGAATAAAGAAAAATTCAAATTTCCTTCAAGGGGCTTTCACATAGTTTCGAAAAAGGTTGGCGAAACGGATTACTTCCTCGAAAAACTAAAATCCGCACAAGGTCATTATGATGAGTTCTCATATATTCTTAGCGCTTTTTCCTCGGCCGCAAGAAGCATTACGTTCGCACTCCAATCGGTCATGTCCGCTTACCCGGGGTTCAGCGAATGGTATGTTCACCATCAAGAATCTCTTCGATCTAACGCACTTGCAAAATACTTTGTAAACCTTAGAAACCACATGCAAAAGGTCGGAAAGTCCCCAGTCCTGCACACAGGGGAAAGCAGAAGCGGAAGGATCACACACGCATCCTACTTTATTGATATGGACGAGCTAAAGAACGCTCCAAACGGCGAGGTAACAGTACTTGCAGAGGAATATTTCACCAGTATATTGATAGTTCTAGAGCGATGCTACAGGGACTTCTGGGTATACGTTGACCCTCGAGCGATTTTTACGGAGGAAGGACTTTCCATGCTCGGCTGGTCAGTTGAGGACATAGAGGAACTAGTAGGGCTTCCACGCGGCTGGACGGATGTACCTTATGAGGGAGAAGACAAAAATCTCCAGCGCCTCAGATTGCTAAGAAGAGAGTTTGAGGGCGATGAATTGATGGAGCAGTATTTCACCAAATACAAAATACCTCAAAGCCAAAGGAGTTGAATTATGCAGTACCTTATCCACAACTCTCTTGACGTATACTCCCTTCTTCGAGATGAACTACAGCTTATAATTGAGAAATCAAAGAAAATAGACCCCAAGTACGCCTCGCACTCAGGAGTAGCCCTGTACTATTATTCGGAGAGATGCCAATCTATAAACCTCCTCCTTCAGCAGTGGAAGCTTTGGGACTGCGACATCCTAATGCGGGCAGCACTTGAGTGTGCCACCCGCTTCCTGTTTATAAGTATTGCCCCTTCAGAAGAGCGGGGACAGCGTATTGACGAGTTCACCATACTGTTGAATGAGATCGAAGATCTCCAGCGATCCGAGAGGGCTAAACCTTTTGCAGAAGGATCAAGCAATCAAGACACTAGAATGCTCATTGGCGGTGTAGTTCTAACTCCCGACCGGGAAGCTGAGCTTCGCGTTAAATGGCCTAAAGCTAAGAGAAACACCCTCAAGCAGAAGTGGTCGTTTACTGAAATGGCCCGCATTCTTTGCGATTTTCACGATGACGGCCTTGATCTACGAGGATACAAATCTTTTTTACATGGCTATGGCATTAGCAGCCATTTCATACATGCAGACCAGACGGCAATGGATCTTACCTGGGACCGCTTGAGAAGAGATCCAGAAGCAAGAGCACTTTTGGAAAAGGCACATTTTTCTCGACTTGCCACGGAGCCGGTTTCAATCTTATTTCTATGTTGGCGTGCAATGGTTTATGCAACCGGAGTCGAGTCTTCGCGCAAGGATATTGTGCAAAGCCTCATGGCGCTGAATGCTCAAGCGGACATACACCATAAGGAATTTGCTGAATCGCAGAGACACCGCTACAAACAGCAAGACGGCACAACAGTTTAATTTTTTGGCCTCAGGCGGCTCCCACACGGTGCTTGCTGCGATTTGTAGTATGCGTCCCATTGAGGTGAAGGCACGAGACTTTTGACAACGATACGAGATGCAGTGGTACTGTCGCGCTACCGCAATCACTGGATTGAAAACCGTGGATACTGGATTTATAGATCTCGACATACTGCTCACCCGAATTCGGCACCCGCAGTCGAAGGTGTACTTTCTAGACGCGGTGAAAGCCTACAAGGCGGGTGCGTTAAGGGGCGCACTCACCTCCACGTGGGTTGCTCTAGCCTACGATCTGATAGCCAAATACCGTGAGCTAAGCGCCCTTGGCGATGCCGCCGCAACTGCATTTCTTCAGTCGTGGGATAACGCAACCATTGCAGGTGACATCTCCAAACTGCTTCAACTTGAGGGAGGTATTCTGGAAGACGCCACGACCAACACTCAGGTCGTCAATCGCATCGCTCGAAAGCATCTAGACCGCCTTCGCGAAGATAGACATCTTTGTGCGCACCCAGCGTTTTCAGCCGAGGCTGATTTATTCGAACCATCTCCCGAGCTAGTGCGACTCCACCTCGTCAATGCAGTTGATCTCGTGCTTTCACAGGAACCGCTTCAGGGCAAAGCGATCTTCGATCTATATGACATCGACGTTCAGTCGCCTGGCTTTCCGACGACTCATGGACGCATTCTCGACTATGTCGAGCAACGCTACCTCGCGCGCGTGCGTACTCAGAATGTCCGCAACTTTGGCACGGTCCTAGCCAAGTCTCTTCTTAAGGGGGTGCCGGCACAGTGGGAGCCGCTCCATCGCAAGATCGTCCCATCGCTGGTTGCGGTGCGGGACCGCGCAGCTCATGCATGGGCGGATGTCTCCGTAGCCATCGTGAGTCTGATGAACAATCTCGAACCACTGAATCGGCCTCGTGCAATCGCCTTCATTGCCGCATTTCCCGATTTCTGGCCACAGCTTCAGGAGCCTACAAGAACAGCCCTGCAGGCAACCGTCGAAAATGCCGACCTTACGGTACTTGCTGACTACCGTATTCTGGCAGGAGTGGCAGTCCCGCAATTCCGAGCAGCACTGTTGAATCTGATTGCCGGCCTTACTCGACAGCAATTGGCCGATGCAATTGCGTTCCAACCACTTACCGACCTGTGGCCCAAAGCAGTCGAAATCTATCAAGGATCTGGCAGTTGGCGAGGATCAGAGGCGAACTTCAGTGACCTCATCACGCCGTTCGCGGGACGCCTCAGTAGCCAACAGTTTGACCAAGTCCTTGATGCGATCATCGACAACGGGCAGAACTGGGATGCCGCCGAGACAGATACGCTTCTTCTCGGCCTGCTACGCAATGCACAGTCCGCAGACCTGCCGAGCCATGCCGCTCGGAGTCGTTTTTATCAACTTATCCATCGTATGCGTCGTACCGATAAATACGATGAGGTACTCACATTCCTGCAATCAGACGGCTGGGTAATACCACAACCAGAGCCGGAGGATGACGACTGAACTAGGGGCGATTCACATGAAGCGCCGGGCGTTTACCTTCCGTGGTTTTGAAAGCCGCTGCCGTGAGGGCAACATGCGTAGGATGAGTACTACAGCGTTGCCCGACTTTCTATAGGATCGTGCGAGCGAGTGGTGTAACGATCCAGATCAGCCTTATGCTGCCCGAGCTGATGAAGGCCAACTTCATGCTATCGGTCTTGGGCAGCGGCCCCAACCGCAGCTTGCGTGTTGTGCTCATCGTGCAGCTCCCCGATTGAAGAACAGCGGTTGATAAGGCCGCAGCATCAGGTCCCGGTTGACGATGATACGTACCGGCAGGCCCGGCCGCTCGGTCAGTGTTGGCTGGATGTTCATGTTGCGCCGGGTCATCTCCTGCCCGACCTGGTTCACGCTGTCCTGCAAGCCGTCACGGCCAGCGATGATGATGCGGTCGCCATCCTGGCGGTTCTCCGGTGCGGCCAGCTCGGCGCCGATACCCAGCAGCGTCGTCAGCGCCGCTCCTGCGAAGACGCGATCCCAATGCCAATCGACGCCATCCTCCAGACCTGAGTAGCCGGCAGGGTCGGCGCCCACCAGGTTGTCCAGCGTCAGCGAGGATGTGTCCGGCAGGATGATACGACTCCACACCACCTGTACGCGGCTCTGCCCGTAGCTGACCTGGCTGTTGTAGCGACCGAGGATCCGCGAGTCCTGCGGGATCAGCAGGTGCTTGCCGGTCGCGGTGTCGTAGACCGGCTCCGTCACCGTGCCGATCACGTCACCCGGAAGATCCGACTTGATGCCCGTCACCAGCGCGCCGGCGATCACCGTGCCGGCCATGACCTGATACGGCGACGCCGGTAGCTGCAGGCTCCCGGAATTGCGGGTTTCCGTAGTGCCGGCTTGAAGGAATGCCTCTTTCTGCTCCTGCCGATTCTGCACGGCTGTTGGATCAGCGGGTTGCGCTGCGGTCGACGCAGGGCCGGCGGCCAGCGGATCGAAGCCCGCCAGCGTTGCTGCATCCGCAGCAGGTTGTGCCGGTGCAGCCATGGCTGGGGGCTGGCCGCCCGTGCGGAAAAATACCGACGATGCTGCCGCTTCCTCCGCCTCCTTCAACCGAGCCAGCCGCTCAGCCTCGGTGGGATCGTGTCCGGGTGTCGTGTAGCTGGGTGGCGTAGGTCGTTGCGACTGTACGATGGCGGGGCCAAGGTCACCCGGTAGAGGCGGCCCCAGTTCAGGCGGTGGCGGCGGCAGCTTGGAATAGTCCGAGGGCAATCGGTCGAGCCCTTCGGAACGCGAAACCCGGTCGACGTTGTACAGCTCGGCCGGATCGTTGCCGCCTCGTGGCTTCGGCGGCTGCAAGGACCAGATGGTGGCCCCCAGAACCGCGACGAAGAGTCCACCGGCAAGTGCTGCCAGGGTACGTCGGTTCAATCGCGTGACCGGGCGCGGCTGGGCGCGCAACGCTACCGTTTCGGGCGGGACCTTGCCGGCCTGCGGCCCGACAAGGCCGGGGGTATAGTCCTGGCTCATGCTCAGTTCCCCCGCGCCACGCCATCCGTGCGCTCGATACGCACTACGTCTCCCTTGTCACCGCCCAGGCGCAGTTCGGCCGCGCCGAACAGCCGGTCCACGATGTAGTACGGCGAGCGGAAGCGGTAGTTGACCAGTTGCCCATCGCCTTGCGCACCGATCACGAACATCGGCGGCAGCTCGCCCTGGGCGATGCCGGCGGGAAATTGGATATAGACCTTCTCGCCATCGTCGAAAGCGCGCAGCGGCTGCCACGACGGATTGCTGCCGCTGATCGTGTAACGGAAGCGGATCTTCTCCAACGAGAGACCGGTATCGACCGGCGCGGTCACCTGTGCGGCCTGCGCCTGGCGCTGCAGGGCCAGCATGCGGTCCTTCGGGTAATCCCAGGACACCGAGGCCATCCAGGCTTTCTCGGTCGAGGTCAGCTCGATCAGGTAGGTGCGCCGGCTGGTGGTGATGACCAAGTTGGTCTTCAGATCCGAGCGGATTGGCTTGACCAGCACATTGACGCGCAGCGCGTCGCCGGCGCCGCTGGAGGTGTCGCCGACGATCCAGCGCACCGTGTCGCCAGCAGCCACCGTCACCAGCCCCTCACCGGCCTGCAACGCGATCACGGTCACCCGTCCCGGCGCGGCATAGACCTGGTACAGCGCGCCGTCGCTGTAGGGCCAGACCTGGATCGCGTTGACGTAACCCTCGCGCGTGGGCGCCACCCTCGCCTCCTGGTTCGCGCGCGACACCCTCACCTTCTCGTCGGCCGGCTCCGGGGCAGGACCGGCCTCGTCCGGTAATGGCTTCATCTGCCCTGGCATCGGCAGCACCTTCGGCACCGCCACCACTTCCACCGGCTTCGGCAGTTCGGGCAGCGGCTGCGCCTGCACCGGCTCGTCGAGCGAGATTCGCGGAGGTGACTTGCCCTGGCTGGTACAGCCGGCCAAGGCCAGCAAGACCAGGGGGAGCGCGGATATACGAATAGACAGGTTCATGGTTTGGCTCCTTCGGACGCATCGAGCTCGCGGCTCCACGACAGTCCGTTGACGTAGATGCCCAATGGGTTCTTGCGCAAGCGCTGCTCGGTCCGCGGGGTTTGCAGGACAGTGGAGATCACCGCGTTCCAGCGCTCGGTACCGGCAGGCGCGCCGTTGACGAAGCGCTGCTCCGTCCAGCGCACGTTGAAAGAGGCATCGCTGGCCCGCACCACGCTGGTGACCTGCACCGTCACCGACTCCTTGCCGACGCGGGCAAACGGATCGTTGGTGCGCGCGTAGTCGTTGAGTACGGCCGCGCCGCGGTCAGTGGTGTAGTCATAGGCGTCGAGCCAGTTCTGCCGCACCACGATCGGGCCGATGGACAGCGAGCGCACCAGCGTGATGAAGCGCGCCAGGTGATAGGCAAGCTGCGCATCGGCCGGCCGATACGGTGTGGCGGCCTCACCGACCGCGCGTACCTGGCCAGACCTTTCCACCTCCACCACATAGGGTGTGACGATGGACTGCGCCGAGCGCCAGACCAGGCCGCCCGCCATCAGCAGGGCGAGTGCCAGGCAACCGAAGGCCATCAGGCGCCAGCTCTTCGCCTGTACGCGAGCCGAGCCAATGCGCTCGTCCCACGCCTGGGCGGCGGCCTGGTATGGGGTGGCGGGTTGCGGCGTCTCGGCGTAACGCACCCACGGTCGTTTGAAGCGCATGACTCGTCCTCCTTATGAATCCGAATCCCGCAGGCTCGGGCCACTGCCTGAACTGCCGCTGTCGCCACCGCGCAGTGTGTGCGCGACAGTGGTGGCGGCATGACTGATTTGCTGGCGTCGCTGCAGGCGCCGGGCCCAGGCGGGTTGCGCCTTGGCATCGGTGGCGCCCTGAGGCGCATTGCCCGGGGCGGCCGAACTGCCACCCGATGAGGCTCCTCCTCCACCCGCAAACCGGCCCTTGAGCGAGCGCATCCCGGCAGCCAGCTTCGTGGCTGGCGCCATACGTGCTCCCGCCGCCACCGCAGCGCCAACACCGGCCGCGGCGGCGCCGACGGCGACGGCCATGCCCGCTGTGCCAAGCGCGGCACCTGCCGTCGCCCCAGCACCCAGTTGCGGGCCACCGGAAATCAGCCCAGTGGCGATGCCAGGGCCGAAGATGCCCATGGCGAGCAACGCCAGCGAGGCCAGCATGATCACCAGCGCGTGGTCGATGGAGGGCTCAGCGGGATGCACCTGGAACTCGGCGAACAGCCCCGAGCCGATACCGACGATCACCGCCAGTACCAGCACCTTGACGCCGGAGGACACCACGTTGCCCAGCACCTTTTCGGCCAGGAACGCGGTCTTGTTCCACAGCGCGAATGGCACCAGTACGAACCCTGCGAGCGTGGTCAGCTTGAACTCGATCAGGGTGATGAACAGCTGTATCGCCAGTACGAAGAAGCAGACGATGACCACCAGGTAGGCCAGGAACAGGATGACGATGGGGTCGAGGTTGACGAACACCTCGGGGAAGCCGGTCATCTCGCCGATCTGCTCCAGGATCGGTGCACCGGCGTCGATGCCGGTTTTCGCCAGCCGTCCCGGCTGCAGGAAAGTCTCCATGCTGAGCGAGCCGGTCGCCGTCAGACCCAGCCCGGCAAAGGAGCGGAAGACGATACTGGCCAGCCAGTTGAAGTTACCGATGATGTAGGCGAAAGCACCGACGTAGAGCACCTTGCGAATGAGCTTCGCCATCACGTCCTCGCCCTGGCCGGTGGCATGGCCGAGCGCCCAGTACAGCCCGGCGAACGTCATGTCGATGGCAATCAGCGTGGCGGTCAGGAACGCGACCTCGCCCTGCAGCAACCCGAAGCCCGAGTCGATGTAGCGCGAGAACGTATCGAGGAAGCGGTCGATGACCATCACGTCATTCATGGTGTGGTCTCCGAAGCAAAAGCAGCCGGCGCATAGAGTCCGGCCTCAGCCTCATCCTCGACGTGGCTGTCAAAGGTCGGTGGAATCGGCGGCAGCTCCTCCAAGGCGACATACTCTTCCGGCCCGCCCTGGCCAGCGAAAAAGCGGCGTCGATACGCCTCGGCTGCGGCCCTACAAACGCCCTCGCCCACGTTCCTCCAATCCACGGCGCACTGGGTGCGCAGCGCCTTGAGCCGCGCAGGATCTGCGGCCAGATCTTCGCTGGACTGCTCACCGCAGCCCGCCAGCAGCGCAACCGACAGCACGAGAGCACTGCGCATGGCGGCCTCCGTCAGTTCTCGTAGAACCGGACCGAGTACGGTGAGTAAGGTGTACCCTCGCCCAGGAAGCGCCGCCGCACCTCTCGTGCACGCTCGCTGGCCGCCGGAGCAATTCATCGGGTAACAATTAATATTAACCTGCTAGCTATTCACTGCCGCTCGCTTGGAATAGCAGAGGCTGGCATTACCGAATGACTAGACATATAAGGCTTACCGCCTTATCGGCTCTTGTATAATCCCGCCTTCAGCACACTTATTCATGGAGTAATAATTTGATCAACCTGCATGAAATACAGAGCATCTTTCAATCATGCACATCAACGGACGAAATGGTCGCAATTTTCAATGCAATCGGGGAGTGCACAGTTTCCAACAGTGACTACAAGGTGGCCAAGAAAAATCTCATCGAATTACTGGAGAGAGAGGAAAGCCATAACGCCACAGCCCTAGTGCTATCCCTAGTCAAGTCGAAAGGAGACTCGTCACTAAACGACCTCAGAAAAATAGGTGCTTTTCGTCTCTCTAGATACAGATATGGAAGATCAGCAGTTATAGCAATATCCACTCTAGCAAATGTTGCAGACAAAGCTGGACTTTCCGCTGAATCAATACGTTACCTGGCATCACTTAAGGCACTGCACAGCCTCAGGGCTGACCTACTACGAATGGAGAATCTCTTAATCTCTCAATTAAGCGATCGCCGAAAAAACGCATTGAAAACCTTACTAGTGATAGTGGATAGGGCTTTTCTAGATATATGGCCCGGGGGAGACAAAAGCTTGCCAGGAAACGATCTAATGCATCACGGGATCGAAGATTTGGTCGAAGCACTCTCTATGGTAGTGCTTATTTATAAGCGAGAGTTTGGAATGACCCCCCTAGACTGGGAGTATCTTGATCAGAACGGAGCCATCGAAAAAAATGAATATTTAGAAATATTGAAAATCGCATGCCTAATAAACAACTTCAAGCGTGCCGAAACCCTTATCGACGGACTCCCCTACAACGCAGACTTATCAGACAACTCGATTATTATCTATTCAAAAGACCCTCTGATTGAAAAATCTATTCGCCTCGGCTATATACAACAAAGCATACAAGCTGAGATTCGCATTAAAAAAGCTCTAGAGTTTCAGAAAAAATCCCAAAACGGATCTGCATTCAGTGATGCAGTGGAAATCTTGTTCGACAGGATTTTGAAAAATTGCGTGGTAGTGGATGAGCACCCGGTAAAACGACTCCGATTTGCCGTACCGTTAGATACGAACCTAATGGTGGCACTGAACCAGCCATATCCGTACCTTGAAGAGTTCTTACTTATCCTCCAAATGGACGTTGACGAATTTTCAGAAGGAAACCTATGGGAGGCGGAAATTAAAGAGGAAGTAAAAGCTTCCGATATTCTAAAGTCCCAGCGTTTCTTCTCACTACTTAATCAGGTCTATGCATCAGCGCTCAAAGGCTATGATGGCGAGGACATAGAGCGCCTTAAAATTGAGTCAGTTGTTACATTTATGCCTCGCGAAGCATTTATTAAAATCCTAAAGTTAATAATGAAGGAGCAAGTCGCAGAACAGATTATCGACATGCTGACCTTGTCCAACGAGGTCGAGCACGTAGACCTTCAATATCGGCCATTAATACAGGCGGGAGATCATATAGTGTGTTCTCCGAGCATAGTTGCCCACTCTAACTTAGTTCGAAACATATCAGTAGGTAACGGCCTGTACACTGGATGGCCTCGTGGTGAGGACCCAATGATCCTGAAGCTTCGGGATGCTTTAGTCGCAGCCGGATTCAGAGTGGAGATTGAGGTTGACCTTCCCTTCGGGAGAGATCTTGATGTTGACGTTTTAGCCATTAAGGATGGAATACTTTTTATATTTGAGTGCAAACATGCCTACCATCCTTGCAATGTTCACGAATTAAGAAACAATTACTATCACCTGGCGGTTTCAGGAGCTGAGTGCAACACGGTTATTGAATTGAAGCTGGAGCATCA
>ERZ1673962.1462-NODE-1462-length-11104-cov-3.372432_pt1 | contig 11104 bp, 10 predicted proteins | sample MGYA00580188_ERZ1673962 | MGnify/ENA primary metagenome ERZ1673962 (study PRJEB41334, sample SAMN05608104) | rock metagenome | biome: terrestrial subsurface; feature: shale formation; material: shale | place: USA: Pennsylvania ... | reverse complement strand
ATGACGAGGAAGACGAGCTTGCGCCCGCACGCAGCCGTCCGCGCCACCAAATGCCCATCAAGGCGCGCGGCAGCCGCACGCTGCAGGTGGCAGGCTGGGTGGCGCTTATCGCGTTTGTCGCGGGCTCCGCGCTTGGCGCCGCCGCCTTCCGCAGCGAGATCATTCGCCTGTGGCCGGCCACGCAAACGCTTTATGCCGCCTTCAACGATCCTGTCGATATCGACGACATGGCGTTTCAAAACGTGTCCTATGAATACCAGTTCGAAAACGGGCTGCCGGTGCTCTCCATCCGCGGGGAAGTGATCAATGAAGGCGAGGCGCGCATTCCGCTGCGCCCGGTTCAGATCGATCTGCGCGGGGAAAACCGCGAGCGGCTTTATCATTGGACGTTCCGTCTGCCCGAAACGGCGCTCGATCCTGCCGAGCGGGCCGAATTCGTCACCCGTCTTTCCAGCCCGCCTCTTGAGGCGCGCGATCTCGTCATCCGTTTCACCGAAGAAGAGGACGCTATGCCAGAGGCAGGGGCAGAGGCGGAAAAAGGCGGTGCGGAAAAAGATGAGGCGGCCCGGTGAGCAAGGGCGCCGCAGACGGCATGCCCCGCATCGACGTGCTTTTCAGCGCCGCTGAAATCGGCGACAGGCTGGGCGCGCTCGCCCGCGAGATCGTGGCCGATTTCGGACCGGATTTCCTGATTGTGCCCGTGCTCAAAGGCAGTTTCATTTTCGCAGCTGATCTTGTGCGCGCGCTGCATTTTGCGGGCGCCAATCCGCGCGTCGATTTCCTGTCGCTGGCAAGTTACGGCGCGGCCACCTCTTCTTCCGGCAAGGTGGAGGTGCTGCGCGATCTGGAGGCCGATGTCAGCGCCGACAAGGTGCTGCTCATCGACGATATTTTGGAATCGGGCCGCACGCTGGAATTTGCCGCGGGGCTTTTGACCGGACGCGGCGCCGCCAAAGTGGCGTCCTGCGTGCTGCTCGATAAACCGGGCAAGCGCGCGGCATCTTTCCAGGCGGATTATGTGGGCTTTGAATGCCCCGATAAATTCGTCATCGGCTATGGCATGGACCTCGCTCATGCCTATAGAGCGCTGCCTTATATCGGCTATCTGCCGGATGCGTGATTAGAAGCGCCGCAGCAATCTATCCAGATAATCAAGTTCGATTTGCGGGCGGCCCATTTCGGCGGCGCGGCGGCGCAGCTCGTTGAGGATTTCCCGCGCACGTTCCGCATCGATTTCGTCGGGTACTTGCACGTCATCGCCGAAATCGGGTCCGGCGGAGCGGGTCGGGCGGCCCAGGGGATCGGTATTGGCATTGCCGCTGCCTTGCCCGGAATTGCCGGAGCGGGCCATGCCGCCTGCCATGCGCTCCAGCATCTGGTTGGCCATGGACTGGGCGCCCGCGCGCAGCTGGTCGATGGCCTGGCCTTGCGCGCCTGTCGCCCGTTCGGCCCGGCCCTGTTTCAAGCGGTCGTCCGCCTGATCCATCGCGCGCTCGGCATGTTCAAGGGCGGAGGGCACTTCCTCACCGCTATTGTGCAGTTCTTCCATGAGCGCGCGCAGCTTGTCGCGCAGCGCTTGCTGGCGCCCGCGCAGGTCCGGATAACCGCCCGTGCCGCTGCCTTGCTGCGCGCCTTGGCGGGCGCCGCCCTGCTGCGTGCCGTTTTGCTGGTTGCCGCTTTGGCTGCCGCCGCTTTGCCCTGAGCCTTGCTGGTTGGAGCTGAGGCCCTGACGGCCTTGCTGATCGAGCGGGCGGGCCTCTTCCTTCTTGGCCTCGCCGAACGTGTCGTCCATGAGCTCGCGCTGCTCGCCGATCATCTCGCCCATTTCATTCAGCGCTTCGGAAAGGGCGGAAGGGGCCTCGGCGTTCTGGTTCTGCCCATCGCCGGTTTGCAGGTTTTCCAGAATATTGCCGAGCTGGGAGAGCATGTCCTGGGCCTGCTCGCGCGCGCCGGTGCGGGCGAGATCGCCAATCGCCTCCAGCATTTTTTCAAGGTCCGAGCGCTCCAGCGCCTGGGTCTCGGGGTTCTGCGGAATGGCGGGCAATTGTTCGGCCATATCGCCCATCTTTTCCGAAAGCGCATCGAGATAGCGGGCGAGCGCCGATTTCAGCGCCTCCATGGCCGCTTCGATTTCTTCATCCGAGGCGCCTTCGGCCAGTGCTTCGGCCAGCTTCTCGCGCGCATCGCGCAGATCGCGCTCGGCAAGCGAAAGATCGCCGTCCTCGATATGAAGCGCCAGATCCCAAAGGAGGTCGAGCACGCCGTCCAGATCGGCCAGATGCCGCGCCTTGGTTAGCCGCCAATAGGCCGCCCGCAGGCCGAGAAAGACGGTCATGTCGCCGCCGCTGCGCTCCAGATCCTGAGAGAAGGCGCTGAGAAATCCGGCAATATTCATGCGCGAATCCGGATAAAGGGCAAGGCGGCGGCGCTGCTCGGCAATGGCGGCGGCCAGCGGCTCGTTGAACTGGCGCGCGGGCAGCACCAGGCTGCGTGTTTCGCTTTTCCCCGTTTGGCCTGCATCGTCTTGCGCAATCAGCCAAAGCTCGACGGGCAGTCCCGCCCAGGGATGGGCGGTCAGATCGCGGAAAACTTCCTGGGAAACTTTTTTGGGCCGCAGGCGCGGCAAGGGCAATTCGACCAGAGGCGGGGGCATCAGCACATTGTTTTGTGCGCTTGCGTCTTCTTTCTCTGCCGCGTTTTCAGCCCGCTCGAACAGCGGATCGCTGCCTGCCGTTTGAAAGAGCGTGCGCTCCTGCAGGACGACGGAGGGCCCGAGCGCCATGCGCGCCTGAACCGATTTCAGGCCGTAATCGTCGCTTGCCTCATAACCAAGGCGCAGCGCCTTGCGCAGCGTGTCGTCGAGCGGGCCGTCGAATGCGATCTCGGGCGCATCGTCCGGAATGATCTTGAAATCCCAGCTATAAAGATCGTTGCTTGCCCGGCTGAGGGTGAGCGAGGTGTCCTCGCTAAGCGTTACCTGCGCTTCATAGGCGTTTTCGCCGAGCGTCTTGAAGGCGGTCTCGCTGGCGCCAGCAAGCTCATAGGCGGGCCGGGGGCCGGGGCCATGTACGCGCAAGGTCAGGACGGAGCCTTCGGGAATCTCGAATTCGGTTTTACCCTTGGGTGCGCCTTTGGCACCGGCCAGAAAGAGCGGCGGGCGGCCGGTATAGGCTGGCGGGTTCACCCAGGCATCGACGCTGGTTGCCGTGTCCGGCATCCCAAGGCCTGGCCAATAGGTGCGCGCCAGCCGCTCCCCCGTTTCAGGGCCGAGGATGACCGTAAAAACAAGAAGGGCGGTGACGAGCGCGGCGCGCAGCGCATATGGGTCGGCGGCGGCAAGGCTGGCGCGGGGCAGGCCGACACGGGCTTTGACGACTTTTTCCGCGATCCAGGCGCGGTGGGCGGCCCAAAGCGCCTTCTCGCCCGTGCCTTCGGCGGCTTCATCATTGAAAGCGGAAAGCGGGCGGTGGGAGAGGCCGGAGATATGCTCCATCCGGCGCAGCGCTTCCTCCCGGCTTGGCGGGTAAAGCGCGGTGCGGCGCTGCCAGAGCAAAAAACCGGCAGCGGCGAAACTCGCGCACCATAAAAGCCAATGGGCGGCGAGCGGCAGGCTGCTTAAAAAGCCGCTGAGGCCCGCCAGCGTGAAAAGGCCGAGAACGGCAAGGCTTGGCCAAAGGGCAGGCCAAAGCCGCTCCCAGAACAGCGCAAGGCGGCTTGCGCCCACGCGCCGCTCGATCGGCGCAGGCAGGCCGGGCTTTTGCAGGCCAGGCTTTTGTGAGGCGTCTTGCTCTGCCAAGCCGAGGGCTCCTCTTCCCGCATGCGTTCCGCTGCCCCCCTGATCAGATAGATCTTCCTTAAGGGGCCAGCCAGTCCGGTATCTTATCCTGCCCAAGCATTGCGTCATAATCTGGGCGCGGGCGGATCACGGCCATGTGTTCGCCGGAGACCATGATTTCGGGCACCAGAGGCCGGGTATTATAGGTCGAGGAAAGCACCGCCCCATAGGCTCCCGCCGACATGAGCGCGATGAGATCGCCGGATTTCAGGGGGGGAAGCTGGCGCCCCTTGGCAAAGAAATCCCCGGTCTCGCAGACGGGCCCGACGACGTCATAGGTGACGGGGGCGGCATCCGGGACTTCCTTGACGGGCAGAATGTCGTGATGGGCGTCATAAAGCGTCGGGCGGATAAGGTCGTTCATCGCCGCATCGACAATGAGGAAGGCCCGGTCGGTGCCGTGCTTCTCATAGATGACGGAGGAAACGAGGATGCCGGCATTACCGGCGATCATGCGCCCCGGCTCGAACATCAGCGTGCAGCCCAGATGCCCGACCGTGCGCGCCACCATCGCCGCATATTCGCTGGGGTGCGGCGGCACGTCATTCGTGCCCCGGTAGGGAATGCCGAGCCCGCCGCCAAGGTCGAGCCGCTTGATGTCATGGCCTGCCGCGCGCAGCCGTTCGGCCATTTCCGCCACGCGGGTAAAAGCGGCTTCAAAGGGGGCAAGGTCGGTCAGCTGGCTGCCGATATGCACATCGATGCCCGCCACCTCGATGCCGGGAAGCGCGGCGGCGCGGTCATAGACGTCCGGCGCGCGCTGCCAGGAAATGCCGAACTTGTTTTCCGCTTTCCCGGTGGCGATTTTCTCATGGGTCTTGGCATCGACATCCGGATTGACGCGCAGCGCGATAGAGGCGGTCTTGCCCATGGCGGCGGCAACCTTGGAGAGCTGCTCCAGTTCCGGTTCCGATTCCACATTGAATTGCAGGATGCCCGTTTCGAGCGCGAAACGCATTTCCTCCTGCGTCTTGCCGACGCCGGAGAAGACGATTTTTTCAGGCGCAATGCCCGCCGCCAGCGCGCGGCGCAGCTCGCCCTGCGAGACGACATCGGCGCCCGATCCCAGATCCGCCAGAAGTTTGATAACGGCAAGATTGGAATTGGCTTTGACCGAATAGCAGATCAGCGTGTCGGTGCCTTTGAAGGCATCGGCGAAGACCTGATAATGCCGCTCGATCGTGGCGCGCGAATAACAATAGAAAGGCGTGCCGATCTTTGCGGCAATATCGCTGAGCGCGACATCTTCGGCATGAAGCACGCCGTTCTTGTAGGCAAAATGATGCATAAGATTCTCTGCGGCAGCGCCAGTTTAAAGCGCCAGTTTTAAGAGGCCTGCTCCTCCTGCTGCGGGGCGGGCGGGTCTTGGAGGTTGCCCTTCTTGCCGCAAGCGGCAAGGCCGAGCGCCAGGGTCAGAGCGGTGGTCAGCGCAATGGTCAGTGTGCGTGTGCGTTTCATGGTTTTGCCGATCCGTTTTTGTTTTCCCCGGCCAGCGCCTTTTCCCAGAACGCGGCCATGGCCTTGACGTTATCCGGCGCCGTGCCGCCGAAGCTCGTGCGGCTTTTGACGGAATTGTCGATGCCGAGCACGGAATAGACTTCCTCGGTGATGCGCGGTTCTGTTTCCTGCATTTCGGCCAGGGAAAGCCCGTCGAGATCGCAGCCTTTTGCCTCCGCCTTCGCCACCAGCGTGCCGGTGACATGGTGCGCGTTGCGGAAGGGCATGTCCAGCGTGCGCACCAGCCAGTCGGCAAGGTCCGTGGCGGTGGAAAAGCCCTTGGCGGCGCTGGCGCGCATCGCTTCTTCGTTCACCTTAAGGCGGCTCACCATGGCGGTCATGGCGGCGATGCAGAGCGAGAGGGAATCGAGCGCGTCGAAGGCGGTTTCTTTGTCTTCCTGCATGTCCTTGGAATAGGCGAGCGGCAGGCCCTTCATCACGACGAGGAGCGAAGTCAGACCGCCGATCACCCGGCCGGTCTTGGCGCGCACGAGCTCGGCGGCATCCGGGTTCTTTTTCTGCGGCATGATGGAGGAGCCCGTGGTCAGGCTGTCCGGCAGGCGTACGAAATCGAAACCGGGCGTCACCCAGATCACCAGCTCCTCGGCAAGGCGCGAGAGATGCACGGCGGTAATCGCCGCCGCGCTTAAGGTTTCCAGCACGAAATCGCGGTCCGACACGCTGTCGAGCGAATTGCGCGTCGGCCTGTCAAAGCCGAGTGCCGCCGCCGTCTGTTCCCGGTCGATGGGAAAGGAGGTGCCGGCAAGGGCGGCCGCGCCGAGCGGGCTTTCGTTCAGCCTTTTGCGCGCATCGGCAAAGCGGCCCCGGTCCCGGCCCGCCATTTCCACATAAGCCAGGCAATGATGACCGAAGGTGACGGGCTGGGCGGTTTGCAAATGCGTAAAGCCCGGCATGACGGTTGCCGCATGCGCCTTGGCTTTGGCCACCAGCGCTTCCTGCAAGGCGTGCAGCTGGCCGTCCAGATGATCGAGCGTGTCGCGGATATAGAGTTTGAAATCCGTCGCCACCTGGTCGTTGCGCGAGCGGGCGGTGTGAAGGCGGCCCGCCGCCTCGCCGACGGTCTCTTTCAGGCGCGCTTCGATATTCATGTGAATGTCTTCGAGCGCCCGGGAGAATTCGAAGGTCCCGGCCTCGATTTCCGCGCCGATCGCGTCGAGCCCCGCGACAATTTGATCTGCATCCGCCTTTGCAATAATTCCCTTTTCGGCGAGCATATAGGCATGCGCTTTCGAGCCCCTTATATCCTGGGCGGCAAAACGCTTGTCGAAGCCGATGGAGGCATTGATTTCCTCCATGATTTCATCGGGGCTCTCGCCGAACCGGCCGCCCCACATTTTGTTGCTCATTCGTCTTCTCCGGCGTACTGCCCGCGCCGGGGCGTGGGAGGTAAATCGATGACCCGGTCCAAGATATTGCTGCCGCTCGGAGCCCTGGCTTTGGCGGGGATCATTGCTTTAGGGGTCATATACTTGATTGAGCCGGGCGGGCGCAATCTTGAAGGGGGACCGGCCTCCGGGCCGCTTGCCGCCTATTCGGTGGGCGAGATGAAGGGATTTGTGAGTTTTCCCAAGCTCGAAGCCCCCGATCCTGTCAGTTTCCGCAATTCGGCGGGCGAGGAACTGGGGCTTGACGCCTTCAAGGGCAAGGTCGTGCTGCTCAATCTCTGGGCGACCTGGTGCGGGCCCTGCCGCCATGAAATGCCGGCGCTCGACCGGCTGCAGGCCGACCTTGGGGGGCCTGATTTCGAGGTTGTGGCCCTCAGCCTCGACAAGGGCGGCATGGAGGGCCCGAAGGCTTTCTATGAGGAAGTGGGGGTGAGGAACCTCGCGCTTTACCAGGACCCGTCCGCCCGGGCGGGCGTCACGCTCGGGGCTTTCGGCCTGCCGCTGACGATGCTGCTCGATAAGCAAGGGCGGGTGGTCGGCCGCCTCGTCGGGGCCGCGGAATGGGATTCGCCTGATGCCAAGGCGCTGATCAAGGCCGTGCTGGAACGGGAATAGGCTTTTCAGGCTTCCGTTGCCATCAGGCCAATGGCCTGCTCCATGCGCCCCGGTGTTCCGGCTGAAAGTGGCAGGGCGGCAATATGGAGCACGCGGTGATTGTCGGCGTGATAATCCATGCGGGTGCGCAAAAAGAGCGGGGCTTGCGCGGCCACCAGCCGGGTGATGACGACTTTCCAACGTTCCTGGGATTTTTGCGCAAGCTCAGGCGGGCGGTTGCGGCCGATTTCGGTGCGGCCCGTGCCGGTGCGTTCTTCTCCGGTCAAATAGGCAAGCTCGGAGCCGAAAAGCCGGACACGGAAATCGCCTTCGGCGGTGAGCGAATCGACCAGCAGAATATTCGGTAGAAGGCGGGGGATCTCGATCGGGTCGATATCGGTGCGGTCCGGCATCGCCCGGCCGGCGGCTTTTTCCCGCCAGTAATCATGGAGCTGGATGGTAAGGGGATGGAGCGGCACGTCCATCCATTGCAATCCGGCTGGAATTCTATTGATCGGTCCGCATGTCATGCCGTTTCCCCGGGTCCCCTGTTTCGCCTGGCGTTTGCTGCGCGTTGCAGGTTGTTTTACGACTCGTTTTTCCAAGAGGATCATGTATCGGCGCGAAAGAACAAAACTGTGGCTCCGATTTTGGTTTTCTCTCAGATGAAGCCCGGCGTTTCTGCGCCGTAAGGCACGGGCGGGGGCAGCAGCTCGTCGGCAGAGCGGGGCAGCGTGACGAGAATGCCGAGTATCTGTTTCATCTCCTCGCTTTCCGGCCCGCAAAGCGGCAGGCAGGCGCCGTGAAAGATCATGAAGTCGCGCCCGCTATTGTTCATGGGCGCCTTGACGAAAGCGGGTGCTTTTTCCGCAACGGTCAGATGAAAAATATTGAGCCAGCGCGAGCGGATGTTCTGCGCCGATTGTTCCTGCTTCTCGCACTTGATCTGTGAGAGGCGCATGCCGGTGCGGTCCTCGCCCAGCATTTCGCTGAGCTCGGAGCCGAAGACGCGGATCTGCCCGTCCTTGCCGCCGTCCAGAATATCGAAAAGCACGAGATGGGGCATGAGGCGGGGAATGTCGGTGGGCGAAACATCGCCGCGGGCCGGCATGGCGCGGCCGCTGCCCCGTTTTTCCTGCCAGTAATCCAGAAGCAAAGCGAGCTGGGGATGCTGCGGCTCGGCCAGCCGTTCGAGCGCGGCGCCTTCCGCGCCCGGTACAGTGCCTTGGGGCGCATGGTGCGCGTCCTGCCATCCAAACCAGCGCATGTTCTCGCCCTCCCCTGCAAGATCAGCCCACATTGAAGTGTGGGGCGGTAATCTAACCAAAATCTAAACAGGCAAAGGTTTTGTAAGGATCAAAGAAAAGGCCCCGTGCGGGGCCTTAACCTTGTTTTCTGCGCGGTGTCTAGCGTGTGGGTACCGGATGATCGCCCCGGTAATCATAAAAGCCGCGCCCGGCTTTGCGCCCGAGCCAGCCGGCTTCCACATATTTCACGAGCAGCGGGCAGGGCCGGTATTTGGAATCGGCAAGCCCGTCATAAAGCACCTGCATGATGGAAAGGCAGGTATCGAGGCCGATAAAGTCGGCAAGCTGCAAGGGGCCCATCGGATGATTGGCGCCGAGGCGCATGGCCTTGTCGATGCCTTCCACGCTGCCAACGCCTTCATAAAGCGCATAGACGGCTTCGTTGATCATGGGCAGAAGGATACGGTTGACGATGAAGGCGGGGAAATCTTCCGCGCTTGTCCATTGCTTGCCAAGCCGTTCGGCGAGGGTGCGCACCGCCTCGAAGGTTTCGTCCGACGTGGCGATGCCGCGCACCAGCTCCACGAGTTCCATCACCGGCACCGGGTTCATGAAGTGCAGGCCCATGAATTTTTCCGGCCGGTCGGTTGCCGAGGCAAGGCGCGTGATGGAAATGGAGGAGGTGTTCGTGCAGATGATGGCATCATCTGAAATCAGCGGGCAAATCTCGGTAAAGATCGAGCGTTTGACTTCTTCGCTTTCCGTCGCCGCTTCCACGACGAGATCTGCCTGATCGATCTGGTCATACGTGTCGGCGGGGCGGATGCGGTCGAGTGCTGCCTCGCGCTCGCTTTCGGATATGCGCCCGCTCGTCACCTGGCGGTTCATATTGCCCGTGATGGTCGCGATGCCCGCCTCGGCCCGGTCCATCGTCATGTCGATCAATTGCACCTTGTAGCCGGCCAGGGCGCAGACATGTGCAATGCCGCTGCCCATCTGCCCGGCGCCAATGACCGCAATCTCATTGAAACTCATTCCCAGCACCTCGTCGCATGTTTGCGTGTCGTGTGTTTTTGCGAGCCTACACGAAAACGGCGCCCCCGGATATTTTCCGGCGGCGCCGCTTCATGGCATGGCTTAGGACATAAGCCCTGTCTTAAAGACCGGCTTTGCCCAGCTCTTCTTCCAGCTCCGGCACCGCCTTGAAGAGGTCGGCGACCAGGCCGTAATCGGCCACCTGGAAGATCGGCGCTTCTTCGTCCTTGTTGATCGCCACGATCACCTTGGAATCCTTCATCCCCGCCAGATGCTGGATGGCACCGGAAATGCCTACGGCGATGTAAAGCTCGGGCGCGACGACCTTACCGGTCTGACCGACCTGATAATCGTTCGGCACGAAGCCTGCGTCCACAGCCGCGCGGGACGCGCCGACAGCGGCGCCGAGCTTGTCGGCGATCTTGTCGAGCATGTGGAAATTGTCGCCGGACTGCATGCCGCGGCCGCCGGAGACGATGATCTTGGCCGAGGTCAGTTCCGGACGGTCCGACTTCGTCAGTTCTTCGTTCACGAATTCGGAAAGGCCGGGATTGTCGGCTGCCGGAGCGTTTTCCACGGAAGCCGAGCCGCCTTCGCCCGCCGCCGGGAAGGCGGTGGTGCGCACGGTGATGACTTTCTTGGCGTCTTTCGACTTCACCGTCTGCATGGCGTTACCGGCATAGATCGGACGCTCGAACGTGTCCGCGGAAATGACGCCCGTGATGTCGGAAATCTGCATCACGTCGAGCAGCGCTGCGACGCGGGGCATGACGTTCTTGCCCACCGTGGTGGCGGCCGCGACGATGGCGTCGTAATTGCCGGCCAGGCTGACGATCAGAGCCGCCAGCGGTTCGGCAAGGCGGTGGCCGTATTGCGCATCTTCGACGAGCAGCACTTTTGCGGCGCCGTCGAGCTTGGCCGCGGCGTCTGCAACAGCTGCGCAGCCTTCACCGGCCACGAGCACATGCACATCCGCGCCCAGCGCTTTTGCCGCCGACATGGCTTTTGCCGTGGCATCGCCCAGCTTGGCGTTATCGTGTTCTGCGATAAGAAGGGTTGTCATCCGATCACTCCCGCTTCCTTGAGCTTCGAAACCAGTTCGCCCACCGTTTCAACCTTGATACCGGCTTCACGCTGGGGCGGTTCGGCGACTTTCTGCACTTCAAGGCGCGGCGTGATGTCGACGCCGTAATCGCCCGGCTCTTTCGTGTCGATCGGCTTCTTCTTCGCCTTCATGATGTTGGGAAGGGAAGCGTAGCGCGGCTCGTTGAGACGCAGGTCGGAGGTGACGACCGCCGGCATGGTGATCTTGATGGTCTGCAGACCGCCGTCGATCTCGCGGGTCACGGCTGCCTTGTCGCCTTCGATGTCGATTTTCGAGGCGAAGGTACCCTGCGACCAGCCCAAAAGGGCCGAGAGCATCTGACCGGTCTGGTTGCAATCGTCATCGATGGCCTGTTTGCCGACGATGATGAGATCGGGTTTTTCTT
>ERZ1673962.1461-NODE-1461-length-11112-cov-3.617980_pt1 | contig 11112 bp, 12 predicted proteins | sample MGYA00580188_ERZ1673962 | MGnify/ENA primary metagenome ERZ1673962 (study PRJEB41334, sample SAMN05608104) | rock metagenome | biome: terrestrial subsurface; feature: shale formation; material: shale | place: USA: Pennsylvania ... | reverse complement strand
CCGGGCGTGGATGTAGAAAATATCGCCCGGATAGGCCTCGCGCCCCGGTGGGCGGCGCAGCAACAGCGAGAGTTCGCGATAGGAGCGTGCGTGGTGGGTCAGATCGTCCATCACCACCAAAACATCCCGGCCCTGAGCGGCAAAAAACTCGGCCATGCTCATCGCCGCATAAGGCGCGACATAGGCCAGCCCGGCGGCGTCTTCGTCGCCTGCCGACATCACAATCGTGCGCGCCAACATACCGCCTTTGCTGAGCGCGCCGATGACTTTGGCCACCGCATCGCCACGCTGACCGATGGCGCAGTAAATGCAAATCAGATCGGTGTCTTTTTGGTTGAGGATCGCATCCACCGCCAAAGAGGTCTTGCCGGTTTGCCGATCCCCGATGATCAACTCACGCTGGCCCAACCCCACGGGCACGGCGGCGTCAATCGTTTTGATCCCCGTGGCCAAGGGTCGTTTGATCGCCTGTCTGTTGAGGATTTTCGGCGCTTCTGCTTCGACCGGGTGCTGGGCCTGGGCCTTGATCGGCCCTTTACCATCAAGCGGCGCGCCAAGCGCATTGACCACCCGGCCCAACAGCGCAAACCCCACCGCCGCGCTGACCACCCGGTGCGAGCGCAGCACCGTGTCGCCCACGGCAATCCGGTCAGATGGACCCAGCAACACCACCCCCAAACGGTCCGGTTCAAGGTCCAACACGATGCCCTGCACCCCACCCTCAAACAGCAACACCTCATCCGAGAGCGCGCGCTCCAGCCCGGTGACGATCACAATGCCATCGGCGATCTCCGCGACCTTGCCGATCTCGCTGAGATGCGGCTTGGGGGCTTTCAGGGTCAACAATGTGTTGACAAGTCGGCCTGGGTCAAGATCAGGGACAGTCACATCGCTCTCATGCTTCATTGGATTGCGCCTTGAGGTCGCCCCCTGCGGACAGGTGATCCTGAATCACCGCGTCCAACCCGTCCAAATAGCTGTCCACGGTCCAGGCCACCTGTGCCCCCCCCATGCGCAGGACAAGCCCCGGCGCCTGGTCCGGGTCAGTGCGAAACGCCGGTGTCACACCAGGAAAAGCGGCCTGAAGCTCCGCACTCAGGGCCGTTTGCGCCGCCTCTGGCAGGGTCGCATGACTGGTGAAAACCGCCTCCGTCGCGGGTCCAGAGGCCTGTTTGATGTCAGAGACCATCGGTTTGATTTGGCCTATCAGGTGATGGGCCATGCGCCCTTCCAATGTGTCATCTGCCAAATCCATCAGTGCCTTACGGGTCAAAGACAACAAAGCCCCTGCCCCTGCACGGTGCAATTTGATGCTGTATTTCTGCCCCTCTTCCGTCAAATGCGTCTGCCAGCTTTTGCGCTCTTGGTCGATGCGGGCGTGGGCCTCGGCCAACAGCGTGTCGCGTTCAACTTCGGCCTCTTGGCGCAGGCGCTCAGAGACATCGGATTGTGCCGACTGCAGCTCCGCAATCTGGGTGCGATAGGAGGCCTCCGTCGTTTTGGCGGCGGCTTCGGCCTCAGCGGCCTGTTGCATCCGGGCCTTGATCTCGGCCTCACGCGCGTCGATGCCGTCCAAAATCGGCCGATATAAAAACCGTTTCAAAAGCCAGATCAGCACCAGAAAATTGGCGATCTGGGCCGCAACCGTGATCCAGTCGATCGACATGATTTACCCGCCCACACCCGGTGCAACCGTCTGCGCCGCCGCAACGGCGGCGTTCCAGAACGGGTTGGCAAAGAGCAGGATCATCGCCACGACGAAACAATAAATCGCCGTGGATTCAATCATCGCAAGGCTGACGAACAGGGTGCGCGACAGGGTTGAGGCGGCGTCAGGTTGTTGGGCAATGGCGCTAAGCGCGGTGGAGGCCGCCCGCCCTTCGCCAAGCGCCGGACCAATGGCGCCAAACGACACGGTGATGCCCGCTGTAAAGATCGAGATGGCGGCAATGAGACCGAGATCAGTCATGATGTTTCCTTTTCAGTCTGGGGAGGATGTGCGGATTCGGATGAAGAGGCTCTTGAAGAGTCTGTGGCGCTTGAGATGTAAACCGTCGCCAGAATGGCAAAAATATAGGCTTGGATCATGCCGGTCAGCAGGCCCAGCACATCCATGATCACCGGAAAGAAAAATGGAGCAACCCCGAGCAGAATCGTGGCGATCACCGCCCCGCTCATGATGTTGCCATAGAGGCGCACGGCCAAAGAGACGCCGCGCGAAAATTCGGAGATGATATTGAAAGGCAGCATGATGAACGAGGGTTGGAGATAGGTCTTGAGATAGCCCCCAAGACCCCGGCTGGTGATGCCAAACAGCGGCACGGCAATCAGGACGGAGAGCGCAAGCGCTGTGGTGGTGGACAGCGACGCGGTGGGCGGTTCAAACCCCGGAATGACCAGCAGCAAGTTGGAGACGGCGACGAATAAAAACAACGTCCCGGCATAGTAGAGCAACGGGCGATCCGAGCGTCCGGCGATCTCTTTGATCTGGCCTTCGATGCCCTGAACGATCACCTCCAACGTGGTGCGCCAGCGATTTGGCGGCACATCGGGGCGCAGATTTCGGGTGACCAAAATAGAGCCCAACGTCAGCACCAACATAACGATCCAGGTGAAAAACACCGTGGCATTCAACGCGATGCCCCATAGGTCGAACAGGATGGTTTGGTCGGGGGACAGGGTCATGATGTGGCTCCTGATCCGGGGGTAAACAGGTCCAAACGGATGGCGAGAAACCGCAGGATGACAAAGGCCAAGGCAAAGCCGGCAAAGGCCCAAACCCCGGCCATCGTCACCACGACCCAGCCCGCGCCGAGCAAAAGCACCATGCGCAAAACCGCGCTCAGGATCAGGACAGGAACCGGGCGCGTGGCTTTCAAAGCGCGCCGCATGCCATAGGCAAGGCCGGCAAAAAACACCGCACTCATCACCGCGCCACTGGCAAGCCCGATCAGCAAAGCCATCCAATCCACGCTCACCGCGTCTATCGAAATCATCGCTCGCCTCCTTCTTTGCTGATCCATGCCCCGGCGATGAACGCCCCAAGTACCACACCGCCCAAAATCAAAGCGATGGTCCATGAAAACGTCTGTGGCGCGACCCGATCCAGCCACATCCCCAAAAACGCCCCGCCCACCGTGGGCACGGCAACCGACCAGCCGACCATGCCAAAGGTGCTGATGCCGCGCAACGGGCTTGGGGCGGGATGATCGCGGGTCGATTTCATCCGCCGGGCATGACGCGCGATGTCGCGGGCAGACTGGTCTGATCGGTCCGATTTGGGATCAGGGGGGGTGCTCATAACGATGGCTTTCGCAAATCGGCAAAGCGGCGCACCATATTGGCCTCAAGCCGCGACAGGGCGGCGCGCGCGATGCGTTCGTCTTCGTCCATCTGGATGAAACTGTCCTGCACCCGGTCTTGCAAACCGACAAGATCATCCCCCGCCACACCGCGCCGGGTGGAGACGCCGACATGATGGCCCTTTTTCACCAAAAGCCCCTCATCAAGGCCAAAAATCGCCTCGCTGCCATCCGTCAGAACCAGCGTCAGAACCGAAGGCACCAGCGCCGTGACCATATCCATATGGTTCGGCAAAATCCCAAAGCCGCCGTTCTGCGCCACCGCCGTCAACCGCGTCGCTTGCCCTTTAAACAACGTTTTGGTCGGCAGGCGCAGGGTGACGCTCATCTCAGAGGCAAGGCTCATGTCGCCCCCTTCAGGTCCTGCAACCCGCCGATCATGTAATAGGCGCTTTCCGGCAGATCGAATTGGGTCTGGCCCAAAATATGCTCACAGCCGTCGAGCGTGTCCGAAATCGGCACCGATCTGCCCGTCGTGCCCATGAAAGAGCCGGTGGTGAAAAACGGCTGGGTCAAAAACCGCTCCAATCGACGGGCGCGGGCCACGGTGGCCCGATCCGCCGAGGACAGTTCTTCGAGGCCCAGCATGGCGATGATGTCGCGCAATTCTTCATAGTCGGCCAAGGTCCGGCGCACCGCGCGGGCGATGTCATAATGGCGTTGGCCGACCACCGAGGGCGTCAACATCACCGAGGCCGACGCGAGCGGATCGACCGCCGGATACAGCCCTTCGCTGGCGCGTTTGCGCGACAACACGACCGAGGCCGAGAGGTGCGAAAAGATATGCGCCGCCGCCGGGTCGGTGAAATCATCGGCCGGGACATAGACCGCCTGAATCGATGTGATCGCACCTTTGTTGGTCGAGGTGATCCGCTCTTCCAGCGCTGCCAATTCGGTCGCCAGAGTCGGCTGATAGCCGACCCGCGAGGGCATCCGCCCCATCAGCCCCGAGACCTCGGACCCGGCCTGAACAAAGCGGAAAATATTGTCGATCAACAGCAACACATCCTGACCTTTGTCGTCGCGGAAATATTCCGCCATGGTCAGGGCGGTGTTGCCGATCAAAAACCGCACGCCGGGGGCCTCGTTCATCTGGCCAAACAGCATCACGGTCTTGTCGCGCACCCCGGCCTCGCCCATATCGCGGTACAATTCCTCGGCCTCGCGCGAACGTTCGCCAATGCCGCAAAACAGGCTGACGCCCTTGTGATGTTGGACGGTGTTGTTGATCAACTCGGTGATCAACACGGTCTTGCCCACCCCCGCGCCGCCAAACAGCCCGGTTTTGCCGCCGCGCTCAATTGGTGACAAAAGATCAATCGCCTTGATCCCGGTCTCAAGCGTCTCGGACTGCAACACCCGGTCGCTGAGATTCGGCGGGGCTTGGTGGATGGAGCGCAGAGCGGCACCTTTGGGCGCGGGACGTCCATCAATCGGCGCACCGAACACATCGAGCATCCGCCCCAAGACCTCATCGCCCACCGGCACCGTAATCGGCCCGCCGGTGTTGCGCACCGCCATGCCCAGACCAAGCCCGCGCACGGGGGCCAGGGCCATGGCCCGCACCAAACCGTCGCCAATTAAGGCCGCAACCTCAAGCGCCACACCGCCAGCATAAAGCAGATCATGGATACGGGGCACATCCCCGTCAAAGGCGACATCGACGACGCCGCCGCGAATGGCGGCGATATGACCGTCGCGGGACGCCGCAGCATCCACGCCCGGCTGATCACTTTGATGTTTAACCTCTTTCGGCGTGGCATTCATAACATGTTTGACCCTTTTTCAGATCCAAAACCCAGCGCGCACAGCACGCCCGACCGGTGAGTCCTCTCCAATCAGTGTAGCCTGATAGAAAACCACAGCAATGACATTGACCCAGGTCAGCATAGGGGGACGGATGAGAACACAAACATGTGAGGGCGACACCAAAGACCGGGCGCTGTCTGGCAGACATCAGGGGCTTTGTCAGGGCGCATGCCCTTGATAGAACAACGTGACAGAACAACGTGACAAAACAGAGAACAGGCGGAACACCATGGCACAGAGCCTTGTCATCATGGGGGTAAGCGGTTGTGGCAAATCCACGCTCGGGCAGGCCATGGCGACGCAGCTTGAGTGGCGCTTTGTCGAGGGCGACGATCTTCACCCGCCCGAAAACCGTGCCGCGATGGCGGCGGGGCGGCCCTTGGATGACACAATGCGCGCGCCGTGGCTGGACCGGATCGCGGCGGAGTTGTCGCAAGACGCGGGTGTCGTGGTCTCCTGCTCCGCGCTCAAACGCGCCTATCGGGATCGGCTGCGCGGCGCGCCGGGCGTGGTTTTTATCCACCTCGCCCTGCCCTTCGATGTCGCCAAATCCCGCGTCAGCGCCCGCGCGGATCATTTCATGCCCGCCACCTTGATCGACAGCCAATTCGCCACGTTGGAGCCGCCCGCCAACGAACCCGATGTGATCGAGATCGACGCGACGGCAAGTTTTGACACAGTGCTGAACACCGCTCTTGCAAGCCTTGCAAGGATGGGCCGCTCAGCGCCTTAACCCTCGGCGAGGGCATGGATCACGTTGCATGGGCTGGCGACTGAATGTCATTGGCACTGGCGTTGGCACTGGCTTGTCTGGACTGGCGCTGAAGTGCAGGCCGATCAAGGTTATGGCTGACTTTGGCGCCGCGCGCGCCGGATCAGAGACTACCGCCTGACCTCAGAGCTGAGCCGCGACCGTACAGCCGCCTTGCGGCAGCATCATATCCGGCTGCGGCAGGTTCAACAACGCCTCAAGACCGGCATTGTCTGCAATCAGATCTTGCAAGGTCATGCTGTCCAACACGCCGTAAAACGCTTCTAAGGCAGCCGTGAGCGCCACGCGCAACCGACAGACGGCACTGAGCGGACAGGTATTGTCATCGCCCGCAAAACATTCGGCAAAGGGCACGCCCGCTTCGAAATGACGAAACACATCGCCGATGGTGATGCTGTCGGGGCTGCGCGCCAAAGCGATGCCCCCGGCCCGCCCGCGCGTGGTGTCGATATAGCCCTCATTGGCCAAAAGATGCACCACCTGCGCCAAATGGTTCTCGGATGCATTTGCCGCCTTGGCGATCTCCGCACGGCGCACCATATGGCCGGTGTTCACGGCACAGGCCATCAACACGCGCATGGCAAGATTGGTTCGGATCGTCAGCCGCATGGCGGGGTGGCTCCCTGTGAAATTTCTGACAGCTTATACAGCGGTGCTTTGTGCCACGTTGATCTACATCAGAAAGGTATATTTCAAATAGAGAAATAACCGCTTTCAAACCGGCTTTCGGCCTCAGACCCGTTGATTGCGGTCAAAATAAGCCGATTTTCGCGGATCGTCAGCGATTTTACGCCATCAAACCCCTCCGGACGCGGCAGAACGGCAATAGCATGGCGCAGGGTATGGCGGGTGTTTGGAGCGAGGATGAGCGCGGTGGGCACGCCTTCGCGGGCAATGGCATTGTCACCAAGCGCCGCTTTGTGGCCCTCCGCCCCGGCCGTACAGCCATCTTCGATGCCCAAAACCCCGTCATGCCGCCCGTCCCACGGCGCATAGTCGCGCCCGCCATTGGAAATCCACAGCATCGTCACCGGCATCACCGCGCTGTCTTTGAGCACCACGACAATGTCATTTTGTGCCGCCCGGGTCACGGCGGTCCAACCGATCCCGACCTCAGCTTCCACCAAAGTGACGAAATCCTCATGCCCGCTGCCGCGCGGATACTGGGTCAGGTCCACCGTACCACCACGTGCTGCGGGAAAGCGCGTCAGATCGGTGCTGCGCCCCGGATAGGCCAGAATATGAGCCGGTTCCAAAGGGGTCTCTGGCGTCAAACCGGCACGTTTGGGCGAAGTGGCAATGGCATCGCCGGGAGAGACGCGGATCATCGGGTGATGGGCAAAGGTCAGCCCGCCCGGTGCGGCTGCCTCATGCGGTCCGCCTTCGATCACATGGGTTTGATAGAGCACGGGGTGGTCTTCGCAGAGCCGGATGTCTTTCGTCACCCGCGCGCCCATGATGTCGTGATCCAACATCAGTTTCATCCCCGCACCTCCCGCGCCTTGATAGCGGCTGATCAGATGCCAGCGCGAATTGGCGCTCCAGCCATGCGGCGGGCCGGGCACAAGATCGGAGGCACCAAATGGCGCGGCCAGAAAATCTCCGGCCAGATGGGCGTCAATCACACTGTCTGCGGCTTGGGCTGCGGGCGTGCCGACCCAATGGGCGGTGTGCAAGATGTCGTGACCATTCAGAGAAAAGCGGCGGATATTGCCGACCTCAGGATCAAAGGCCAGGTCCGCAGGCCCGGCTTGAATCCTCAGCCAGCGCTCCAAGGTCAGCCCCTAAATCCAGTGGCTACAACGAATTTTTCTGAACTGTCCGAACGCGACGCGGGCGGTTTGACGTGCACGACCTTTTCAAACTTCTGTTTGAGCAGCTTTTGCAAATCGCCCTCCGCGCCGCCCGCCAAGACCTTGGCCACGAATGTGCCGCCCGGCTCCAAGACGTCAAAGGCAAAATAAGCCGCCGCCTCACAGAGCGCCATGATGCGCAGGTGGTCGGTCTGTTTGTGACCCGACGAGGCCGCCGCCATGTCCGACATCACCACGTCGGCATTGCTGCCAAGCCAGTCTTTGACCTTTTGATCGGCGTCATCTTCCATGAAATCAAGTTGGTGAATTTCGGTGCCCGCGATCGGATCGACCTGTTGCAAATCGACGCCCAGAATCGTGCCGATTTTCTTGCCGGATTTTTCGCCCAAAGCATTGACCCGCTTGACCGCCACCTGACACCACCCGCCCGGCGCACAGCCCAGATCAACCACCCGCGCGCCGGGCACGAGAAAGCGGAATTTGTCGTCGAGTTCCAAAATCTTAAACGCCGCCCGCCCGCGGTAGCCCTCATCATGGGCCCGCTTGACATAGGGGTCGTTCAGTTGGCGCTCAAGCCAAAGCGTCGACGAAAGTTTCCGCCCCCGCGCCGATTTCACTTTCACCCGCAGTTCGCGCGCACCGCGTCCTGAGCTTTTCTTTTCGGTCATGTGTTTTGGGTCCTTTGATCAAGGACCTTATAGCAGGGGGATGGGGATGGGGGAAAGGGGGGTGTTACCCCCTCACTCAAACGCCTTCAGCCGCTTCATCAGGCTCGAGGTGTCCCACCGTCCGCCGCCCATCTTCTGCACGTCTTTGTAGAACTGATCGACCAGCGCGGTGACCGGCAGCGACGCGCCGACTTCATCCGCCGTGGCAAGGCAGATTGCCAAGTCTTTGCGCATCCAATCGACGGCAAAACCGTGGTTGTATTCGTCCGCCAGCATGGTTTTGTGGCGGTTGATCATTTGCCATGACCCGGCGGCCCCGCCTGAGATCACTTCGACCAAGGCCTCACCGTCCAGCCCGGATTTTTCCGCCAGATGCAGCGCTTCGGACAGGCCTTGCATCAGGCCCGCGATACAGATTTGATTGCACATCTTGGCGGTCTGGCCCATGCCGACCGCGCCCAAGAGTTTCACAATCTTGCCGTAAGCGGCCATCACCGGCTCCGCCGCCGCGAAATCCGCCTCAGTCCCGCCACACATCACCGAGAGCACGCCGTTTTCCGCGCCCGCTTGACCGCCCGACACCGGGGCGTCGACATAACCGATGCCAAAGGCGGCGGCGGCTTCGGCCAGTTCGCGGGTGACCTTGGCGGAGACCGTGGTGTGATCGACAAAAATCGCGCCTTTTTTCATCCCCGCAAAGGCCCCATCCGGGCCAAGGCAGACCGAGCGCAGATCATCATCATTACCGACACAGCTCATGACGAAATCACACCCCTCAGACGCCTCACGCGGGGTGGCGGCATATCCGCCCTGATGCGCCTCGGCCCAGGCCTGTGCCTTGGCGCTGGTGCGGTTATAGACGGTGACCTCATGGTCCTTGGCGGCCAAATGCCCGGCCATCGGGTATCCCATGACGCCCAAACCCAAAAATCCGACTTTCGCCATGGCTTTCCCCTTTGCGATCTATGTGCTTTAACGCGAGGCCAGAAGCCTAGCCCATCGGGGCGGCGCGTCAACACCCATATCCGCACAGCGGCCCCTCGGGTCCGACCCAACACGACTGATCCCATGCCCCTCTCCATGCCCACCATGCCCCGCATTTTTTCATTGCTGCTCAAACTCGTGTCCGCGCTTGTGATCATCACGGTCTTGGGCATTTGGTTGACCTATTGGTTGGCCTCGCGTTCCCTGCCCGATTATAATGCGGATCATACGGTGGCGGGGATTTCCGCCCCGGTCGAGATCGCCCGAGACAATGCCAATGTGCCGCATATTTTTGGCGCCACGGATGCTGATGTCTATTATGGCCTCGGCTTTGCGCATGCTCAGGATCGGTTGTTTCAGATGATGTTGCTCAGGCGCACGGCGCAGGGCAAGCTCTCTGAGGTTTATGGCCAGCGAACCTTTGCCACCGACGAATTGATGCGCCGTCTTGGGCTTTATGCCGCGGCGGAGGCCTCGGTGGCGGCGCAAACGCCCGAAACCACGGCGGCGCTCGAAGCCTATGCGCGCGGCGTGAATGCCTGGATCGAAGAGGTCAACAAAGGCTCTTTGGGGCGCGGTGCGCCGGAGTTCTTTTTGTTCCCGACAGAGATTGCCTATTGGCGGCCTGCTGATTCCATCGCCATTCTCAAACTCGTCGCGGTGCAGCTCTCCGATCAAATCCCCAACGAGGTTTTACGCGCGCGCACCTCTTTGTTGATCTCGCCCGAACGGCTGGCCGATCTGATGCCCGATGCGCCGGGTCAGGGCGCCGCAGTTTTGCCCAAATATGCCGCGCTTTTCCCCGATGTCGCGCCGTTCACCGCCAACTCCGGCATCGACTATGCGCTCGCGCCCTTCCCCAAAGCCGGGCTTGCGGGCGCGTCCAATGTTTGGGCCGCCTCCCCCCGGCGCTCCGCCTCGGGTGCGACGCTTTTGGCCAATGATCCGCATCTGGGGTTTTCCGCTCCGGGGGCGTGGTATTTGGCGCGGCTGGAACTGGGCACGGGCGGCGTGATTGGCGCGACTGTACCAGGGGTTCCGGGTGTTGTGTCTGGGCGCGGCGAGGATTTTGGCTGGGGCATCACCGCCGCCTATCTGGATGACGCCGATCTTTATGTGGAAAAGCTCAACCCGGACAAAGCGGACGAAGTTCTGACCCCGGCTGGGTTCAAACCGCTGCGCACACGGGCCTCGATCCTTCAGATCAAAGATGCGGCCCCGGTGACCTTGACGCTGCAATGGTCCGAAAACGGGCCGATCTTGCCAAAAAGCGCCTTTGACGTCGGCACGATCACGCCGCCGGGTCATGTCATGTCGGTGGCCTGGACCGCGCTGGTGTCCGATGATCGCTCAATGTCGGCGGTGGTGGCGCTGAACCACGCCCATACGATGACCTCCGCTTTGGCGGCCGGGCGCGATTTTGCCGCCCCCGCGCTCAATCTGGCGCTCAGTGACCCGGATCGGGTGGCGATGAAAGTCATAGGTCGTGCCCCCCTGCGCGACGCCGCGCATCAATCCAGGGGCCGCATTCCCTCTCCGGGCTGGATCGCAACCAACCGTTGGCAGGGCTGGCGCAGCTATGACGATCTGCCAGAGTTCGACGCGGGGCCGGATGAGATCATCGGCAACACCAACAACAAAACCGTCGATGCGCCCTTCCCCGATCACCTGTCTTATCACTGGGGGGACAGTCAACGCATTCA
>ERZ1673962.1460-NODE-1460-length-11114-cov-2.687585_pt1 | contig 11114 bp, 9 predicted proteins | sample MGYA00580188_ERZ1673962 | MGnify/ENA primary metagenome ERZ1673962 (study PRJEB41334, sample SAMN05608104) | rock metagenome | biome: terrestrial subsurface; feature: shale formation; material: shale | place: USA: Pennsylvania ... | reverse complement strand
GCTCTTCCGATCTCTGACGAGTTTTTCCAGGCCACTGCGCGCGAAGAGGTGGTGAAGCTGCAGGGGGGCGACCCGGTGTCGCTCAAGGCCTGGGGATTGCTCTGTGAGCAGAGCCGGCGCGAATTCCAGCAGATCTATGACCACCTCAATATTCGTCTTGTCGAGCGCGGCGAGTCTTTTTACAACCCCTATCTGCAGAAGGTGGTTGACGACCTCAATGCTGCCACTTTGCTCGTCACCGACGACGGTGCCCGCTGCGTGTTCCTCGAGGGCATGAGCGGTAAGGACGGCAAGCCCCTGCCGCTGATCGTGCAGAAGCGTGATGGCGGCTTCAACTACGCCAGCACCGATTTGGCGGCGATCCGCTATCGCTTCTCCCAGGCAGGCGATGGCGCCAGCCGCGTTATCTACGTAACCGATGCGGGCCAGGCCAGCCACTTCGCCGGGGTGTTCCAGGTGGCCCGCCGCGCCGGTTGGATTCCCCAGGGCGCCAGCGTGGAGCATGTGCCCTTTGGCCTGGTGCAGGGCGACGATGGCAAGAAGCTCAAGACCCGCTCCGGTGACACGGTGCGCCTCAAGGACCTGCTCGATGGGGCGGTGCAGCGGGCCGAGGCCGACCTGCGCCTGCGCCTGGCCGAGGAAGGGCGCACAGAGGATGGGGCCTTCATCCAGCACGTGGCCCACACCGTGGGCCTGGCGGCGGTGAAGTACGCCGACCTCTCCACCAACCGGATCACCAACTACCAGTTCAGTTTTGATCGCATGCTGGCCCTGACGGGCAACACGGCCCCCTACCTCCTGTATGCGGTTGTGCGGATCGCCGGCATCGCCCGCAAGGGCGGCGATCTGGAGGCCGCCGCCGCTCACCTCACCTTCACCGAAGCCCAGGAGTGGGCCCTGGTGCGGGAGCTGCTCAAGCTGGATGCGGTGATCGCCGAGGTGGAGGAGGAGTTGCTGCCCAATCGGCTCTGCAGCTATCTGTTTGAACTCAGCCAGGTTTTCAACCGCTTTTACGACCAGGTGCCGGTGCTCAAGGCTGAAGAGCCGGCCCGCAGCTCACGGCTGGCCCTTTGCCGCCTCACCACAGGCACCCTCAAGTTGGGGTTGGGTTTGCTCGGGATCCCCACCTTGGAGCGGATGTGACTGGGATCTTCTTTAATCTGATGGTCGACTTCTCGAATATAATGCTGCTGCTTAGCAAAAACCTTTGGCAATGGAACATGGACCAGTGACATCGGAAATTTCGTTCGCCCTGCCTAGGCTGGCAAACTCCCCAAAGAATGTCGGTCATTTACCTGGGGTAAAACTTCATCAACTGCAAGCGGAAGGCTACATCAGTGCCCAGATTAAAAAGCTGTTGGAGCACTAGCATTTTAAAGAAAATTACCGGATAAATTCTCTGCCGATCGGCATTATTTTTGAGCTTTACTACTTTCTGGTGCTCATCACAGAAGCCTCCTAGCTCATGCTGGACATGCAATTACATATTTAAATTATAGACTGCTGGTGCCCTGATGCAAGCACTGATCGTATTTTTCGAGGTGCCCTCAAGACCTCAGCATCCAAGCACATACCAGTCATCCCACTTGGATATGTGCCCAAACACCTGTTTATAGCCATGGGAACATAGCCAGGCGCGAATCGATGAGCGCGGTTTGTTTTGATGATTATGCTCGACGCAGATTGACTTAATCTTTCTGCTTTTGAAGTCGTAATTTTCAAGTATTTCCAACTCGCTTCCCTCGGTATCAATAGAAAGAAATTGTATTTCCTCGGGGGCATTGTGCGCATCCAGCAAGTCAGACAAGGAGATGGTTTCAACTTGATAACGGCTAGCGTTCTTAAGTCTTATTTTTGAAAGCCAATCTCCGTTATTTGCGAAAGCCTCTATGCTAGACAGCTCTGGTGAAGCCCTCTCGCCACGCTTTACCTCTAAAAAATTGTATTTTAGCCCAGTCGCCTTTGCCACGCATCTTGTATCGATTGTACAACTTCGATTTGCTGCTAATGAATCATGCCAAATTCGCGCTGGCTCGGCAAGAATTCCATTCCAGCCTAGCTTTTTCAAGAAGCCAAGTATTGCTTAACGTGATGCCATCTGTTGCTCCAAACTCAACAAAAAACTTTGGAGAGGTAGAGCCACTCCATGCTAATGCGAAAAGGTCTTGTGCTAGCTGCGCCCTAGAGAATGGAAGGAAAGGTGCGACTAGGCTCCTTGATTCATTGTCGAGCTCACTGTAGAGAAGCGCCGAAGGGCTGAGGCTTCGATATAATTCAACTTCTTCCCTGCGTGTCAAATGGTATCCAATAATCCCGAGAGCTTTGTTTAGCATTTTACCATCAGTCTTATCATCGCTTTCCAATCATAAGCGATCACTGAAAGCGATACCCGTGACTACCCAGCGTCGCCCAGAACTTCCAGGCAGCCTCTTGATTGCCCATAAGCCCCCGCGATCCTGGGCTCCCGCACTCTGTACGGTATACTGAAGAAAAGCGTATGTAGACGCGATTAGTCATTTCATCAACCATCGAGAAGCGCCTGGTGTATTTGTCAAAATTGAGGGTATGAAAGGTGCCGCAGAACCTGGTCTTGAGGTTGCCCAGTACAGTGTTTAACCAGCTAAACTGCGGCATGCTTTAAATGGTGAAGACTGCTTTTTGGTTGCAGTCCGCTGCGGTCACGGCGCGGGAACAGGTCAGGCCACTGGAGAGCACCTGGCTGTTGCGAACGAAGTGGCAATTGGCCCACTTGTCGATCGCCTCTGAGCTGAAGCCACTTAAGGGCACCACGAAAAATTACTGGTTGCGCTCTTTGCTCGGCAATCCCGGGTAGACAGGCAGATGAGTCTCATGGAATGGCTACGCATGGTTGCGAATTTTTCGTGGTGCCCTTAAGGCGGTGGTTCTGACGTGAATCGGATGCCCAGCCTGGTTCTAAGGGACGGCCGCAACGATGGGGTCTTGTTCTCTGACCCCCGCAGCTGCTGCACTGATAGCGCATGAGCCGTCTGCCATAGATTAGTCCTTGATTGTGGTCACCCCAGCGCGGACAGCGAAAACTCCTTCGGCCTGCGAGTCTTTTCCAGTGCAGCGAATGCTTCGCAGAAGCCCAGGGGCTACACATCGCTCCACGGTGCTGTAGAGCCGCAGGAACTCAGGGAGGTGAGGTCCTTCTCAGGCTAAATGATGCTGCGCGCCATGATCTGACTGGTATTTGTATGCCGGTCTGTGCGGCCAGTCCGAAGGTCGTGCAGCGAGCTGGGTAATCAAGAGCAGTCTATTCATTCGGCCGGAAGAAGTGCTGGAAGTAAAGGGCACCTCGAAAATTGTTGTTTGTGATGACCGAATTGCAATCCTGGGTAAAAGCATGCATAAGTTTTATGGACCGAGGCGCGTTGATTCCGAATTTTTCAACAGACCCTCAAGTTGGTTGTATTGCATTTTTAATCCTCCAACCAAGCCTGCAAAGCGAGAAAATTCTGATGGAACAGATCGAATTAAATAGGCGCACTTGGAAAGGGCAAAAAAATCAATGAGCATGTCATCGGCTCCCGTTTGCCTTAGTATTGAACTGTCGTATTTAGCTGAAGAATTCCAACTCAACTTGAGGTCCGTATTTTTTGCCAGTAGGGAGACCCAAGCTTCCCTTGCCACAAGGCTATCGCAAGCCAGATAGGCATGGGAATATCCATATTTTTGCTGGGCTAAGTGTATCGAATCTAGGATGGAGCGACTTGGTTTTCCGTTGCCACTTGCTTTGCCTTCCATAGGGTGTGCCGAATCGGTTGTGCGCACACGAATTCCTATGTAATTTGCTCCAAGTGCAAGGGAATCGAGTTTTTTGCGAATGTCAATTGAGCTTGGCCGCAGTCTTTTCATGTGTTTGTAGCCAAATCGCTTTATTGTTGTCCCCTTGGAGCAGTTGTGGTTGACCTCGAGGAGTTTGGGCAGCTGGCGGGCTCTCTGGTCTGATATAAATTCAAGCCCATCGAAGGAAATTATATTCGCAAGTTTCCAGGGAAATGCATCACTGCTTTCTTCCTTGTAGCAGATTTGGTTGGCGCGATAAATGCTTGCTAGAAAAGCCATTAGGGCGATTCCGCGAAGCCGGTCGCCAAATCCAGTGCTACCTAATTCATTAAACTGAATAAATTTATCGGGTGCAAATATATTAAGGGGCTGGGATGGTAAGGCTTTGGCTAATTCGAATAAGGGGCGCATCTAAGCACTTTATTGATTCGCTATGGAATTCTACGGCACGGTGGAAGGCGTGATTTTTTGGTCTGCCAAATGTAGCTTGGCAGATCTTTGCTGGGCGGCTAAGAGAAATTGCGGGGCTTTTTTCGTAAGCTTATTTCCATATTGCCAATTGACAGGCTTAAAATTGATGATTTGCTTATGGCGTCCTTGACGATCTCGGCTAAGGGGGTGCATGGGCAATTAGTTACCAGTGATGAATGCTGGAGGCCAGCTAATATTTCCAGAGGAAGTCCCAGGCTTTCCATCGGAACGACCGCCCAAGTTTCATGGGCGGATAGCCGAGGGAACAGGGAGCCCCTGCTAGCAATTAATTCGTCAATTCTGGTCAGCTTGGCTTGTTGTACCGCAGCCTCTTGGTGTGAAAAGCTGGCCAGCTTTTGATTTAGTACTTCTTTGTCGCCCATGTATGAAAAATGCCAGCCGCCTAAGGGCACACTCATGCGTAGGAGGTCTTCGTCGTTAAGGTGACGGTGTTTGCGGCCGCGAAGATTTCTACCCGTGGTTCGCATGCGGCTCATGGGCACTTTGTGAACAGCCTTGGTGGCTGTGGTGCCTAGCCAGGGAAGTTTCCTTGAAAAAACAAGCTCATAATTGAGTCGAAAGTAAAACAGTCGTTGTTCAAGAACTGCTAGTTTTTTTTTGTCGCTTTGATGGAGTACCATGACTGCTCTCTCAATGGCCTCGGGGGATGGGATTTCGTCGATATCTGAGAGCAAAATGATGTCATCATTGCTTGTTGAAAGATTGTGGGCTGGCTCGAAAAGTGCTTCACGCTGAAAGTTTTCCCTTCCCAAGTGAGTTGTATTTTGTGGCAAATGTACTGTTTTAACCGTTACCTTCGGATGGTTCACAATGTCTGCTGCGTGCTCCTGGTTCAGCAGGCAGTCCTTCTCAAGGCCGGTGTGGGTTTGATGCGCTTCGGCAATTACAAAGTGGTCAACATGGGCCGATAACATGTTTATGCGCAGGCGCAGTAGCTCAAGCTCATTGAAGAAGGTAAGGCAGTCTATTATTTTGTAGTGGCGAGAAGGGGTAGGTTTATTCATTGTCTGAATGCTCATTGGCTATGGTTGGCATCCTGATTGCTTGTGTCTGCAACGAGTAGGCTATGGGACTGTTCGTTGATCCAATGTCCTGCGGGTTTATCTATGTATTGAAAAAACTTGTTAGAAAAGTTGCCTTGCAGGCAGGTGTGCTTGGCAAATCGCCAGTTGTGGGCGATATTTCTCAATACGTATTCGAAGACGGCCGGGCCGGAAATTGTATAGACGTCATTGCTTTTGTTGTGCTTGATGCGATCTAGGACTTCGCTGATGATTGCCTGGATGGTTGGATTTTCTGGCCCACTTGCAATGAAGTAATTTGTGGCGGCGCCGTCTTTGTATCGCAAGAAAAGCGCGCTTGATCCGGCTGGTACAATTCGATTTAAGGGCCAGACTAGGTGGGCATCGATATCCATGTAAACGCCACCATATTTATAGAGGACCAGCAATCGCCAGAGATCTGCCTGGGCAGCTCCAATGGTCAGCCTATTGTAAAGGCGCGAGGTTTCTCCGGGGAAGTGGTGCTCCACGAAGTCTTTGCGCATCTCCGTGGTGTGGAACTTGTAGTCATAGCCTGGGCTCAATAGTCGATTATACAGCCAGCTGGCCTTGATTGGCAGGGTAACTTTATTTGTGTAGTTGGTTTGCCAAACTATTTTTGGAATAGCCTTGGAGTGGGCCTTGGCATTGCTGCTGGCCGAGCCGATTGGTTTATTGACGGAGCTTCTTAGCAGGAATCGTTGATTTGGGAATAGCCAGTAGTGGAGGTAAAATATGGGCCGCAACCCATTGGCCAAAAACTTGATTCCTCGCCCGCCAAGGTAGGCCGCGATGGCATCACGCTTTGACTGGCCAGGCACAACATTTAACAAGCAGAGATCCTCCTTTGCGAAAATTTTGCCAGAGTCCCCTGCCGCCTCCCGGGCGTGATCCATTTGGGCGGCGCAACACTCTTGCGTAACAGGCTCGCGCAACACCCGGGCATCAGCTGCTCTCGAAATCCCGATCGTTGGCCCAGGTTTGGCTTGTCCCTTTGTTCCTGCCAGCCAGCTCATGCACCTGCTCGCTGGCGGCCAGCCCCGCCTCGATTGCCCCCTCGAAATAGCCAGGCCAGCGGCGGGCAGCTTCGGTGCCGGCCCACACCACCCTGCCGTGGGGTTGTTGCCACACCGGTCCGTAGCGGCTCCAGGCGCCGGGGCTCAAGAAGCTGGTGAAGGCGCCGCCGCTCCAGCTCTCCTCGTTCCAGTTGTGCAGCACCAGCTCGCTGGGTTCGGCGGCCTCCGGGCCCCATAGCAGGGTCAGATCCTGCAGCACGACGCGCCGCCGTTCGGCCTCCGGTAGGCGCTGCCAGGCCACGGCCCGGTCGCCGGCGATGAAGCAGCTCAGCTGGCCCGGGCCGTCTGGGGGTGAGCTGTCGACGCTGAGCTCCAGGGCGGGCAGGTTGCCGATACCGAGGCCATTGAGGCCCCGCTCGCGCCAGAAGGGCCGCGGATAGAGGGCCAGCACCTTCACCATCGAGCCCATGGGCGAGCGCTGCAGCAGGCCCTGCCATTCCGGCGGCAGCGCTGGGCTGAAGCGGATTCCCAATCGCAGCGGGGGCGGGATCGCAACCACCGCCGCCGCCGCCGTGATCCGATCCCCCTCGCCAAAGGTCACCCGCACGCCCCCACCGTTTTGCTCGATCGCCCCCACCGGCGCCCCCAGCTGGATCAGGGCCCCAGCTCGGCCGCTAGCCGCTCGGCCACCTGGGCCGCCCCCCCATGCACCAGCCAGGCCTCCGGCGTTTCCTGCTGGGGTGCAACGGCCTGGCTCCAGGCCAGGTGCAGGATCGAGCTCTCGTGGGGTTCAAAGCCGCCCGATCCCCCCACCCGTGCCAGCCAGGCCAGCGGGTAGCGGGCCAGTTGGCCGGCCCCCTGGCGCCCTAGCCAGCCAGAGATGCTGAGCTGGTCGAGCTCGGCGGCAGCGGGGCCGCCCCAGGGCTGCCCTGGGGGCACCTGGGCCACCAGCTGCTGAAAGCGCCGTTGCAGGGCCAGGGCCTCAGCCACCTCGCCAGCCGGCAGGCCCAGTTGTTCCGGCCGGAAGAACAGCAGGCTGGAGCCAAAGTCGTGTTCAATGCCAGCCCGATGGGCCGTGCCGTTCCAGTGGAAAATCCCTTCGCCTGCGTAGTAGGTGGTGTAGCGCTGCAGGCCAAACACCCCCAGCAGCTCCAGCAGGCGCTGGTGCGTGGCGCCCACCCACTGGCCGCCCAGATCCAGCGGCAGGCCCATGGCGCTGGGGCGGCCCCACATCCTGCCGCCGCAGCGTTGCCGTGCCTCCAGCAACCGCACCTGCAGGCCCCGCCGATGCAGGTCGCGGGCGCAGACCAGCCCGGAGAGGCCGGCGCCCACCACCACCACATCGACCGTGCCAGTTCCCATTGAATAGGTGCCCAGAAGCCCAGATGAACAGTGCCACTGGCAAGGGATTGCTAAACAGGTGCGCCGGTGCGCGCCATTTTTGCCCTTGAACCCTGGCACGCTCCAGCCCGATCGCCAAGCTCCGCTGCAGCAGCCGGGGGATAGGGCCGTCATTGAGCTCGAGAAGGTCAGCCGTCGTTTTGGCGGCCAATTCGCCGGCCAGTTCGCAGTGGAGGAGCTCAGCCTCTCGATCGCCCCGGGGGAATTCTTTTCCCTGCTGGGCCCCTCTGGCAGCGGTAAGTCCACCACCCTGCGCCTGATCGCCGGCTTCGAGCACCCCGATGGGGGGCGGATCCGCCTGCAGGGCCTGGATCTCACCGGGGCCCCGCCGCACCGCCGGCCCGTGAACATGGTGTTTCAGAACTATGCCCTCTTCCCCCACCTCGATGTGTGGGACAACGTGGCCTTTGGCCCCCGCTCCCAGCGGCTGGCGGCGCCGCAGATCCGTCGCCGTGTGGGGGAGATCCTCGAAGTGGTGCGGCTTTCGGAGCTGGCACGCCGGCGTCCCCACGAGCTTTCCGGTGGCCAGCAACAGCGGGTGGCGCTGGCGCGGGCGCTGGTGAACGCCCCTGCGGCCCTGCTGCTCGATGAACCGCTCGGGGCCCTCGACCCCGACCTGCGCCGCGTGATGCGGGCGGAGCTGCAGCGCATCCAGCGGGAGCTGGGCATCACCTTCCTGCTCGTCACCCACGACCGGGAAGAGGCACTCAGTCTCAGCGACCGGCTGGCGGTGCTGCACCAGGGAAGGCTGGAGCAGGTGGGCACGCCGCGCCAGCTCTATGACCGCCCCTGCAGCGCCGTGGTGGCCACCTTCCTGGGGGCTGCCAACCTGCTGCCTGATGGTTCGGCTGGGGGCCTGCGGCTGCTGCGGCCCGAGCGGCTGCGGCTGAGTGAAACGCCACCCCAGCAGGGGGAGTGCGGGCTGCGGGCCCAGGTGCGGGAGCTGGCCTTCCAAGGGGCCACGGTGGAGGTGCGCCTGGCCGGCAGAGATGGTTTGGCTGGCAGAGATGGTCTGGCCCTGATCGCCATCGACACCAGCGCCAACCTGCCGGAGAATCTGCGCGTTGGTTCCGAGCTCTGGTGTCGTTGGAACCACGCCGATACCCATCGGTTGGCTGACTGCTCGCCCTGATCGTTGCTTTGACCTGATGCCAGCCCAGTTGCCCCTTCCATCCAGCCAGCCCGGCCGTCGGCTCTTTCTGCAGCGTCTGGCCGCCACTGCCGCCGGTGCGGTGCTGGCACCCACCCTGCTGCAGGCCTGCAAGGGAAATGGCAGTGGGAGTGGCAGTGGCAGTGGCAGTGGGGAGTTGGTGATCTCCACCTTCCCCCTGTACATCGATCCCGATGCCCCCGGCGCCCCGGGCAGCGTGAGCCGCTTCCGCCGGGACACCGGTATCCAGTTGCGCTACCTGGAAGACCTCAACGACACCCGCCAGTTCTTTGCCCGGATTCGCCCCCAGCTGGCGGCAGGTCGGCCTCTGGTTCAGGATCTGATGGTGCTGCCCTCCTGGATGGCGCAGCGGTTGATTGGCCTGGGCTGGCTGGAGCCCTTGCCCCTGGCCCAGGTGCCCAACATCCGCAACCTGGTCCCCTATCTGGCCAATCCCCCCTGGGATCCGCAACAGCGTTACAGCCTGCCCTGGCAGTCGGGCATTGCCGGCATTGCTTACAACATCAAGGCCACCGGCCGGGAGCTGGCCCGCATCGATGACCTGTTCGATCCGGCCCTGCGGGGGCGGGTGTCGGCCCTGCTGGAGATGCGCGACACGATGGGCCTGCTGATGCTGGCCGACGGCCAGGACATCAGCCAGCCCACCTGGGCGGCTGCCCAGCCCAGCTTTGCTCGCCTGGAGCAGGCCCGCAAAGACGGCCAGATCCGCCGCTTCACCGGCAACGACTATCAAAACGATCTGCTGGCCGGCAACCTGGCGGCCTGCATCGGCTGGTCAGGTGATGTGGCCCAGCTGGTTCTCGAGCAGCCCGACCTGCGCTTCGTGGTGCCAGAAAGCGGTGGCGTGCTCTGGTCTGACGTGATGCTGATGCCGAAGGGCGCCCAGCACCGCCGCGAGGCAGCGGCCTGGATGAACTGGGTCTATGAGCCGGTGGAGGCGGCCCGCATCGCCGCCGCCGTGCAGTACATCTCGCCGGTGGTGGGGGTGCGCCAGCAGTTGGCCAAGGATCCGGCCACCGCCGCCCTGGCAGCCAATGAACTGATGTTCCCGGATGGGGCGATGCAGCAGCGGCTGCACAGCTTCGGTCCGCTCAGTGAGAGCGAAGAAGCCCGTTGGGAGGAGCGCTTTGCCAGCATCACCGAGGGCTGAGGCCGCAGCCAGGGCCAGGCGCTTCTGGCCCTGGCTGATGCTGGCGCCCGGCCTGCTGTGGCTGCTGGGGCTTTACCTGCTCCCCCTGCTGGGCCTGGTGCCGCTGTCGCTGTCGGAGCCGCTCAGCCGCTTCGGGCTGGAGACGGTGTTTCGCGGTCGACTGGCCACCTATCTGGAGGTGCTGCAGGCCTACGGCCCGATCCTCTGGCGCTCGTTTGGCTACGCCGCCAGCGCAACCGCCATCGGCCTGCTGCTGGCCTATCCGCTCGCCTTCGCCATCCGCTTCCGCGGCGGCCGCTGGCAGCCCCTGCTGATCGGCCTGGTGGTGTTACCTTCGCTCACCTCCTACCTGGTGCGGGCGATCGCCTGGACCAGCCTGCTGGGCGACAATGGGCCGGTGCTGGCGCTGCTGCAGAGCCTGGATCTCACCGCGGCGTTCAACGGCCTGGGGCTGCTGCGGGACGGTCGGCTGTTGAACACCCCCACCGCGGTGATCCTGGGGCTGCTTACCAACCAGCTCCCGTTTCTGGTGTTGCCGCTGGTGCTGGCGATGGAGCGGATCCAGCCCTGCCTGCTGGAGGCCGCTGCCGATCTCCACGCCGGAGCCTGGCGGCTCTTCACCCAGGTGGTGTGGCCCCTGTCCCGCCCTGGCCTGGCCGCCGGTATCCTGCTGGCCCTGATCCCCGCCGCCGGCGATGTGGTCAACCCCCTGTTCCTCGGTGGCCCGAATGAGCGGATGGTCGCCAACACGATCGACAACCTGCTTTTGGTGCAGCTGCAGGCGCCGCGTGCGGCGGCGCTCACCCTGGTGTTGATGGCCCTGGTAACCCTGGCGGTGCTGGTGCAGCTGCGGGGCCGTGGTCTCGACGGGCTGCCGCTGCCATGAACCGCATCGGCAACGTGCTGCTGGCCGCCTCCAGTGCCCTGACCTTCGCTCTGCTCTACGCGCCGGTGGCCGTCACGGTGCTGTTCAGCTTCAACGCCCCGCGCGGCCGCTTCAACCTGCTTTGGCAGGGCTTCACCCTGGCCAACTG
>ERZ1673962.1459-NODE-1459-length-11120-cov-4.759241_pt1 | contig 11120 bp, 12 predicted proteins | sample MGYA00580188_ERZ1673962 | MGnify/ENA primary metagenome ERZ1673962 (study PRJEB41334, sample SAMN05608104) | rock metagenome | biome: terrestrial subsurface; feature: shale formation; material: shale | place: USA: Pennsylvania ... | reverse complement strand
ATGAAATCGGCAAGGGAAGTATTGGTCGTCTGGGTGTTCATCTATTCGCCTTCACTCTTTTTCTTATTCGCTTCGAGGTGGTCTTCCAGAAGCCGGGCCGCCAGACGGAAACCGTCGACTTGGCTCATCCGGTGCCGGACACAGAGCTCCTTGAAGGCCCAACGCTCGTCGGCGGTGATCTTCAAATTTAGGTTCGCGAGTTTCGCGCCGTCGTCCCCCATCGGGTCCTCCTTGCGGGTCATTCCGAACCTTTTCTTCTTCCATGGAAGAAATCAACCCTTCATCGAAAGCTGACTGGATACGAGAATCTGTACCGCTCCATCCGTCAGCGACCGCACCACACGCATCGCTACCATTCAGGGAAGTTAAACAGGTTTCGTTTTTTCTTCCATAGGAGGAACGAACAGGTCTGCGGATTTATGTGGACAAGCGCTCGAAGGCGTTCATTCGGCACCGGTCGCCTGAGCGGGCTGGGTGACTTGTTGCTGATCATCGCCATCCCATACGATCACAGCAGCCTGAAATGAGAGTCGGAACAAGAGGTGAACGAAACACCGCCCATAGTGTTGTTCTACGACCAAATGTCGTATATATTGATCGATATAGCGCGGAAGATTGAAGGGAGGCAATCGGAAGAGCACCATAACGGAGGATTTTCCGATGCCACTGGACGATACATCACCGCACCTCGACGCCCTGCTGCTCGGCACCGTTCTCGAGATGGAACTGAGTGATCGAGACCACCAGGTTGCCTCGAAACGCTACAACCTTATTCCAGATCACCTCCAGCGTCCGACCAGTCCGATCCGTCAGTATATGGAGAACGCACTCGTCTACCCGCAGGGTTCGCGCGCCATCGGAGCCACCATCGTTCATGGCGCGGACGACGACAGGTTTGATCTGGATGCCGTTCTCGAGTTCCGGACCCCGATCGGATGGACACCGCGACGGGTGCTGGACGAGCTTCATGTAGCCTTTGCGGGGTTCCCCGATGTGAAGAAGATCGAGCGGTGCACGCGGTGCATTCAGCTCCAGTTCGCGTTCATGCATCTCGATGTGACACCGATGGATCCGGATCGTGACCCTCGGCCGGAGAGGGTTGGTGAAATATACCACAGCCCGGATGACCGGCTTGATCGCCGGTTCCGTGTGAACCCTTACGGTTTTGCGCAGCATTTCAGGTCCCGTATCACGATGCCAACCGGGGGCTTTCAGGACAGTGTCCGCGATCTGCGTGCGAGGATGCAGATCAAGGATCGCCTGGTGGTCGGAAACGTCATGGCCGACGCTGATATCGACGATCTTCCCGAACCGATCGATCCGATCCGGGACGCTCCGCAGGTCATCGCCCTCAAGCTCATGAAGCGATACCTCAACCTGCGTTATGCCAAACGGAACGAAAAACGCCCCGTTTCGATTTACCTCTCCAAGATCGCCGCAGAGGTCCCCCTTTCCCCATTCGGGATCTGCGCACAACTCGAGACCTACGCCGCGGAGCTTGACCGGCGTATGGCAAGGGCGCTCGAAAGCGGACGCCGACCGGAAGAGCGAAATCCTGCCCTGTGGGAAGAGAATTTCAACGACCGGTGGCCGACATATGATCGGGAAATGACGCTGTTCCGGTCAGACCTGCGACACCTCCTCACGGAGCTCCAACGCGCACGCTCTTCCAGCCTGGTGGATATCCGCAAGATCTTCGACGACCTGTTCGGCGAACGCGTAAGCGAGAAGACGGTCCGCGCGTATATCGACGGTCTGTCATCGATCGCGGCAGTCTCTCATTATGAGCACAATAAGGGGTTCGTCGCAAACCCCGCCCTTGTTGCAGCCGCGCCGCAAAGGGCTGCGCAAGTCTCGAGGGCGGCCCCTCACCATTTCCACCCCGGCATTCGTGGCGAATGAAGGCGAAGCCCAAGAAGCCTCGTTCGGTTCAGGTGCAGCTCAAGCGCATGGAGCACCGCTGGCCCGATCTTGTCCCGAAGCTCATCAGTGGGAACAAGCACATCGCCTGGATCGGGCCGCTTCGCGGCTTCCAGATGAAATACAAGGTCGCGGTGATCTGGGAGTGGCAGAACCCGCGCGCCACCCCACTGGTCCACGTCCTGGACCCACCGATCACCCCACGACCGGGAACCGATTTCATCGATCTGCCGCACCTCAACTACGACCATCAGACACCGGAGGATTCCGCCCTCTGCCTGTTCGACCCCGATGCGGGTGAATGGGACAACACGATGTTGATCGCTGACCGGATCGTCCCCTGGGCGTCGGAGTGGCTGCATTACTACGAGATCTGGCATCTCGACGGTGTTTGGCGCGGGTCGAACGCGCCCGGACCGATCTCCGTGGGAGAAATTCTCAGACAGAGACAGGAGAGCGCAGATGGCACGGGGGCCTAGTCCGAGACAGAAGGAGAGAATTCTGGTATGGGGGCGCGCCGCCGGTCGCTGTCAGTATCATGGGTGTGGAAAGCGCCTCGATGGTGATCTGGTGACGGGAGACCTGTCGAAGAACAACGCCTATCTGGCGCACATCATCGCCGCCGATCCGGGCGGCGAGCGTGGTGATCCGGTCCTGTCGCACCAACTTTCGAATGATCCGGAAAACCTGATGTTGATGTGTGACCCCCATCACCGCGAGATCGACGATCCGGCCAAGATCGCCCGCTACACCGTGGCAGTCCTGCGGGAGATGAAACGGGCACATGAGGAACGCGTGGAACGGCTCCTTGCGAACCCCAATGCGATACCGGCACATATCCTTCGGATTGCGGCGTCCATCGGGGACAACGAGACGGCCGTTCCGTTCCGGGACTGCATCGATGCCATGATGCCGGAGTTTACCCTCGCGGATCGGCGACCGATCGATATCAAGGTGCGTGACATCACCCAGAAGGACAGCGATCCGCGCTATTACCCCATCGTCATCGACGCCCTCCGCGCGAAGTTTCAGCGGGAGATCAAGGGCAGGTTCGCGGACGGAGAGCTCGAACATCTTGCGGTGTTCGGTTTCGCACCCATACCTGTTCTCATGGAGCTCGGGGTCCTCTTGTCTGATCTGTCGGCGGTTTCGGTCTATGGGAGACATCGAGAGCCGAAACCCGGATGGGCTTGGCCGGATGATCGCGAGCCTCTTGAATTCACGTGTGTTCCCGGGGCGCGGGGCCCCAAGAAAGTGGCCCTCAAACTCTCCGTGACAGCGGGGATCACCGATGATCGCATCGCCCATGCACTACCGGATGAGCCGGTTTCTATCTGGGAAATCCGGGGCAGCCGGCTGGGCGCGAGTGAACTGCGAAATCGGGATGATCTCTCACGGTTCAGAGAACTCGTCGGAAAGACCTTTGACGCCATCAAGGATCAGCATGGGATGGATGTAGAGCTGTCGGTTTTTCCGGCGGTTCCCGTCCCATGCGCGGTTGAATTCGGTCGCACATGGCAGCCCAAAGCCCACCCTCCGTTCCTGATCTATGACCACGTTCCGGATCGGGGGTTTGTGCTGCGTCATAGTGTTGGGTGACACCCGACTTCAGCAACTACTGCTTTCCGGAAATCGCATAACCGATCCGGATATAGCCGAGGCGGGAAAAACCTGCCCCGGCCAGTTTTTCTCAAAGCCCGTACTGCTCCCGCGCGTAGTCGCCGAGGCCGACCGCATCGAGCTTGGCGAGGGGCGCGAGGAAGGTGACTTGGATCACGCCCGGCGCGCGGCCAATCTCGATCGCGCCGTTCACCGTGGCGCGGTTGCGCACCTCGGCCACGGTCGTGTCGAGCAGCGCCGCCGCGCGGGACAGGCCATTCTCGATCGCCTCGTTCAGGTTCGCTGCCGTGCCGATCACCGAGACCGGGGCCAGCGGCTCGATATCCGTCACGCCCCATTTTTCCGCAAGCCTGCGTCCCTTGGCCTTCTCCACCTCGGAGAAGGGCTTGGCGAGCGGCGGCAGGTCTTCCTCCAGCGGAAACAGGACCGGCCCGTCGATCGGATAGTTTTTCACAACCTCAACCTGGAGCGTCACGCTGCCCGAGACGTCCATCGTATGACCGGCGATCTCGCCGTCGCCCTGACCGGCGTGCATGTCGCCCATGTAGACGCCCGCACCGGGCACCTTGACCGGGCACACCAGGATCGCGCCGGCCCGGACCGCATCGATATCCATGTGACCATCGGTCTTATGCTGGACAAGCTGCTCTTCGGTGATCGCGTAGTCATGCGGCGCGCCGACGAGGAACGCCCCGAAATCCCCCGCGTTGTGGCTGTCGGGCATCGCCATCGACGGGCAGGTGCCGAGCTGACCCATGAAGGGGCGCATCCGCACCAGCGTGCCCGGCATGTCCGATGGCGCGTAGGTCAGGATCGAGTGCTGGCGGCTCCCATCGGGCAGCGCCGCGTAATGGTTCGCGTCGCGCGCCACGGTCTCGGCCGCCTCTTTCGGCAGGGTGAGGCCGACACTCCGGGTCTCGTCGAAGGTGACGGTGTAGCCATGCACGATCTCGAAGGGTTTCACCGCGTTGCCGCAGGCGTCGCATTTCACGGCGTCCTGACCAATCCCCTCGACATGGGTTTCCGGCCAGACCGTATCGCAGACCGGGCAGCGCGCCGCAACATAGGGGTCTCCCAGACAGAACCCCTCGGGCGAGCTGTCATGCCCCGAGGCGGTCGCGATCGAGGTCACGGTGATGTCCCGGATCCGGATGGCCACGGCATCGCCCACCTCGGCCCCCTGCACGAAGACGGGCGTGGTCACCTCATGCCCGCCACGCAGACGGGGCGTGATCATCGGGCCCCAGCAGCCCGGGGCCGTGTTGGCGATGATCGTGCCGCCGTTCTCGATCGGGCCCAGCATGGGCGCCTGCGGGTCAAGGACCGAGTTCGTGAATTCCGAAACGACAACGCTTCTGCGTGACGTGGGCGTGCTGCCATCAGGCATGAGGATCTCCCTTTTGTTGTTCTTTATGGATGCGAAAAAATTAGCGTGAGATCAGAGACCTGCAAGGACAATCCCGATCACCGCCTGTAATTGATGGGCCCCCTCCCCGGATAGGCCGCATAAGCGGATATGCCCGTCTCCTGCGGGACCAGATCCACACGCGCCGAGCTTCCCAGTGACGAATCAGCAAGGCCAAAGCCGAGGCCATCAGCCCCGGCTTCCCACCATCCGGTGCTAGACAGCCCCGGACCTTGTCTGCGAAACCCGACCCGGGTTCCGCTTTCGTTCCGAAAATAGCCAACCCGGCGGCCGCGCCTCTAGAGGCATCCTCGTTTTTCGGATCACCTAACATGTTTACCTGGCTAGCATCTCGCCCTGAGGATGCGGCCTGTGGGACCTGCGGAAATCAGAAGACTAGCCAGAGGTTTTTTCTTGTTTCGCATCAGATACTTACGAATAGATTTCGGGTGGCGCATGCCAGCCCGATCCTGTATTCCTTGGCTCAACCGAAGGAGAACGTAATGCGAACCACAGCCCTGCCCGGCGGACCGTGATCCGCCTCCCGTCAGTTCAGGCCCGGACACAAACCCGGACCTCCTGACGGCACTGAACCTCACCTGCATCGATACCCCACAGGAACGCGCCTTGGCGCGACCGATCCCCTTTTTTTCGCAAGGAGCCGCCCATGATCCAGACACCATTCAGAGCGCAGCCTTCGCACCTGCCGCATCGCGGAGGCAGTCATGGATAGCGCCCGCCCCACACCCGGACTTCACGAAGCGCTGGCGTATCTGGACTCGCTTAGAGCGGGCGACCTGGCCCCGAAGGCAGATGTCCCTGAGGACGACGAGGACGCGTCCTATGATACCCTCGACGCGCTCGTCGATCAGCAGGACGCGAAGCCTCTTCGACCTAGCCCAGATGAGGCGTTGACCGCGATTGCGATCATGCGCCTGTGCCACGCCGCAGAAAGCGCCGGGCCAGACCTTCTTTGCCCCGGCCCGGGCCTTCTGTCTTTGCTCTTTGTCTCATCTCACGAGGAGAGGAACCGGGTCGCGCGGCGACACCCGGATCTTTGGCGACGGCTATCCTTGCCGTTGCCTGCGCTCATGATCGAGGATCCCCTGGGCCGGGCTGGGGCAGCGAAAGATTTTCATGCCAGGCTGGCAGGAAGGCTCCTGTCAGGCAACGGGGTGCTCGCCATTGTCTCAGGTATGGCGCAGCTCCCGCCCGAACTAGATACGCTGGTCACAGCGCGCGCGACCCTGCCACCCATTACGCGGCGCATGCTTGCCCTGATCCTTGAGTATCTTCACCCGGGGCACGATGTGGATCTCCCGATATCCGAAAATCAGCTCGGCAAGCTGGCCCCAGTCGCGCTGGCCCCCGTGCTCGCCGCCGAAACACTCGACGCGGCCCTCACCCAGCTCCGGCGCCTCCAGGATGTCGCACGGTCCCCGAACGATGGTCCGCGCCTCGACGATGTCTTCGGCCAGCCAGAAGCGGTCGAGACGTTGCGTCAGACCGTGTCTGATCTGGACGCCTGGCGGGCCGGAAAGTTGGACTGGCGCGAGGTTACGAAGAGCTTCGTTTTGGCAGGCCCGCCCGGCACGGGCAAGACCATGCTGGCCGAGGCGCTGGCCCGGTCCGCCGGTATCACCCTCGTCAAGACATCCTATTCAGACGTTCAGAAAGCGGGGCATCAGGGCGATGCTCTGAAGGCGCTCTATGCTGCCGCCGAACAGGCCAAGGCAGGCCGTCCATCCGTATTCTTCCTCGATGAGGTGGATAGTTTTTATAATAGAAATCAATCATCTAACGGATACATACTCGGCATGGTGAACGGACTCCTCACTCTCATCGACGCCCTGTCTGCGGTCGAAGGTGTGGTTCTTGTCGCTGCCACCAATGACCTCGAGCGTGTGGATCCGGCAGTGATCCGAAGCGGGAGGTTCGATCGTCATATTCGCGTCGGGCGACCCGACCGAGCCGGGGTCCGCGCGATGTTGAAGGCGGCCCTTCAATGACTGTGTCTGACCATGAAATCGACCTGCTGGCGGATCAGCTCCTCGGCCTGTCCGGGGCCGAGGTCACGGCTCTTCTCCGGGAAGCAAGGACCGCTGCGCGCAAGGCGGGGCGGGGTCTCGCGTTCGAGGACCTTCAGGCGGCAGCCGACCGGGTGCAGCCGCAGCTCGGCGACGCGCTGATGCGGCGCATCGCGGTCCATGAAGCGGCCCATGTGGTCGCCGGTCACGCGATCGGTCTTCCCGCAGCGACGCTGGCACGGATCAGCCCTCGCGGCGGAGAAGTCGTCCGGCCGCATCTGAATGCGATGACCGCACGGGACATCAAGGGGATGATCGCGGCGGTCCTCGCCGGGCGGGAAGCTGAGGACATCCTCTTCGGCGACGTGACCAGCGGAGCCGGGACTGGCTCCGCCAGCGACCTCGCACAAGCCACCTCCCTCGGCATACGGGCGGAATGCTCATTCGGCTTCGGCCCATCCTTGTCCTGGATCTCCCCAGACACCCCGATCGCCTTGCTGCCGGCCCCGGTGCGGGACCGGGTCGAAGACCGGCTCCGGGCCGGGCAGAAGGAAGCGCGTAAGATCATCGTCCAGCATCGCGGGGCGGTCGAGCGGATCGCTGACGCGCTCCTCGAACACCGCGAACTCGACAGCGCCGCCTTGGCGGGGCTGCTGGACGGAGTGGACGTCCAGGCTGACGGCGCGGTGCAGCATGTAGGTGGTCACGATGCGTGATCGGGTCGCCCACCCCAGGAAAACTTCGGGAGCGAACCGCTCGGAATCTGTCGAAGCCGGGCGTTCGCCTCGGGGTGTTCGAATGCACCTGCGGCATCACCCCTGCCGGTCGGCAGGTGGTCAAGCCCCGGAGTGCGCCTAATGCCGGTCAAGATGAGCGTCACGTTGAGCAGCGACCTCGTGGATGAAGCCCGTCGTCTCGGGCTTAACATGTCCCGCATCGTCGAAGCCGACCTGCGCCGGGAAGTGGCGGCCGAACGCCTCCGGCAACAAGCGGACCGGGCCGGGGACCGAGAAGGCGACGGGACAGGATCCACTACGGGGCAAACGTAGCCGGCCACGCGCCCGCTCACGCCGCGCACCCACCCGGATACCGACGACCAGACCCGGTTCGACCATTCACGCGACGTCACGCAACCGGGGTTTTCCGTTACACATCAATCAGGAGTCCACGATGTCAGACCTGTTCAAAAATCGAGCCGCCGCGAAGGCCCGCGCCCGCGAAAGGGATGAGGAGCGCCTGCGTCGGGGCGAAATCACCCCATCCCAGCTTCAGCAGGAAAATTTGGTGTTCCGGGGGTTCAAGAAGGGAACGTTCGGCCTGAAGAAGAAGTACATGAAGAAGATCAAGCGGCGATCCGAGAATGTTGGGGATGATACCTCTAACGATTGATACGGAGCAGCAGGGCCATTAGGGTAAACGCGAGCCATCAATTCGGAAAAGTTAGAATGGAATGAGTGGTGGTAAAGAACGCCGCCGTGGGGCAACAAGATGACCACCCTGCCCATTTCAAGCCCCGCCCCTATCCCGCGGGAGACGCTTTATTCCTACATAGCGCGGCTCGCGGCTGTCTGGCGCACGGATGCGCCTGAGCTCGCCTATGACATGGGCGCACCGTTCAAGCGGCTCTTGGACCAGGATAGGGAGGCGCTCGACACCGTCGCCGATTGGGCGAAACTGTCCCCCGATGTTATGACTGAGCTGCTGTCCTGGACCGGGATCCGGACGGGGAACGTCCGGATGGAATTCCGAGGCGAGCTCTATGTTTCAAGAGCGCTTCGCAACCCGATCATGCGCGGATGCCCCGTCTGCCTGCGCGAGGACGCCTCCCGTTCGACGGGGCCAGCTTATGGAGCGATGGTCATGCGTGGGGACTGGCAATTGCGGGAGGCGATGCTTTGCGTTCGCCACCGTCACCCGCTGGTGCCACTGTGGCAGGCCACCGCGCCCCGGGACCGTTTCGATATCGGGGCGCGCCTGCGCGAGATTGAGGCGGATATTCTGTCCGGGGCGTTTGACCGGCCGCTGCGGGAGCCGTCGGCCTACGACCTATGGCTCGATCGGCGGCTTGACGATGGCACGGACGCCACATGGTTCTCGGATCACACCGTTTATGTGGTGACCACTCTGTGCCGCCTGCTTGGGCAGGCCCTGCTGAAAGAGGATACCCACGAGGATGATCAGGTGTCCGACCGGGCGCATGCGGCCGGGTTCGATGTGGCGGTTGCCGGAGAGGCGGCGATCAGGGCCGCTCTCGAACATGTGGCGGCGCGGGCAACCGGCGCTTTGGATGAAGCCGGTAAGGCCTTCGGGCCGCTCTATTCACGGCTCAACCGAGGTTACCTGCATGATTCCGGGCTTGACCCGTTCCGGGACATTTTGCGCGACTGCATCCTCGAGAACTGGCCCATAGGGTCCGGGGAAACGGTTCTGGGTCGGGTGGTTCCCGAGAGGCGCCTCCATTCCGTCACGACGGCGGCGACGGAGACCGGGATCGGCACGAAAGTTCTGGAGCATTTCCTTGTGGAGGCCGGGGCCATCGCGGCGGATGATCCGCGACCCCAGAGCCGGAGGTTGTTCGATGCTAAGGCCTATGCCGGGCTTATGGCGGAAATCCCCACCCTTGTCGGGCCGATCGCTATGCGGACCGTGATGGGGGCCACCCGGATGGAGCTTGCTGCCCTGGCCGAGGAGGGGCTGCTGATCCCCCGGACCCGGGTTGAGAAGGTGAAGAACCCGTGGCGCATCTCGGACGGGGTCGCCTTTGTGGCGGGGCTATCCGCCGGGGCCCGCTATGTCGCCGAGGACGACACGGAATGGCAGACCCTGCTTCTGGCCTGTCGGCGCAGCGGGGTCCCCTTATCTGAATTGGTCAGGGCCATCCGTGACCAGCGCTTGACGGTCGGTCAGCGCTCCGACGTGAACGGTTTCCATGGGATTGTTGTCCCTAAGTCAGAGGTGGATGTACTGGCCGCCCCGGCCCAGGCTGTCCGGGATGAGTTGCTGGAGGAGGTTCCGGGCAGCGTCACCGCGGCAAAATTCGGACGATCCGTCGGGCTACGCAATGGCGGGGTGTTTCAGGCCTTGATCGAGGCCGGTCATGTGAGCGCCTATCGGATCATCAACCCCCGGACGGGTCGCCCGCAACACCGGATGACGCCGCAGGATATGGCGGCGTTTCACCTCCGCTTCATGACCCTGACGACCCTGTCCGCCGAGACGGGTCAGCATCGCAATACCCTGAAAGGCCTTCTCGCCGCCCGCAGGATTTCCCCGTTCGCGCCCGATGGGCAGGATTTCGGCGCGGTTTATCTGAGGGCGGATGTCGCGGCGATCATGCGATGACCAGCCCTCAAGTTAAAGGTCAGCCTTGGATGGCTTACCTCGATCAAATTCCCGACTTTTGCCGAAAAGTCGGCGTTTGCGCGCCTGACGACACTTTAAGGAAAAAATGGCGATCCCGGGAGGACTCGAACCCCCAACATCCTGATTAGAAGTCAGGTGCTCTATCCAGTTGAGCTACGGGACCGTGGCTCTTTGATAACGGTTCGAAAAATGGTTCGCAAGCCTGAGCCATCTTCCTATCCAACTGTTATCGTTCGTCTTTTCAACAGATCAGTGCGACCAAGGCTCGCGGCGGTTGGTTGCGAAGTTTTCGCCATAGCCGCCGGGACGCACCACGGGGGCGCGGGTTTTGGGCTCTTGCACGACATAATCGAGACCATGATGATCGGCATAGGCGACGGCGGCCTCTTTGCTGTCAAAACTCATGCGCACCTGGGCCTGAGTATCATTGGAAGACGTCCAGCCCATCAACGGGTCGATGTCGCGCGCCGATGCGGGCGCGTAGTCGAGAAGCCAATGTTTGGTCTTACCCTGCCCGGATTGCATAGCATTTCGGGCGGGCTGATAGATACGAGCGCGCATCGGGAGACTCCTTTTTGCCTTGCTGCCTTATCCCCGTTTCCGTGCGCCGTTTCAAGCCCTTCGCACATCTGCCGCCACGGGAACGAATAGGTAGCGCGGCTCAGGCGAGAGCGGTTGCACACAAACCAAGCAAAACCCGCCCACTTAAAGACAAGAGGGCGGGCTTGGAGGGGGGGTGACTGCCCGGCCAAGGGTGGAGAGCGAGGGGTGGGGTGGGTGGTGCA
>ERZ1673962.1458-NODE-1458-length-11129-cov-2.316868_pt1 | contig 11129 bp, 20 predicted proteins | sample MGYA00580188_ERZ1673962 | MGnify/ENA primary metagenome ERZ1673962 (study PRJEB41334, sample SAMN05608104) | rock metagenome | biome: terrestrial subsurface; feature: shale formation; material: shale | place: USA: Pennsylvania ... | reverse complement strand
CGTGGCCTCGCTCGCTTCGCCAGGGGAAGCCGCACCCGGGGCAGGTTGCGCGGGTTCGTTTGGGTTATCCGTCAGCCCCGCTTCCTCCGCACTGGACGCAGGCGCCGCGCCCGTGGCAGTGGCTACAGGGGTCTCCGTCGTCGTCGCAGGCTTTCCCGGCTGGCTCCCGAACACGGCCGCGGCGTCCTTCTCTTCGGCGGGGTAATCCTCGTCGGGTACGTGGTTCGGGTCCGGCATGGTGCCGCCCTCGCTGGCAGGGATCCGCGCCTCGATATGGGAGGTATCGGCGTCGGGGTTATCGCTATGGCCGTATTCGGCGCCCTGGCGGACGTCGATAGCCATGCCATGCAGCATATCGGAAGCGCGGGTTAGCGCGGCGTAGTCCATGGGGACCGTAATTGAAATAGATTTCATAGTCGTTTATCTCCGTTTCGTTTGACGACGGGAAGAACATTAAGCCATAATGCCGAGCGAGTCAACAAGGAATAAAGCGAATGAAACAGCAAGTACAGCGGGCGACGCTCCGGCCCTACCAGCGGGAGATAAAAGACGATATTTACGCGGCCTGGGCTGGCGGAGCGCTTAACGCCCTGGCGGTCCTACCGACGGGCGCCGGTAAAACCGTTACGTTCTCCGACATTCTCCACGACCACGCGGGGGCGAGTTGCGCCATAGCTCACCGCCAGGAACTCGTAGCCCAGATATCGCTAGCGCTTGCCAGGGACCGGGTTCGCCACCGGATCATAGGGCCGAAAAACGTCGTAAAGCTATGCGTTAACATCCATATGCAGGAAGTCGGGGTCTCGTATTACGACCCGTCGGCCCGATGCGCGGTCGCCGGCGTCGATACCCTGGTTAAGCGCGGTAAAGAGCTGGAACACTGGCTTAAATCCGTAACTTTGTGGGTTCAGGACGAGGCCCACCACGTACTAGACGGTAACAAGTGGGGGACGGCCGCCTCTATGTTCCCGAACGCGAAGGGCCTCGGCGTTACGGCTACGCCCATGCGGGCGGACGGTAAGGGCCTCGGGCGCCATGCCGACGGCGTCTTCGATACGATGGTCGTCGGGCCCGATATGCGCGACCTGATTAACGCCGGGTACCTTACCGACTATCGTATTTTTGCGCCGCCCTCCGACCTGGACCTCTCCGCGGTACCGATAGGCGCCGCCGGCGACTACGTTAGTAAGAAACTGAAAACGGCCGTACGAAAGTCGCACGTTATCGGAGACGTCGTTAAGCATTACCTCCGGATAGCGCCCGGGAAACTCGGCGTAACCTTCGCGACCGACGTCGAGACCGCGACCGACATAGCCGACCAGTTTAACGCCGCCGGCGTCCCGGCCGAGGTCGTAAGCGCGAAGACGCCGGACGCGGATCGTATCGCCATTATCCGCCGCTTCAAGAACCGCGAGCTACTGCAGCTCGTTAACGTCGACTTATTCGGCGAGGGCTTCGACCTTCCGGCTATCGAGGTCGTAAGCATGGCGCGGCCTACTAAATCCTTCGGTCTCTTCGTCCAGCAATTCGGCCGGGCGCTCCGGCTTATGCTCGACCCCGGGCTATATCCGCACTGGGACCACTTTACGGCCGAAGAGCGCCGGGCCCATATCGCCGCCAGCCAGAAACCCCACGCTATCATTATCGACCACGTTAATAACATCGACTCGACGAAGGGGGGCCACGGGCTCCCGGATGCGCGTAAGGTCTGGACCCTGGACCGGCGCGAGAAGCGGAGCAACGGCGGCGCCTCCGACGCGATACCGGTTAAGGCTTGCCCCGCCTGTACGGCCGTTTTCGAGCGCGTGTATACGACTTGCCCGTTTTGCGGGCACTACCCCGAGCCGGCCTCGCGTAGCGGCCCGGAATACGTCGACGGCGATTTGTGCGAGCTGGACCCCGAGACCCTGGCGAAAATGCGCGGAGAAATCGAGGCGGTCGATATGCACCCGGAAGCGTACCGGGAACAGCTCGCCGCGAAGCATACGCTCCATATCGGGCAAATGGCGCACGTAAAGCGACACGCCGAACGCCAGGAAGCCCAGGCCGCGCTACGCGAGTCTATCGCATGGTGGGCCGGCTATCAGCGCGCCATGGGTCGAGCGGATCCGGAGAGCTACCGGCGTTTTTATTTCGCGTTCGGGGTCGACGTTATGACGGCCCAGACGCTCAATACCCGCGAGGCTATCGAGCTGGCGGACAACATTAACCGACACTTAGGAGCGGCGAGCCATGCCACGGTTTAAGGGCAGTATCAAAAGCGTGAAATACAACGGCCGGGAAATATCGGAAATTTTCGGCCTCTTCGATAGAAACGAGGGGGAGTTAAGACGCGCCCGGGAACAGGCGAAACTCGATACGCTCCGGGCGCTTCGTAACGGGTTTCTGTCCGGGCGCCGGCGAGAAGAAACAATCGAGTACCCGAAGACGACCGACGTACACGAAATCGACGGGCGGCTCTACGTCGTGGAAACCTGGCTTTTCGAGTTTCCGGGCGGCGAGTTCGATACCCTGCAACGCCGGCACCCGGTAACGGACCCGGCCGAAATCGAGGCGCTATCGCTATGAACCTGAACCAGTGGGCGATTAAGTGGGGCGTACCGTATGCGGCCCTGGAAGACCTCCGGCGCGAGTTCGGCGCGTTCAATACCGACCCGGCCCCGGCTGAGGGCGAAAGCGAGGCCGCGGTCCAGACCCGTATACGGCTGGAAGCCAGCAAAAAGGGCGCGCGGGTATGGCGTAACAACGTCGGCGCGACCATGGACGAGAACGGTAATTTTATTCGCTTCGGCCTGGCGAACGACTCGCAGCAAATGAACAAGGCGATAAAGTCGTCGGATCTTATCGGCCTCCGCCCCGTGGTTATCACGGAGGCGCATATCGGTAGCACGTTCGGCCAATTTATCGCCCGGGAGGTTAAGCCGGCCGCCTGGCGCTGGACCGGTACCGACCGGGAAGAGGCCCAGCTTAAATTTTTACAGCTCGTCGCTTCCCTGGGAGGGGACGCGGCGTTCGCAATCGGAGAGGGGACGTTATGATTATTCTCGTATGCGGCGGGCGCAATTACCACGACTACGAGGCCGTTAAGCGGGCGCTCGATATGCTAAAAGAGCGATACGTTATCGACCTGGTTATCCACGGGGACGCGAAAGGCGCCGACCACCTGGCGAGGGGATGGGCCCACCAAAACGAAATACACTACGCCGCCGTTCCGGCGCTATGGGGCCCGCTAGGAAGAAAGGCCGCTGGCCCGGAGCGTAATCGCGCTATGCTCCGGCTACGGCCGGACATGGTCGTCGCTTTTCCGGGGCAATCCGGCACCGCCGATATGATGCGCGCCGCGAGAGAACAAAACGTAACCGTATGGGAGCCGTACAAATGAGCAATTACAGGAGAGACGGGTCGCCGGCTAAATGCCCGAAGTGTGGCTCGGGGGATCTATCCGAACAGGTAAAAGCGGTCGACGGCGGGCAGGCCTCCGAGGTCCTGGTCGTTTGCGTCGCTTGCAGTACCGAGGTCGGGTTCTATGCGTATGGCGCCTGGGACCCTAATTTCTACGGAGATATGCACGAATGACGATTTACTGTACGCCCTTCCGGGACAGCGACAAGCAAGCGACCGCGCCCTCTACCGATTCAGGGTTCGAGCGGCTCGACCAGGTAGTCGAGGCCATGGGCCCGCCGGCCGTGAAATACCCAGCCATGGTCATTTACGGGGAGGGCGACGACCGCGTCGTTTTCTCCCGCGTTCTATTCTGTATTGACGGGCCCGGCATTAACGCTTAATATCGGGCCGATGCCTATAGACGAGGAAGCCAGACAATGAAACGCGAACACGTAAAAGAAACGGCCGTCGCCATGGTGCGCGAAGCCGGCCTTATTAACCTGTCCCGCCGCGCGCTATGCGAGCGGGCCGACATTCCCGACGGGTCCTTCCCGCATATCATGGGCTGCAATTTTGCCGAGTTCGTCGACGAGCTTCGGGCCGAGGGCGTCGAGTCGGCAATCGCGCCCGTAAGTAAGAGCAGGGCGAACCCCGGGCTACGTAAAGCCCATATTCTAGCCGTCGCCGTGGATATGTCGAAAGATATCGGGTACCAGAAAATTACACGGGACGCGGTCGCCGAGGCCGCCGGGGTTTCTATGGGCCTGGTAACGAGATATTTCGGGACCATGGTAAAATTACGCCGTGATATCATGCGGTACGCCGTACGCGAAGAGGTCCTCGAAATTATCGGGCAGGGGCTCGCCGCCGGGGACGACCACGCGAAGAAAGCCGCCCCGGAAGTACGCGCTAAGGCGTTCGGCACCTTTCTCGAAGCATAAGGAGCCCATATGCAACACCTACCCGACGCGCTGGCGCCGTTAGCCGCGTACCGTCAATTTTTGCTCTATAGGCTCGTATGGGACGAGCGTAAGCAGGGCTACCAGAAAATACCGATAAACCCTAATACGTTCGCCAGCTACTCGAAGGGCGGAGACTGGCAAAAGGACCCAGCCAGCACCACGGACGCCGAGACGGCGCTCGCAATGGCCCAGGCCGCCGGCCCGGACTATGGCGTCGGCTTCCTGTTTACGCCGAACGACCCGTTTTTCTTCGTCGACCTCGACCACTGCCTTAACCCGGACGGCGCTACCTGGTCAGCGGTCGCCCTGGCGGTCCTGGGTATGCTCCCTGGCGCCGCGGTCGAGGTCTCCCAGTCCGGGGCCGGTTTACATATTTTCGGTACCGGTACCGCTCCGGACCATGCCAGCAAAAATACAGGGCTCGGGCTCGAATTTTATACCGAGTGGCGGTTCGCCGCGCTCACCGGTACGAACGCTATCGGCTCGGCCGCGACCGATTTAACCCAGTGGCTCCCGGCCCTGGTCGATACCTACTTCACCAGGAAAGGCGGCGACAAGGGGCAGGAATGGACGGAAGAGCCGGCCGCCGAGTGGAACGGCCCGGAGGACGACGACGAGCTTATCGAGAAGGCCATCGGGTCGCAGAGCGCCGCGGGAGTATTCGGCGGCCGTAGTACCTTCGCCGGGCTATGGGAGGGGGACGAAGACGCTCTCGCCAGGGCCTACCCGGATCCGGGGGGCCATAGGTCATACGACGGCAGTAGCGCCGACGCCGCGCTCGCCCAGCATCTAGCGTTCTGGACCGGTAACGATTGCGAGCGGATCCTCCGGTTAATGTGGCGCTCTGGGCTCGTCCGCGATAAGTGGGAGCGGGAAGATTACCTTTACCGGACGATTCTACGGGCCGCCGAGCTACAGGAAAGCGTCTATACGGCCGGGCGCCGGGAAGTCGACAACAGTATCGCCGAAGCCCACGGGGCGCCGAAGCTACGCGCCAGTAGCGACGCCCAGCGCAACTACGCGGAGACGGTCCGGGCCGAGAAACTGCAGCAAGCGACCGAAGAGCAGGCCGCGCGCTTATGCTCGACGTCGGGCCCGAATGCCTCCGCTAAATTCTGGCTCGATAACCAGGAGCTTACGCCGGCCGATCTTGTCACCATGGTTACGCCTATAGAGGCGGCCGCGGATCCCCTGGGCGACCGTACCGGGCCCCAGATAGTCGCCGGCCACCAGTATTTAGGCGCTACCCTGCAGCTCGAACACTTCGACGGATGCGTCTATACCCAGGACCTGCACAGGATCTTTACGCCCTCGGGCTCCATGTTGAAACCGGAGCAATTTAACGCCACGTACGGCGGGTATGTCTTCCAGCTCGACGAGACGGGCGACAAAACGACGCGCAAGGCCTGGGAGGCTTTCACGGAGTCGCAAGTCGTACGCTGGCCGAAGGCCGAGGCGACCTGTTTCCGGCCCGAGCTGGGTACCGGGGAGCTTATCGAGGAAGAGGGGCGGATTCTCGTTAATACCTACGTACCGATAGCGACCCCCAGGAAGAAAGGCGACGCCGGGCCGTTCCTTACGCACCTGGCGAAAGTCCTCCCGGAACCGCCCGACCGCGACATTTTGCTCGCGTACATGGCGGCCTGTATCCAGTATAAGGGCGCTAAGTTCCAATGGGCGCCGCTACTGCAGGGATGCGAGGGCAACGGTAAGACGCTCTTTACCCGATGCGTCGCCTACGCTATAGGGAACCGGTACACGCACTTACCGCCGGCGAATGAAATCTCGGAGAAGTTTAACGAGTGGCTGTTCAATAAAATTTTTATCGGTATCGAAGACGTCTACGTCCCGGACCATAAAAAGGAAGTTATCGAGGTCCTTAAGCCGATGATAACGAACGACCGGCTAGCTATGCGCGCCATGCAACAGGCGCAAGTTATGGGCGATAACCGCGCTAACTTTATGCTCAACAGCAACCATAAGGACGCAATCCGGAAGACCCGGACCGACCGCCGCTTCGCTGTCTTCTACACGGCCCAGCAAGGCCCCGCCGACCTGGAACGCGACGGTATGGTCGGGGACTACTTCCCGGACCTGTACCAGTGGCTACGGGCGGGCGGTTACGCCGTGGTCGCCGAGTACCTGGAAACCTACCTGATACCGGACGAGCTTAACCCGGCTACAAAATGCCACCGGGCGCCGGTTACGACCAGTACGAACGAGGCGATTAACGCCAGTATGGGCGGCGTAGAACAGGAGATTCTTGAAGCCGTCGAAGAGGGGCAACCAGGGTTCGCTGGGGGCTGGATTTCCTCCGTAGCGGTCGAGCGGTTGCTTAACAACATGCGCGCCGGCCGGGCGATACCGCCGAACAAGCGCCGCGAGCTTATGCAGTCGCTCGGCTATGACTGGCACCCGGCCTTAACGAACGGCCGGGCGAACAACCCTATAATGATCGACGAGGGGAAAAAGCCCCGCCTCTTTATTCGCGAGGGGCATATACACGCGAACCTTACGTCCCCGGTCGAAGTCGCCAGGGCGTACCAGGAGGCCCAGGGCGTACCGGCGTCGTCGGTCGGATCCGCGGAAAAAGTATTCGGGGGCTCGTAATGTGTCAAAAGATCCCATACGAAACACGGGCGGCCGCGCTGGAAGACGCGCGGTATATCCGCCTGCAGCGTCGGCACTTCTCGAAGCGGCTCGGCCGGGTAGCGAAGGCGGGGAAGAAATTACGCCCGTACCACTGTCCAGCCTGCAGCCAATGGCACTTAACGACGCGGAAAAAATAATAGTATTCTATGTTGACGGGGCCGTCAGTAGGGCGTATATTTACACCATACGCAGACAACAACGGAGACCGACAGCATGACACAGTTTGAAACCGGCAAGACCTACAGCACTCGCTCAATTTGCAACCACGATTGCATTATCGAGATTACCGTTATCAAGCGGACCGCTAAAACAATCGTCGCTGATTGCGGCTGGAAGGGCGTTAAGCGCCTCCGTATCGCCGAGTACAACGGCGTAGAGACCGTAAAGCCCTGGGGTTCGTACAGCATGGCCCCGACTATCAACGCCGACGACAAGTAACAGGCGGGGCGGCTACGGCCGCCAGCCACCAGACATTAACGGAGCAGTAGCAATGCCGAGTATACAAGACCACATCGACAGTAACGCCCTTTTCGTCGTCTCCCATAGCGGCGGCAAGGACAGCCAGGCAATGATGATCCACCTTATCGAGTCCGGCGTTCCGGCTGCCCAGATGGTCGTTATTCATGCCGACCTTGGTAACGTGGAGTGGGGCGGCGCGAAGGATATCGCACGGCGTAACGCGGAAGCGGCCGGCGTTCCTTTCATCGTGGCGACGGCTCGGCGCTCATTGCTGCAGATGGTTACGGAGCGGTTCGAGAAGCGCCCGGAGGTCCCGAGCTGGCCGTCCAGTTCTACCCGCCAGTGTACGAGCGACCTAAAGCGCGGACCGATTGCCCGGGAAGCGCGTCGGTATGCAACCGCGAACGGCTTTACCCTGGTTCTTAACTGTATGGGCTTCCGCTCCGAGGAAAGCCCAGCCCGGGCGAAGCGTCCCGTACTGGCAGCCGTTAAGAGCAACACGACAAAAACCCGCGACTGGTTCGACTTTCTACCTATTCTCGACTGGGACACGCAACAAGTATTCCAGGCGATAGCCGACGACGGCCAAAATCCCCACCACGCATACGGCGCGGAGAAAGTGGCCGGGCGCTGGGTCACGGAGGGGAACGACCGGTTATCTTGTGTTTTCTGCATCATGGCGAGCGCTAAAGATATCGCCCACGGCGCCCAGGAACGGCCGGAGCTGGCGGACGAGTATATCGCCCTGGAAAAAGCGACAGGCTATACCATGCACATGAGCCGGAAGCCGTTAACCCAGTTAATCGAAGAGGGTCGTAAGCAGCTTATACCGGCCGTGGAGTTATCAGCATGAGCGCGCCCGCAGTACAGGACGAACAACAGCTTAAACACGCTATCGCCGGGCTTTCTATAACGATATTCAAAGACGAGGCCGAGAAAAATGTCTAAGTTCTTCGATATGAAACGCCGGCGGACAGTGGTAGCGCGCAAGCTACGCCGCTCCGTCAAGTTCGCCCGGGAAAGTAACCGAGACTTTATCGAGACCGGGGTTACGGAGTTCAAAAAGCTACGCGCCGAGGCCATGGGCGACGCGCGTTACTGGAAGCGGGAGTTAGCAGAATGCGACAGCGTGATTACCTGATAGAAGCGGCCGTCGATATCCTGGTTAGCCGGCGGCGTCGGGAAGCATGGCTCGCCGACCTGGCGGTCCGGCGTAGCCGCTCGGAGTACGCTCGGGCCTGGAAGGCCTGGAAGAAAGCGAACCATATACGGCGCGCTACTGCAGCGCTCACGGGCAACCGTAACGGGCCGGCGAAGGCCTGGGCGGACGAATGCCGGGTTATGCTGGCGCGGGCGGAGCGGAACCACCGGAGGGCGCTACAGCATGGATAATGAGACGAAGGAAGAGAAGAAACGCCGGAAAGCCCGGGAGCGGAAGAAAAAAGAGCGCGAGCGTAACGAGCGGCTCGGCGTCAAACAGTACCCGTTTAACCTGGCAGCCACGGAGCGCGAAGCGATAGAGCGCGGGGCGCGGGCTGGCGGATACGAGGACCAGACGGAGTATTTACTCGACCTGGTCGATAGTGACTTGTCACGCAGGGGATTGAAGAGGTTAAAACAGTGAACTATTACGAGGCAAAATTCGCACGGGAAGCAAAAGAACGGCCGCTCGACTGGCTTATCGTCGAGGGTAGCCGCGGGATTTTTAAACTGCAGTACGTAGGGGGTTAACGTGGAGAATTGCGAACTTTGCGGGCGCTTCGATAGCCGCGTCCGCGCCGGAGAATGCCCGGCCTGTATCGAGAAGCGGCTCCCGGAGGTTATCGGGTTCGCCGGGCCTGCAGGCGCCGGGAAGGACACGGCCGCCGACTACATATTCGAGCGAACCGCTACCTACGTCCGGGCGTCCTTCGCGGGGATTGTTAAAGCTATGCTGTCGGTCGGCCTTGGGCTGGACGACGAACAGCTATACGGCGCCAGGAAGCACGACGTAGACCCGCGGTACGGCTGCAGCCCTCGCCACCTTATGCAGACGCTCGGGACCGAGTGGGGGCGCGACCTGGTTAACCGGGACGTATGGGTCCAAGCGCTCGCCAGTAGCGTAAAAGGCCGCCGTGTGATTATCTCGGACGTACGATTCGATAACGAAGCCGCATACGTTCGCGAGCGCGGCGTCCTGGTACACTTGGTAGGCCGAGGCGGTATCGGGGGCGGGCATAGCTCCGAGAAACAGCTTGCGCACCCACCGGGCGACCTGGTCGTCCAGAACGACGGCGGCCTCGAACAGCTATACAGGGGTCTGGAACATGCGCTTAGTATCTAAGGACCTCGGCGACGCGGTTCGCCAGGCGCTACGGTTCTCGGTCGACGGCCGTGTTAAGCGACTTATCCGGGTAAAGGGGTTATGGTATGCCGAAGTCCAAGTCTAGCGTCCTATTGGTCGGGCTCGATACGGCGGAGCAGTGGCAGTGTGCCCACGACGCCGTACGACACGCGGAGAAGGGGCGCGAGGTATATCTCGAATACGAGGCCCCCGACGGGGGCGATATCGTCCTCCGTGTCACCAGGAGGGGCCGCCAGGTAATCGTACGGAGGGTAGACCGTGAGTAACGACTGCAAAGCGCGACAATTCAGCGATCAAATGCAATGCGGTAAGTGTGGCCTCGCCTGGGACGTAAACGACCCGGAGCCGCCAGCATGTAAACCTATTACTTACCCGAGCTGGAAGGACCAGGACCGCAAGCGCGGCCGGGAAGTTCTGGCACGGCTACGCGGGGAGCTGGACCGATTGCAGGGGGCGCCGTGAGTAGCAAGATATTAACGCCCGCCGAGAAGCGGGAGCGCGAGAGACAGATCGAGGCGGAAGAGCGGGAAGAGAACCGGCGCCGCGTACGGATCCGACGGCGAATCGAAGAACACCAGGAAGCGAAGAGGGGCCACTAAGGGCCCCTTTTTTGTGTCTTGGGGCTATTCTATGTTGACGGGGTCGTCAGTAGGGCGTATATTTACACCATGCACAACGCGAACGGCCCGCGATACGGTCGGAGCTTAGGCGGGAAGGCGAAGGCGCCGGATCAATTAAGAGACCCAACATAAGGAAACGAGACTATGCACACCAATATGAAACGATACGTAAAAGTAGCGGTCGAGCGCCAGGAAGCCACGAAGCGCTTTAACAAGGGCGCCCGGAACTTCGACGAGGTCGAGCGTATCGACCGCCGCTTCCATGCCTGGGCCGAGAAGGTAACGGACCGCTTCGGAATTAACGCGGTACGAGAGGCAGAAATCGAGGCGGGTATTCTGGAATCTAACCGCGCCTGGTCGTAACGAGCCGCCCTTCGGGGCGGTTTTTTGCGTTTAGTTACTTGTAATTGACGACGCCGTCAGTACCGAGGCCGCTACAGGAAGAAGTGAAGCCGCCTTCACTCTTTGCGCTAGCCGCTAGAGGTACCCCGAGGGGCATTTACCCCACACCCGACGAAAACGTCCGGGTTACGCTGTAAGCCGCGCCACCACTGGCCCCGCGCATTTTCTACCCCGAGCCCCCCGCACCGTTTACCTTCGTGAGAATTACGCCCCTATACGTCCGTGTCTCTCCCGTAGCCGCTACGTACCTACGTACAGCGCTACAGCTCTCCCCCTGTTACTACTACCAATATATTCTTTATTAAG
>ERZ1673962.1457-NODE-1457-length-11132-cov-106.164304_pt1 | contig 11132 bp, 9 predicted proteins | sample MGYA00580188_ERZ1673962 | MGnify/ENA primary metagenome ERZ1673962 (study PRJEB41334, sample SAMN05608104) | rock metagenome | biome: terrestrial subsurface; feature: shale formation; material: shale | place: USA: Pennsylvania ... | reverse complement strand
TTCAACTTCGTCAACTGCATCAATCGTTGAGCCAGCGGCTACTCATACTGCTCCTGATCGGTCTGCTCGGGGGCTGTGCGCGAACGACGGTTACGCTTGTCGATCATGCTCAGCTCCCGACAAGAGCCGAGTTGGTGGACGTTCCGTTCTACCCGCAGGAAGACTACCAATGCGGACCCGCTGCATTGGCAACCATGCTCGTCCAGCGTGACATCGAAGTAACGCCGGAAGCGCTTGTAGAGCAGGTCTACATTCCCAAGCGCAAAGGCAGCTTGCAGGTGGAGATGGTTGCTGCCGCCCGTTCTGCTGGGCTTCTTGTATATCCGCTGCAGCCTAGTCTCAGTGATCTTCTTGCCGAAGTCGCGGCGGGCAACCCGGTTCTGGTTCTACAGAACCTCGCTTTCGATCGTTGGCCTCAGTGGCATTTTGCCGTGGTGGTGGGCTATGACCTTGCAGGTCAGAAAATTGTGCTTAGGTCTGGTACTACCAAGCGTTTGGTGGTGAGTTTTCACGAGTTCGAGCGCTCGTGGCGCAAGGCGGAGCGCTGGGCCGTGCTTACTTTGCAGCCACAGCGGATACCACAAACTGCGCAAGAAACTGTCTGGCTGCGCAGTGCCAGCGATCTGGAAGAGGTTGGGCAATTGCGCGCGGCTCGGGTGGCGTACGAAGCCGGCGCGAAGCGCTGGAACTCGGCGCTCACGCAGTTTGCTTTGGCGAACAGTCAGTATGCGGCTGGAGAAAAGGCTGCGGCTGAGGAATCGTTACGGCTCAGTGTTCGTCTCGACCCGGGCTTCGCCATTGGCTGGTTCAATCTATCGCAGGTAATGGCTGAGAAGGGTTGTGACCTGGGTGCTCGCCAAGCACAGGCCTGTGCCGTGCAAATGGATCCGGATGATGATCGGCTCAGGGCGCCGCTGCCGGCCCTGGAGGGCAAGCGGGCGGCGCAATGCTTGCCGAGCCCGCCATGCGTGTCCAAGTGATTTCGGTCAGAAGCCAAGCCTGTCGCGCAGGTTGTAGTACATCGCTCCGAGAGCGCTGAGCGTTACCTGAAAACGCTGTCCTCCAGGGAAAGGGTAGTGAGGCAGGCTGGCGAGCGCATCAAAGCGCTCTGCCTGGCCGCTCAGGGCCTCGGCGATCACCTTTCCAGCAACATGTGTATAGGTGACGCCATGGCCGCTACAGCCCTGCGAGTAGTAGATGTTGCTGCCCAGCCGTCCCACCTGGGGCAGCCGTGAAAGCGTCAGCAGGAAATTGCCTGTCCAGGCAAAGTCGATCTTCACTTTTTCCAGCTGCGGAAAGGTCTTCAGCATCTTGGGCCGTATGATCGATTCGATGTCGGCGGGATCACGTGCGCCATACACTACGCCGCCCCCGTAGATAAGCCGTTTATCCGCTGAGAGCCGGTAGTAATCAAGCAGATAATTGCAGTCTTCTACGCAATAGTCCTGAGGCAGAAGGCTGTTCGCGAGTTCATCATCAAGTGGCTCCGTCGCGACCACTTGTGTGCCGCAAGGCATGGATTTGGCAGCGAGCTCGGGAATCAAATTGCCAAGATAGGCGTTGCCTGCTACCACGACGAATCTTGCGCGCACGGCCCCCTTTGGAGTGTGCACCAGCGGTGCGTCGCCATATTCGATGCGAAGCGCGGGGGATTGCTCGAAGATGCTGCCTCCCAGTGATTCAACAGCTTCTGCTTCTCCGAGTGCCAGATTGAGAGGGTGAATATGACCGCCTTGCTTGTCGAGCATACCTCCCGCATAGCTCTCGCTAGCGACCACTCGCTGTATGCCTTGTTTATCCAGTAGCTCGAGGTGCGGGTAGCCATATCTTTCCCACAAGGCCTTCTGTGCTTCGAGGTGGTGCATCTGCTTCTGATTGAAGGCGGCAAATACGCCGCCGTCTTTCAGGTCGCACTGAATGCCATAGCGTGCTACACGTTCACGGATAATTCGTCCGCCTTCGAATGCCATATCCCCAATCAGCTTCGCTGCCGAGGCGCTCGCGCTGCGCTCGATGCTGTCAAGGTCTCGGCTGTAGCTGTTGACGATCTGCCCGCCATTGCGGCCAGAGGCGCCGAAGCCGACCCTGGCTGCTTCCAATATGATTACGCTGAAACCCTTTTCAAGAAGAAACAGGGCCGTCGACAGGCCTGTGTATCCGGCGCCGATCACGCACACGTCGGCCTGCTTGTTTTCCTGAAGTTCTTGTCGAACACCTGTCGCGTTGGCCGTCGCTGCGTAGTAGGAAGCGGGATAATTGTTGTGCGGCATCTTGGATTCTCTGTTCTGAATTTTTTACGCATCCTAGCGCTTGACCCTGTAGCTCGCCAGCGTCGCAACATTGCAAGCAGGAATTTTCAAAATTTCCAGATATCAGTGAGTTAGAAGAAAAAACTGCTTGACTCTTTTTTTCTTGGCTTTAGAATGCGCCCCCATCGAAGGCACATAGCTCAGTTGGTTAGAGCACCACCTTGACATGGTGGGGGTCGTTGGTTCGAATCCAATTGTGCCTACCAATTCGAATAAAAGGGTCGCTTACGCGGCCCTTTTTTTTGGCTTGCTTGTCAGAGGTCAGGGTTTCTGAAAGCATCGCCAGTCTTGTTTTCCTCCAGTGACTTCGGTTCGGTCGGGTGAGCCTCAGGCTCCTGCCATTGTGCGGCAGGTGTGCTCGCCGAATCGCTTTACTGGCTCATCCCAACCCATGTGGCCTTTGGTACGGGTCACCACTAGGAGAGGAGGCGCCATGCCCACCATTACTCTTCCCGATGGCAGTCAGCGTTCGTTCGATCATCCGGTTACTGTTGCCGAAGTGGCTCAGTCCATTGGTGCTGGCCTCGCCAAGGCGACCGTTGCCGGCAAGGTCGACGGCAAGCTGGTCGATGCTTGTGATCTGATTGAAAAAGATGCAGCGCTACAGATCATCACGCCGAAGGATGAGGAAGGGCTGGAGATCATTCGCCACTCCTGTGCGCACCTTATCGGGCATGCTGTGAAGCAGCTCTACCCGACCGCCCGCATGGTCATTGGGCCGGTCATTGATGAGGGCTTCTACTACGATATCGCCTACGAACGTCCTTTCACTCCCGATGACGTTGCTGCCATCGAGCAGCGTATGAAAGAGCTGATCGATCGCGACTACGACGTCATCAAGAAGGTGACGCCGCGAGCGGAGGTGATAGATGTATTTGCCTCGCGCGGCGAGGATTACAAGCTTCGTCTGGTCGAAGATATGCCCGACGAACAGGCGATGGGTTTGTATTACCACGAAGAGTACGTCGACATGTGCCGTGGTCCGCACGTGCCGAATACACGCTTTCTGAAGTCTTTCAAGCTCACCAAGCTGTCTGGTGCCTACTGGCGTGGGGATGCGAAGAATGAGCAGCTCCAGCGCATCTACGGTACGGCTTGGGCCGACAAGAAGCAGCTGGCTGCTTATATCCAGCGTATCGAGGAAGCTGAAAAGCGCGACCACCGCAAGATCGGCAAGCGTCTGGATCTGTTTCATACCCAGGAAGAGGCGCCTGGGATGGTGTTCTGGCATCCCAATGGTTGGACGCTGTATCAGGTGCTAGAGCAGTACATGCGGCAGGTTCAGCGCGAAAACGGTTACCTGGAGATCAGGACGCCGCAGGTGGTTGATCGCGTGCTCTGGGAGAAATCCGGGCATTGGGCGAACTACGCCGAAAACATGTTCACGACTGAGTCGGAAAGTCGTGATTACGCGATCAAGCCGATGAACTGCCCCTGCCATGTGCAGGTTTACAATCAGGGCTTGAAGAGCTATCGCGAACTGCCGCTGCGGCTAGCCGAATTTGGCGCTTGCCACCGTAATGAGCCGTCTGGTGCGCTGCACGGCATCATGCGAGTACGAGGCTTTACTCAGGACGATGCGCACATCTTCTGCACCGAAGAGCAGATGCAGGCTGAGTCGGCGGCGTTCATCAAGCTGACGCAAGCGGTATATGCCGATTTCGGTTTTTCGGATATCGAACTGAAGCTGTCGACCCGTCCCGAGAAGCGTGTCGGCTCCGATGAGCTCTGGGATAAGGCTGAAGCGGCGCTGGCGGCGGCGCTGGAAAGTGCTGGTCTGCCGTACGACCTGCAGCCGGGCGAGGGGGCTTTTTATGGCCCCAAGATCGAGTTCTCCTTGCGCGATTGTCTGGGCCGTGTATGGCAGTGCGGTACCCTGCAGCTGGACTTCAATCTTCCGGTGCGGCTGGGCGCAGAGTATGTCAGCGAGAATAATGATCGGCAGCACCCGGTCATGCTGCATCGAGCCATCCTCGGTTCGTTCGAGCGTTTCATTGGCATTCTGATCGAGCATTACGAGGGCGCTTTCCCGGCCTGGCTTGCGCCGGCGCAGGCGGTGATCATGAATATCACCGACAAGCAGGCCGCTTTTGCCGCTGAAGTCGAAAAAACGCTCGTCCAAAGCGGGTTTCGTGCCAAGTGCGACTTGAGAAACGAAAAGATCGGCTTTAAAATCCGCGAGCATACTTTGCTCAAGACTCCTTATCTCTTGGTTATCGGGGATCGGGAGGTTGAGACACGATCCGTTGCTGTGCGCACCCGTGAAGGCGTCGATCTGGGCTCTATGCCCCTCGAGCAGTTCGCGCAGATGTTGACACAGGCGGTTTCCCGGCGTGGTCGCCAAGAATTGGAGTAATGACTATTAAGCGTGAAATGAGACAGGATAAACGAGCTGCACCCAAGGCCCCGATCAACGAGAATATCTCGGCTCGTGAGGTCCGTTTGATTGGTGCTGACGGCGAGCAGATTGGCATCGTCTCGATTGATGAAGCGCTGCAAGTAGCTGAAGAAGCCAAGCTGGATCTGGTTGAAATTTCCGCCGATGCAAATCCTCCGGTATGTCGGATCATGGATTACGGCAAGCATCTGTTTGAGAAGAAAAAGCAGGTTGCTGCGGCGAAGAAAAACCAGAAGCAGATTCAGGTTAAAGAAGTAAAGTTTCGTCCAGGGACGGAAGAAGGGGACTACCAGGTCAAGCTACGCAACCTGGTGCGTTTCCTGAGTGAAGGGGACAGGGCCAAGGTATCGTTGAGATTCCGCGGTCGTGAGATGGCCCATCAGGAGCTGGGGATGGAACTGTTGAAGCGGGTCGAGGGTGACCTGGTTGAATATGGTTCGGTCGAACAGCATCCGAAGATGGAAGGACGCCAGCTGATCATGGTCATCGCTCCCAAGAAGAAAAAGTAACCCCCAGGGCACTGGCAGGCCTTGCGGTTATTTGTAATCACCCACAATGTGGAGTACCGAACATGCCAAAGATGAAGACTAAAAGTGGTGCTGCGAAGCGCTTCAAGAAGACTGCTAACGGCTTCAAGCACAAGCACGCTTTCAAGAGCCACATCCTGACCAAGATGTCCACCAAGCGTAAGCGTCAGCTGCGCGGTTGCTCGCAAGTGCACCCGTCCGACGTTGCAAAAGTGGAGCGCATGCTGCGCGTTCGTTGATCCGGTCAAGACTCAGAGGAATAACTCATGGCTCGTGTTAAGCGTGGCGTCGTTGCCCGTCGCCGTCACAAGAAAATTCTGAAACTCGCCAAAGGCTACTACGGAGCGCGTTCGCGTGTATTCCGCGTCGCCAAGCAGGCGGTAATCAAGGCTGGCCAGTACGCCTACCGCGACCGCCGTCAGCGCAAGCGTCAGTTCCGCGCTCTGTGGATCGCTCGTATCAATGCTGGTGCTCGTGTTAACGGTCTGTCTTACAGCCGTCTGATCGCCGGTCTGAAAAAGGCGGCCATCGAGATCGATCGCAAGGTTCTGGCCGATCTGGCAGTGAACGAAAAAGCGGCGTTTGCTGCGATTGTCGAGAAAGCCAAAGCTTCTCTGGCTTAAGCCCCGACAATCCGGACTCTCGGGTTCGTTGCAACGTCATCAATAGGGGAAGAGCCTTGTGCTCTTCCCCTATTTCGTATCTGGAAGGGGCTTTTGCAAAAATGCGCATGGCAGCGACCAATAAGGGCGTTTGACCGGCGCGGTTCTGCAAGAACCTCTGGAGGTTGTGTACATGGAAAATTTGGATGCACTGGTCTCCCAAGCGCTAGAGGCCGTGCAACAAAGCGAGGATATCGGTGCTCTCGAGCAGGTACGTGTTCAGTACTTGGGAAAGAAGGGCGAACTCACTCAGCTGATGCAAACGCTGGGCAAGCTTTCTGCTGAGGAGCGTCCGCAAGCCGGTGCGCTGATCAACGCGGCCAAGAGCAGTGTTCAGGATGTGCTGAATGCTCGCAAGGCTGATCTGGAAAAGGCCGCCTTGGATGCTAAATTGTCAGCCGAGCGAATCGACGTGACACTGCCTGGACGCGGCGAGGCGTCCGGCGGACTGCACCCGGTAACTCGTACCTTGGAGCGCGTTGAGCAGTTTTTCAGCCACATTGGTTACAGCGTGGCAGAGGGTCCCGAAGTCGAAGATGATTACCACAACTTCGAGGCGCTGAATATTCCGGGGCATCACCCGGCGAGGGCGATGCACGATACCTTCTACTTCAATGCCAACATGTTGCTGCGCACGCATACCTCGCCGGTTCAGGTGCGCACCATGGAATCACGTCAACCTCCCATTCGTATCGTCTGCCCTGGCCGCGTCTATCGTTGCGATTCCGATATCACTCACTCCCCCATGTTCCATCAGGTCGAAGGGCTGCTGATCGACGAGGGCGTTAGCTTTGCCGATCTGAAAGGCACCATTGAAGAGTTCCTGCGGGTGTTCTTTGAGAAGCCGCTAGGTGTTCGCTTCCGGCCTTCCTTCTTTCCGTTCACCGAGCCCTCTGCAGAAGTCGACATGCAGTGCGTGATGTGTAGCGGCAAGGGTTGCCGAGTGTGCAAGCAGACCGGCTGGCTTGAGGTAATGGGCTGCGGCATGGTGCATCCGAATGTATTGAGGATGTCTGGAATCGATCCGGAGCGTTATTCCGGGTTCGCCTTCGGTATGGGTGTCGAGCGTCTCGCTATGCTGCGTTACGGTGTCAATGACTTGCGCCTGTTCTTCGATAACGATCTGCGGTTTCTTGCGCAATTTCGCTAGTACCGCCGCCCGTCAACGAACTACTAGGAGAACAGGATGAAATTCAGTGAACAATGGCTGCGGAGCTGGGTAAATCCGCAGGTCTCCCGCGAGGAGCTGGTCGCTCGGCTGTCCATGGTCGGGCTTGAGGTGGATGCTGTTACCCCCGTTGCTGGCAGCTTCAGCGGTGTGGTTGTTGGTGAGGTCTTCGAAACCGTGCAGCATCCTGATGCCGACAAGCTTCGGGTCTGTCAGGTCAGCAATGGAAGTGAAACCTTTCAGGTCGTCTGCGGAGCCCCGAACGTGCGGCCCGGCCTGAAGATCCCGTTTGCAATGATCGGTGCTCAATTGCCAGGCGACTTCAAGATCAAGAAGGCCAAGCTCCGCGGTATCGAATCCAATGGCATGCTTTGCTCGGAAACCGAGCTGCAGGTGGGGAGTGACGATAGCGGACTGATGGAGCTGGCCGGCGATGCGCCGGTCGGTACTGATTTTCGTGAGTATCTCGGTCTCGACGATGCAAGTATCGAAATCGGTTTGACCCCAAACCGTGGTGACTGCCTCTCCATCGCTGGCTTGGCTCGTGAAGTTGGTGCGATTTATGGCTCACTGGTCAGTCCGGTGCAATTCACCGTGGCGCCTTTGCATAATGACGACACACGTCCAGTCGAGGTCCTGGCTCCCAAGGCATGCCCGCGTTATCTCGGGCGTGTTGTCCGTAATGTTGATCTGTCGCGCCCGACGCCGCTTTGGATGGTTGAGCGTCTGCGCCGCTCCGATATCCGTAGCATTGATGCGGTCGTCGATGTAACCAACTACGTAATGCTCGAATTGGGTCAGCCCCTGCATGCCTTCGACCTTGCCGAGATCAAGGGTGGTATCCGGGTTCGGATGGCTGAAGAGGGCGAAAAGCTCGTCTTGCTTGACGGTCAGGAGATCGCCCTGCGTGCGGATACGCTCGTTATTGCAGACCATCAGCGCGCTCTTGCCATCGCGGGTGTCATGGGTGGAGAGCACAGCGGCGTAAGCACCGCTACCCAGAATATCTTCCTCGAAAGTGCCTTTTTCGACACCATTGCATTGGCCGGCAAAGCTCGTTCCTACGGTTTGCACACCGATGCGTCTCATCGCTACGAGCGGGGCGTCGACTCGCAGCTCGCCCGTCAGGCAATGGAGCGTGCAACGAGTCTGTTACTGGATATCGTTGGCGGCGAGGCGGGGCCGATCATTGAGGTGGTCAGCGAAGACGACTTGCCGAAAGTCGCTCCAGTAACTTTACGCGCGGAGCGCATCAACCAGATGCTGGGGCTGGAAATGGATGGCGCCGAAGTGGTGCGCCTGCTGGCATCCTTGGGCTTGGTGGTTACCGAAGAGGCTAAAGGTCGCTGGCAAGTCTGTGTTCCGAGTCACCGCTTCGATATCAGTCTTGAGGTCGATCTGATCGAAGAGCTGGGTCGGCTGTATGGTTATGACCGCTTGCCCGTGCGTTATCCGCAGGCCCGGCTTGCACCTGAGGCAAAGCCCGAGGCTCGTGCCGAGCTTCCTTTGCTTCGGCGTTTACTGGTCGCCCGCGGATATCAGGAGGCGATCACTTACAGCTTCATCGATCCCAAGTTGTTCGAGCTGTTCAGTCCTGACATGAAGCCGTTGCAGCTTGCCAACCCGATCTCCGCTGATATGGCGGCCATGCGCGCGTCGCTTTGGCCAGGGCTGGTCAAGGCGCTGCAGTACAACCTCAACCGGCAGCAACCACGCGTGCGTCTGTTCGAGGCAGGGTTGCGCTTTGTTGGTCAGTTACAAGAGCTTGAGCAGGAAAGCATGCTGGCTGGCGTGTTAACCGGGAGTCGTCAGCCAGAGGGTTGGACAAACTCGCGCGAGGCGGTGGACTTTTACGACATCAAGGCAGATGTCGAGGCGCTGCTTGCTTTTGCCGGAAATGCTGGCGTCTATCGTTTCGTTGCGGGAGAACATCCGGCACTGCACCCGGGGCAGACCGCGCGTATCGAGCGCGACGGTCGACTGGTCGGATTCGTTGGGAGTCTCCATCCTGAGCTGGCAAGCACCCTGGGTATCGATCAGCCGGTCTACATGTTCGAGTTGAAGCTTAGCGAGATTGCCGAGGGGCGGATGCCTTCCTTCACGGAGCTGTCGCGATTCCCGGAAGTCCGGCGTGACCTTGCTGTGCTGGTCGGGCGGGAGATCGCGGCCGAAGACATCCTGAGTTGCATTCGTGATGCTGCGGGCGAGAATCTGACAGACCTCAAGCTATTTGATGTCTATCAGGGGAAAGGTATTGATCCCCTTAGCAAAAGTATGGCAGTCGGCTTGACCTGGCAGCACCCATCGCGCACTCTAAACGACGATGAGGTGAACGGTGCGATGCAGAAAATCCTCACCTCCCTGGAAGAAAGGTTCAACGCCACGTTAAGGAAATAGCGTATGGGGGCTCTGACGAAAGCTGAAATGGCGGAACGTCTATATGAAGAGCTGGGCTTGAATAAGCGCGAGGCCAAGGAGTTGGTGGAGCTGTTTTTCGAGGAGATCCGTCAGGCGCTCGAGCATAACGAGCAGGTCAAGTTGTCCGGGTTCGGCAACTTCGACCTGCGCGACAAGCGTCAGCGGCCGGGTCGCAATCCGAAGACAGGTGAGGAGATACCTATCACGGCGCGTCGCGTGGTGACGTTCCGTCCAGGGCAGAAACTCAAAGCGAGAGTCGAGGCCTATGCTGGAACCAAGTCATAACGACGAGCTTCCGTCGATCCCCGGCAAGCGCTATTTCACCATTGGTGAGGTGAGCGAGCTTTGTGCGGTCAAGCCTCACGTGCTGCGTTACTGGGAGCAGGAGTTCCCTCAGCTCAATCCGGTTAAGCGGCGCGGCAACCGGCGCTACTACCAGCGGCAGGATGTCCTGATGATTCGTCAGATTCGTGCGCTGCTATACGATCAAGGCTTCACCATCGGTGGCGCCAGGCAGCGCATGTCCGGCGACGAAGCGCGCGACGACACCACTCAGTACAAGCAGCTCATTCGGCAGATGATCTCGGAGTTGGAAGAGGTTCTTCAGGTGCTGAGAAAATAGTCGATCTGGTATCTAAAAAACTTTCACATTTTCAGATGCTTAATGTATAGTTCGATCCGCTTTCAGCAGTGCTGTTGGCGTCAGTCGGGGCGTAGCGCAGCCTGGTAGCGCACTTGCATGGGGTGCAAGGGGTCGAGTGTTCGAATCACTCCGTCCCGACCAAAAAACCCTAAAAAATCCAGTCACTTAGCGGTGACTGGATTTTTTTATTTCTGGCTCCTGCAAAATTTCTGCAAAATTCCAGCAAAACCCCTCGCTCCATACTGCTCAGAGGCTCCGCTGAGTGCGACTCTTGGGGATTATATCTGTACTGATGTTGATCTACGTGAGGCGGCGGGCCCTTCATCTCTAGGCGGCTAGCTACTCAGAGCGGGCGGTTTATTGTGCCGTAAGCGGTCATGAGCGAACCTGCCCAAGCGTTACGGAGCATAGGTCGGCCTGGCTTGAGGTTGCTGAGGAGCAGCATGATGGGCCTCATCCGGGTCTCTGATGCGTCGACCCTGTTTAGCAAATGTGATCCCTTGAAAACGCCTGAACTGGCAGCCAGTTGTAACGGTTCACGCCGCTAGGAATCGTATCGCGTCTTTCACTTGGTTCAGCTTGTGATGGCGTAATGGTATTGTCAGCTTCCATTGCCTTTACGCATACAGGAGTTCCGCCAGCATGGGCGCTGCTAAGAAGTTGCCGTTGATCTCTCCGTTTCTGGCTAGTGCGGCCATCCTTCGTACTGGTGAGTCCAAGCTGCCTGGCCATTACTCGAATGAGAAGGACATGTGGGTGGTAGAGACGGAGTCAGGGGTGAAGCCTGTCATCGCCAGAGGAGCCTTGGCCGAGTTGCTCACGAAAACTAGGCAGGACGAGGAGCAGGATGACGACACGCTCTTCATGCTCGAAACCATCACCAAAACCTACCATCGGACAGAGAGCGATGACGAGAGCTTCTCTGGGCCAAGCCAAGTACTTGAGCTGCTAAGGATGGTCTGAAAAAGACTTCCCGAATCTGGTGAAATACGCCGATCCCGTTGCCC
>ERZ1673962.1456-NODE-1456-length-11142-cov-3.613331_pt1 | contig 11142 bp, 9 predicted proteins | sample MGYA00580188_ERZ1673962 | MGnify/ENA primary metagenome ERZ1673962 (study PRJEB41334, sample SAMN05608104) | rock metagenome | biome: terrestrial subsurface; feature: shale formation; material: shale | place: USA: Pennsylvania ... | reverse complement strand
GATCGATCCCAAGCTTCGCGGCCACGGGCGCCAGCAGCGGCAGGATGATGAAGGCGATCTCGAAGAAGTCGAGAAAGAACGCCAGCAGGAACACCAGCAGGTTGACGAAGATCAGAAAACCCAGCACGCCGCCCGGCAGCGAGGTCAGCAGATGCTCGACCCAGAGATCCCCGTCGACGGCGCGGAAAGTGAGACTGAAGACGCTCGCGCCGATCAGGATGAAGATGACGAGGCTGGTGATGCGCGCGGTCGAGGCCATGGACTCGGTGAGCATGTCGCGCTTGAGCCGTCCCTTGAGACCGGCCAGGATCAGGGCGCCGACCGCGCCCATGGCTCCGCCCTCGGTCGGGGTCGCCCAGCCGATGAAGATCGTCCCGAGTACCAGGAAGATCAGCGCCAGCGGCGGGATGAGCGCCAGCACCACGCGCTTGGCCAGAGCACGGCCACGCAGGGTGCGCGCCTCGGGCGGCAAAGCCGGCGCACGCTCGGGCCAGATCTTGGTGTTGGCGAAGACATAGAGCGCATAGAGTCCGGTCAGGATCAGCCCCGGCAGGAGCGCGCCCTTGTACATGTCGCCCACCGAGCGCCCAAGCACATCAGCCATCACGATCAGCACCAGCGAGGGCGGGATGATCTGCGCCAAGGTTCCACTGGCGGCGATGACGCCGGTGGCCAGTCGCGCATGATAGCCGTAGCGCAGCATGATCGGCAGCGAGATCAGGCCCATGGCGATCACGGTCGCGGCGACGACGCCGGTGGTCGCCGCCAGCAGCGCGCCGACGAAGACCACGGCATAGGCCAGCCCGCCGCGCACCCCGCCGAAGATCTGACCCACGGTTTCGAGCAGTTCCTCGGCCAATCCGCTGCGCTCCAGGATCAGCCCCATGAAGGTGAAGAAGGGCACCGCGAGCAGGATCTCGTTGCGCATGATGCCGAACACCCGGTCCGGCAGGGCTTGCAGCAGCGCCGGGGTGAGCATCCCGAATTCGATCCCGATCCAGCCGAACAGCATGCCGACGGCGGCGAGCGAGAAGGCGACCGGATAGCCGATCAGCAGAAACAGCACCAGTGCACTGAACATCACCGGCGCCATGTTGGCGGCGAGCCAGGCTGTCATCTCAGCATCCTCCGGTCGTCGGTGCGGGCAGCGGGCGGTGGCCGGTCAGGGCGGCGAGACCCTTGATGATCTCGGACACCCCTTGCAGGGCCAGCAACGCGAAACCGATCGGAATGGCCAGCTTCATCGGCCACCAGATCAGCCCGCCCGGATTGATCGAGGACTCGTTCTGCTCGAAAGCGATGAGGAAATAGCCCCAGGCGTCGATCACGATCAACAGCGAGACCGGCAGCAGAAACAGCAGTCCGCCCAGGATCTCGACCAGCACCTGACCGCGCGGCGGCAGCCGATTGTAGAGGACATCGACACGGACATGCCCGCGCTCCTGGAGCGTCAGGGGCGCGTAGAACAGAAAGATCAGCCCGAACATGAACCACTGCCCCTCGATCATGGCGTTCGAGCCCCAGTCGAGCAGGTAGCGCAGGGTGGCTGTCAGGGCGCTGAGCAGCACGCTCAGCAGCACCAGCCACAGGGTGAGCTGACCGACACGGCGATTGAGCCGGTCGATGAACCCTGATAAACCAAGCAGGAACTCCATGATTCGGTACGACTCCGGTGTTGGGGACGATCAGACACAGACACGGTTGCGCCCTTCGGACTTGGCCCGATAGAGCGCCTCATCGGCACGCGCCAGCAGCAGGCCCGAACCATCGCTCGGCGGCTGGGTGGCCGCCACGCCGATACTGAGCGTCACATGGTCGGCGGCGGCCGAATAGGCATGCGGGATGTGCAGGGCACTGACGCCGACGCGGCAGGATTCGGCCAGGGCCAGAGCGCCTGCCGCGTCGGTGTCGGGCAGCAGCAGCACGAACTCCTCGCCGCCGTAGCGCGCCACCAGATCGGCCGGACGTTGCAGCCGTGCGCGCAGGGCATCGGCGACCCGTCGCAGACACTCGTCGCCACGGCCATGCCCATAGTGATCGTTGTAGGGTTTGAAATAGTCGACGTCGAGCATGGCCAAAGCCAGTGGCGCTCCCTCGCGGGCGGCACGCGCCCACTCCCGCTTCAGCGCCTCGTCGAAACGGCGACGATTGGGGATGTGGGTCAGGCCGTCGAGCGAGGCGAGACTGTCGAGCAGGTCGGTCTTGCGCTTGAGATTGACGTGGGTGCGCACGCGCGCGCGCACGATCGGCAGATGGAAGGGCTTGGTGATGTAGTCGACCGCGCCCAGCTCCAGTCCGCGCGCCTCCTCCTCGGCCTCGTCCTTGGCGGTGACGAAGATGATCGGGATGGTACTGGTGCGCGGATCGTCCTTCAGGCGCCGGCAGACCTCGTAGCCGTCCATCTCGGGCATCATGACGTCGAGCAGGATCAGATCCGGCGGCGGATCGCCGGCGGCGACCTCCAGCGCCTTGAGACCACTGGTGGCGACCCGAACGCGATAGTCGGACTTGAGCGTATCGGCCAGGACACGGATGTTGGCCGGCAGGTCGTCGACGATCAGGATCGATGGCAACAGGTCTTCGGGGTCGGGACTGGACATCAGGATTCCGGCTCGCTCAACAGGCGTGACAGACGGTCGATCTCGACCAGGGCCGTATCATAGTCGAAAGAGTCGATCGCCATCCCGAGCCGAGACAGCGGATCGGCGACATAGGGCGTGTCACGGAGTGACTCACCGAGTCCATCGAGCCATGTCGAATCGACCAGATCATTGCTCTCGATCAGCCGTCGCAGACGTTCGAGTCGCTCCAGGATCGGCTGAAGCGATTCAGGCGACAGTCGGCGCGCCACGCCGGGAGCGCTCGTCTCGGCGTGCGCGGGCACCACCCAGCGCCGCAGAACCTCGATCAGCGACTCGAAGACGATCGGCTTGCTCAGATGATCGTTCATCCCGGCCGCCAGACAGCGTTCGCGATCCTCGGACAGAGCGGCGGCCGTCAAGGCAATGATGGGCAATCGCGGATACCGGGCACGGATCGCGCGTGCGGCGCTCAGGCCATCCATGACCGGCATCTGCACGTCCATCAGTACGCCATCGAAATCCAGACGTCCCACACGCTCGATCGCTTGCAGGCCATCGCCGGCGATCGTCACCAGACAACCGATCCGTTCCAGCAGATCACGCGCCACCTGCTGATTGGTGGCATTGTCCTCGACCAGCAACAGGCGCGCGCCACGCAAGGGGGCGGCCTCGGCCACGAGATCGCGTGCCGGAGGCGCCGTGGGCAGCGTGTAATCGCCCATGAGATCGACGATGGCATCGAAGAGCGCGGAGGGCGTGACGGGCTTGGCGAGTAGCCGCATCCCGGCGTTCGCCCCGGATTCGGCGAGCAGCCGCTCGCGCTCAGTCACCGTCACCATCCAGATGGCCGGACAGGGCGGATCACCGAAGGTCGGAGACGGAGGCTCGACAAAGCGTTCGGGATGCCGGTCGAGCACCACCCAGTCGAAGGATTCGCGCTGTCCTCCAGCCGTCGCCGACAGGATCGCACGCGCCTGGGCCAGAGAACGTGCCTCGGCGATCTCCATCCCCCAGGCTTCCAGGATCGCGCGCGGTGCGCGGCGCGCGAGACAGTCATCGGCGACGATGAGCACGCGGCGACGCCCCAGTACGCGGGGCGGCGAACCGATGCGCCTCGGCTGGGATTCGGCGATCTGAAAATCGGCCTTGAATCGAAAGACGCTCCCGATCCCAAGCCGACTCCTGACACGGATGTCGCCCCCCATGAGCTGTGCCAACTGACGCGAGATGGACAATCCAAGTCCCGTGCCGCCATAGCGGCGCGTAATGGAACAATCGGCCTGGGTGAAAGATTGAAAGAGATGCTCGATGCTGGCCTGATCCAGGCCGATTCCAGTGTCGCGCACACTGAAGGCCAACTGGATATGTCCCTGGTCCTCACGCAGCGCACGAATCCGTAACTCGACGAACCCGCGCTCGGTGAACTTCACGGCATTACCGACCAGATTGTTCAGCACCTGTCCCAGGCGCATGGGGTCGCCGCGCAGGGTCTGCGGAGTACGTGGATCGAGATGATAGTAGAGCGCCAGTCCCTTGGACTCGGCCGCCAGTGAGAAGAGCGCCGTGAGCTGATCGAGTACCGCCTCGATCCTGAAATCGACCATGTCGAGCTGGATCTGTCCGGCCTCGATCTTGGAATAGTCGAGCACGTCATTGAGGATACGCAGCAGGGCGTCCGAACCCTGACGGATCTTGTTCATGTAGTCGCGCTGGTGCGAATCGAGCCTGGAGTCGAGCAGCAGTTGGCCAAGGCCGATGATAGCGTTGAGCGGGGTGCGGATCTCGTGGCTCATGTTGGCCAGGAACTCGCTTTTGGCTAGATTGGCGACCTCGGCGGTCTCCATGGCCTGACGCATGGCTTCCTCACTGGCCTTGCGTTCGGTCAGATCGAGGACGTGAGCGACCATGTGGGAGAGCCTGCCCCACTCGTCCCGGACGGCCGAGACGCTCAGCATCACCGGAATGGGTCGCCCCTGACGATGCAGATAGCGCTTTTCGAACTGTACCCGGTCGGTGGCGCCCGAGACGAGCTGCTCCAGATAGACCAGATCGGCGGCCAGATCCTCGGGATGCGAGATCGACTGGAAGTCACGAACCAGCAGCTCGGATTCGTCATAGCCGAGGATGCGGCAGAGTGCCTGATTGACTTGCAGCCAGTGCCCATCGGGCGCGATCAGCGCCATCCCGTGCGGGGCGATCTCGAAGGCCGCCCGAAATTTGGCCTCGCTACGCTTTAGACGTTCCTCGGCCAGACGCGATTCGGTGATGTCGCGGTAGATGGCGTAGAACATGCGCCGTCCATCGACGGGCAGCACCTGCACCAGCACATTCACATGACGAAAGCTTCCGTCCCGGCAGCGATGACGGGTCTCGAAGTCATCGTATCCCTGCGTCAACAACGCCTGGACGTGACGCTGAACATCTTCCGGATCCTCGTTCGCTTCATAGTCGGCGATGCGCAGCTGCGCGAACTCCTCGGCGCTGTAGCCGAGCTGTTCGTGCGCCGCGCGATTGAACTCCAGGGGCAGCATGCTCTGGGGATCGATGATGACGATCCCCAGAGGGGCTAACTCGAAGAGCGTGCGCAGACGTGCCTCCGAACTGGGTGTGTCACTGTTGCCACCAGAGTAGTCGTTCACGGAGGGCCGGCCTGAAAAGTCCCAGGTGTGTGATCTAGGAATCCGTCAGCACGGCCCGACAGGCAAAGGGCATTTCGGGTTCGGCGGCTCGCGTGGCCTTACCCTTGCTCCGCGCCCGACCGCTCAACACCTCGTCACTCAGCCACCAGGCCAGATCCTCGCCGCAGCCATCGCCAGGCGGCACGGGCGACTGGGCCTCGCAGCTCGGGCTGTCGGCGGGACAGGCCAGACGCACATGGAAGTGGGCGTCGTGTCCCCACCAGGGCCGGACCTTGCGCAACCAGGCGCGATCACCGCGCGCGCCCTGGCAGAGTTCCTGTTTGATCGCCGCGTTGACGAAGATGCGATCGACGCGCGGATGCCGTGCCGCCGACTCGATCAGAGCGAATTGACTCGGCCCCCAATGCCGGCTGACCGAGCGTCCGCCCGGCGCGACCATGCTCGCCGGATCGGCACGGTCGTCCATCAAATGCCGCGCCGCTGTCGGCGAGTTGGCCAGCGTGAACCAGACATCCACGTCCAGTCCGTTCTGATGACTGCGATGTGAGGACGACATGCGCCCGCCGCGCGGTTGGCTGAGATCGCCGATCATGACAAACTGGCTGCCGCGCTGCTGCTGACTGCGCCCCATATCATGGACAAAACGGATCAGATCCGGATGGCCGTAATAGCGGTTGCGATAGCGGCGGATGCTGACATAACCGGGTCCGGTCTCGGGCAGGGCGTCGGCCCCGCCGATACAGCCATTGGCCGCACCGCCGATGACTTCGGTCAGGCCCGACGACGGGCGTTGAACATCGCCCCAGGGTGTGGCCAGGACAGTGAGGGTCGACAGACACAGACCCAAGGCCAGCACGACACGGCGTCCCAACGAGCGAGCGAGCCTGGTACGCGCAACAGACATCTCAGCGCCCTCCCCCATCACATCGGAAAACCGCCGCCCGGAGGAAACCCACCCGGCGGCAGCATCCCCGGCGGCAGTCGGCCCTGAAGCGAGCGCATCATCTTGGCCATGCCGCCGCCCTTCATCTTCTTCATCATCTTCTGCATCTGCATGAACTGCTTGAGCAATTGATTGACGTCCTGCACCTGAGTGCCCGAGCCGGCCGCGATGCGACGCTTGCGCGACCCCTTGATGACGGCCGGAAACTGGCGCTCGTGCGGCGTCATCGAATTGATGATGGCCACCAGCTTGCCCATCTCCTTGTCGCTGGCCTTGTCCTTGACGTGGTCCGGGATCTGGTTCATGCCGGGGAGCTTCTCCATCAGGCTCATCATGCCCCCCATCTTGTTCATCTGCTCCAGCTGCTCCTTGAAGTCGGCCAGATCGAAGTCCTTGCCCTTCTTGAGCTTCTTGACCAGCTTTTCGGCCTGATCCTTGTCGACCTTGGCCTGGACCTCCTCGACCAGCGAGACCACGTCGCCCATGCCGAGGATACGTGAGGCCACGCGGTCGGGATGGAAGGGCTCGAGCGCCGTGGTGCGTTCGCCGGTGCCGAGGAACTTGATCGGCTTGCCGGTGATCTGGCGGATCGAGAGGGCCGCACCGCCGCGCGCGTCACCATCGGTCTTGGTGAGGATGACGCCGGTCAGGGGCAGGGCTTCGTCGAACGCCTTGGCGGTGTTGGCCGCATCCTGACCCGTCATGGAGTCGACCACGAACAGGGTCTCGACCGGCTTGATCGTTTTATGGATGAGCTTGATCTCATCCATCATCTCAGCGTCGACGTGCAACCGGCCGGCGGTGTCGACGATCAGCACGTCCTTGAAGCGCTTGCGGGCGCTTTCGAGCGCGCGCTGGGCGATGTGGACCGGGTCTTCGTCGCCCTGGCTGGGACAGAACTCGGCCCCGACCTCGCCGGCGACGGTGCGCAACTGTTCGATGGCCGCCGGACGATAGACGTCGCAGCTGACCACCATCACGGATTTCTTCTGCTTCTCCTGCAACCAGCGCGCGAGCTTGGCGACACTGGTGGTCTTGCCCGAGCCTTGCAGACCGGCCATGAGGATGACCGCCGGCGGCTGGGCGGCCAGATCCAGACGCTCGTTGGCCGCGCCCATGATCTTGACCAGTTCGTCGTTGACGATCTTGATCAGCACCTGTCCGGGCGTCAGGCTCTTGGTCACGGCCTCGCCGAGCGCCTGCTCGCGGACGTCCTCAATGAACTGGCGCACCACAGGTAGCGCGACATCGGCCTCCAGGAGGGCCATGCGCACTTCGCGCAGGGTGTCCTTGATGTTGTCCTCGGTCAGACGACCCTGACCGCGCAGATTGGTCAGGACCGTTTCGAAGCGATCCTGGAGATTTTCGAACATGATCGAACCTCGATCCGGGCGTCCCGCGCGAGACACCCTGGGCTAGCGTGAGTGTGGATGGTCGACGGCGAATGTTGCCATCGGTTTACGACAGGACTTTGTGAGTATAATGCAGGGCCATCATCGCCCGATACGACTAGGGACGACTTCCAGCCACCGTCATTCGAGCTTCAAGAACTCACCCATGATCCACATCCTCCTTGCCTACGTCGCCACGCTCTGCTACCTGGCCTCGGCCGCCTTCATCGGCATCCGTCTGTTCCGCAAGGAGGGATGGATTCCGCCCCGCGCGCTCGCGATCGCCGTCGGTTTCGGCGGTCTGGTGCTGCACAGCTGGATACTCTGGCACAGCATCTTCAGCAGTGCCGGCATCAATCTTGGTTTCTATCACGCCCTGGCGCTCACCTCCTGGACCATCGTCGCGCTACTGCTGGTCTCCAGCCTGAACAAGCCTGTCGACAACCTGGGGCTGATCCTGCTGCCGGCGGCGGCGCTGAGTCTGCTGCTGGAGGCGCACATGGCCGATGTCGGCTTCATGCGCGAATCGGCCAGCATGGCGCTCAAGGTCCATGTGCTGCTTTCAATGCTGGCCTACAGTCTGCTGACGCTTGCGGCGGTGCAGGCGATACTGCTGGCGGTGCAGGATCATCACCTGCGCAATCGGCATCCGACCGGCTTCGTGCGCACCCTGCCCCCGCTCCAGACCATGGAGAGCCTGCTGTTCGAGATGATCACGGCCGGCTTCGTGCTGCTGACGCTGGCGCTGTTGAGCGGCTTTGCCTTCCTGGAGAATATGTTTGCGCAGCATCTGGTGCACAAGACGGTGCTCTCGGTGCTGGCCTGGCTGGTGTTCGGCGGGTTGCTGATCGGGCGTTTCCGCAAGGGTTGGCGCGGGCGCACGGCCATCGTCTGGACGCTCGGCGGTTTTGCGATCCTGATCCTGGCCTACTTCGGCAGCAAGGCTGTGCTGCAATTTGCCTTGCAGAATGCTGGCTGAGGGTATTATAATACTCGGCTTTAAGCGCCCTTAGCTCAGTTGGTAGAGCATCTGACTTTTAATCAGGTGGTCGCTGGTTCGAGTCCAGCAGGGCGCACCATACAGAACAAAGGCTTAGACGGTTTCCCGCCTAAGCCTTTTTCGTTTGAGTCACCATAGAGTCACCGCGCGGCGGAATTTCCGCCCGAAAGAGCGAAAATCCGACCGTTGTAGCTTGGCAAACGCTTTGGCACTGTTTTGCATTCTATTTGGCACAAGGGCGCGTTACTCGATTTTGCGGATGATTTGGCACTAACGCCAATTACAGCGGATAGACCCGCGCCGAGCGCGCCTGTGGGTACGCCGTCCCGCGATCGAGTGTGACCGTCTGCCCGACCCGCAGTGCACCACCGGACTGATAGGTCGCCAGCCCCTGGCTAGTGGCCACCTGCACCCGTCCATCGATCACCCGCACCACGCGCCCGCGCGTCGATGTCTCGGTCGCCAGCAGCCGGCGCAGTTCGGCCAGCGGTTGTGTGCTCATGTGATCGGCCTCCTGACATTGAGCGTCGTCGTCGGCGCGCCCTCTTGGACGCGATGCGCAATCCCGACCACGCATCCGCGCCACGCTGCCCCCTGGAGCGGGTCGTCGACCTCGATCAGATCACCCAGCGCCAGATCAGTGCGGTAGTCGATTTCCAGACTGACACGCTCCCAGCCGTGCGCGTTGGCGTCCAGCTCGGCGCGACCACGCGCAAGCGCTGCCTCCAGGCTCTCGCCCAGCAGCGGCTCGCGGATCTCGGCCCCCGGCCAGTCCCCGGCACCACGATAGACTTCGATCGCGACCGCCACGATTCAGCTCTCGCCGGCCAGGCGGCCGAGAATGAACACCAGGATCGAGAAATCCGTCAGGCCGCCCAGCGACGCAGGACTCTGGATCGACCAGGCGTCGGCCCTGGCGGTGTATTTGACCCGCGCCACGGCCACGCCCTTGGCACTGGCCTTGACCGTGTTCGCGTCCGCCAGGGCCAGGCTGCCGAGCGAGCGCCCGAGCCAGGTGACACTCACGATCGACTGGGCCGGAATCGACAGCGAGGCGGTGTCGGTGTCGGCGAACTGGATGTCGTCCTCCTTCGTCACCGAGATCCCCTTGCCGCCAGCGCCGATCGATCCGGCGCTGGCGACCGGCGTGTCGTATGTGACGTTGCTCGACTTGTAGACCAGGAAATGCGCCCGATCGCCCGGCGCAAACGAGGTCTTGCCGGCGTTCAGTCCGTCTGGGCGGCTGTCGACCTCGGCGGATAGATGGCCGCTCGCGCCACCGGAGGCAGAGGCGCTGTCGCCGAATGAGACGGTGATATTGGCGGTGACGGGCATAGCGGGCCTCCTTACTCGACGGCCAGGAACTGGATGGTTTCGGTGCGCGCGTTGGTCACGCGCCATTCCCAGGCGCGCGCGCGATAGGTGATGTTGAGCAGACTGTAGGACTCCGCGCCTCCGGCTGTGAGCGTCTGCGGATCGCTCAGCCGCACTGCGCCCAGGTTGGCGTACTGCCAGCGCGTCGCGGTGATCGCGTGCACGGGGTAGCGCAGACGCGCGGTGCCGGCGACGATCTCGACCAACTCCTCGTGCTCGGTCTGGATCGCGGCGCGCACGCCGATGGCGGTAGCGTGGTCGCCGGTATGCACCAGCGTGACTGGCCGCCAGGGCGTTGGGTAGGCGCGCACGGTGTAGGCGTGTGGATCGTCCTCGTCGACGATGGCCTCGACCTGGATCTGATCGGCGTCGGCCGTGGAGGCGTCGTCGCCCGAGGTGATGACGAACCGATTGGCGATCAGTGGCGCGTCGATCTGCGCGCTGTGGGCATAGAGCTGGTCATCCGCCAGCCGCACGGCGTCGGCGGTGACGTACTGCGGCGGACTGACTGGGGCGGATGGGCGCACAATGAGCGCGCCGTCGAGCCGTGATTCCAGCCGGCCGCCGACCGCGCCGACGATCTGCTGAGCGAGCGCAAGCGGCGTGCCCTCCAGCTCGGCGGCGCTGTCGGGCAGGCGCCAATCCGGCAGGCGCCAGTCGATCGTTTGCCCGAGCAGCCGCTCACAGACCGCGCGCGCCATCCCGGCCGCGCCGAGCCGGATGGGCGCGGCCGGGATGGCGTAGCGCGCCACGGGCGAGAGGGCGCTGATCCGGTAGGTCGGCGCCTCGCCCCGGCTGTGCTGAAGCGCGTCAATCATGAGCGCAACGGTTGTCGGGCCGATCTGGAGCGCGATCGCCTCGCCGACGCGCAGCCGCGCAAACTCGACCTGGTCGTCGAGCCAGATCGTCGCCGCCCAGGCCGATGATCCGTCGTCACAGGACAGCTCCAGCGGATCGCCGAGCTCGACCCGGCGACCGGCATGGATGAGCTGGAGCGGCAGCTCGAACACGCGCGTCTCGGTGTCGGGCATGGCGGCGTGGGCGCAGTGATGGGCGCCGACTGGGTTGGCGTCGAGCAGCCGAGCGAGCGCACGGTGATGGGTGCAGACCGGCAGCGATATCTGCCAGTCTGCGCTGTGTCGGCTGCCGATCGGGCGTATCGCTCCAGACTCGGACTGATGGCGCGCACCGACGACGGCCAACGGCGCCCAGG
>ERZ1673962.1453-NODE-1453-length-11175-cov-2.852158_pt1 | contig 11175 bp, 12 predicted proteins | sample MGYA00580188_ERZ1673962 | MGnify/ENA primary metagenome ERZ1673962 (study PRJEB41334, sample SAMN05608104) | rock metagenome | biome: terrestrial subsurface; feature: shale formation; material: shale | place: USA: Pennsylvania ... | reverse complement strand
TGGTGTGCGCTGGTACCTGCCTGCTCTTGAAGAAACTGCCCCCATCCCTTACCAAGGCAGCAGCAATCACCTTGATTGCGATCGGAGGCCTACTTGCCATAGGCCAAGTTGGCCTTTTGGCCGGTTGAAGGATCCCAGTTTTTTGGCAGGGTGGCACGAGACACTAACCGGATAAGTCACCTCTGCCCAGTCCCAGCTCATGGCGTTTGGTTAGGCACTCGAGACCCAGCTCACGAGGCCCAACTCAACCGTGGCGGCTGGATGGGGGCGAGGCGAGGCGATGGGGACCGGGGCACCAGACCTACGGCCCCTGGCAGAGCCCATCCCCTCTATGGCGACGGCCAGAAAGTGCGCGACTGGCTGTACTTGGAAGACCAGGTAATCGCAACGCGTGCTGCAGGGTTGTATGGCGATCGAGCGGGGCCTCACAGAGGTGACACGCAACCTGCGGCACTTCACTGCCACGGGGGTGGCGACGATCAGCCCCTGCCAAGAGAAGCTGGACTGTTGAGCAGGGTCAGTAGTCGTTGGAGTTTGCGCCGGTTACTGGCCGAGAGCCAGGCGCTGGTGTTCAACCTCAATAAGTATGGCTACGCCACCAGCTCCTCAAGGTGGACCTCACCAATGCGGCGGCCAAAGCAGCGGCGCGGCAGCAGGTCGGGCCCACAGGGAAGGTCTGAGCGCCGAGCGCCAAGCAGGTTTTCGTTTTCATCAAATCAGTGCCGACGAGGTGTTCGATTCCCTGGCTGCCACGGGCCACTTCTCGGAAACCACCCCCTACGACCCGCGCAGCCCCTTTTCGGCCAGCAAGGCGGCCAGCGCGATCACTTGGTGAACGCCTGGAACCACAATTACGGCCCTTGGCGGTTCCCCGAAAAGCCCATGCTGCTCTATGGCGACGGTCGGAACGTTCGGGGCTGGCTGAATGTGGAGGACCATGCAGAAGATGCCTTGCTGTCCGCTGGCGCTCCCCACAATCGCCTGATCACCCCGGTCACCGACCGCCCTGACCGTGACCGTCGCTATGCCGTTGATCCCCCCGCGTCAGCACGGAGCTGGGCTGGCGGCCGCGCCAAAGCTTTGAGAAGGGGCTGTAGCGGCGGTCGGCTGGGAGTGCTGGCGGGAGCTGGGGCGAACTGAACCCGGCATATGCACCTATCGTAAATAAACGAACGCTGGAGAAGGATGACGCGCCATTTCAACGTGGTGGTGGAGCGCGACAGCGAAGGTTTTTTTGTGGCGACTGTTCCGTCGTTGCCTGGCTGTTACACCCAGGCGCAATCCCTGGACCAGCTGATGGAGCGTGTTCAGGAGGCCATTGCGCTCTATCTGGAGGTAGAAGGTGATCCAGCTAGCGAGCTGGACTTCGTGGGTGTTCAACGGGTGGCTGTTGAGGCGTGAGCCGTTATCCAGCGATTTCAGCCAAACAGTTACTGCTGGCTCTGCAGCGGATGGGATTTGAACTGATCCGTGTGCGGGGGAGCCACCATTTCCTACGGCATAGCGATGGCAGAAAAACCGTTGTTCCGGTTCACTCCGGCGAAATGATTGGTCCTGGGTTACTCAACAGCATCTTGCGCCAAGTTCAGATCACCCGGAAAGAGCTCTTTGAGCAGCTCTGACGCGCACACCCTCACCATCGGTTGTGCCATCACCCTCGATCCCCCAGCCTGAGCTCTGCAGACCGTCGATGTCCTTACCCCCTGAATCGGGTGAAGCTGAGCTCCAGCAACGGTTGGAACAACTGATCGGAGAACAGGGGGCCGTGTTGGGCGTGGCCCTGGGCGTGCTGATCGGCCGCCGCTTCAGCGCCCGACGCCCAGATGATTGATTCCAGCAAACCTCACCCCTGGCGCCGCGACTTGCATCAGGCGGTGCAGTGGCCGCAATGCTTTTAAGGGAAGCTGCTCCTGGCCCTCCGGCAGCACAAGAAAGCGTGGCGCCATGCTGGCGTCATCGGTTTTTCTCACCCCATGTCCGCAGCTGGTTCAGCCTTCGCCCAGCTCCACCAGCACCTGCACCACACCCGCCTGCTGGGTTCGATCAGCAGCGCCCTCTACTACGACCAGAACACGGTGATGCCGGCGGCCGGGGCGGCCTGGCGGGGGGATCAGCTGGCCCTGCTGGCTGGCCAGCTGCACGAGCGCCAGAGCAGCACGGAATTTGGCGATCTCCTTGCCGCTGCTGAGGCCGAGCTAGGGGCTGAGCTAGGGGCCGATGCCCCACCCGAGCGGAGCCGCAACCTTGAGCTGCTGCGCCTGGAGCTGGAGCGCCAGCGCAGTCTTGACCCCCAGCTAGTCCAGGCCCTGGCCAAGGCCCAGTCCCGCGGCAATGCCATCTGGCAAGACGCCCGCGCCCGCAACGATTTTTCGGCCTTTGCCCCGGCCCTGCAGGAGCTGATTGCCCTGCGCCGCCAGCAGGCCAGCCAGCTGGTGTCCGCCGAACCAATGGCCCGCAGCCCCTGGGAAATCCTGGCCCAACCCTTTGAGCCAGACATCAGCAAAACCAGGCTGGAGCAGCTGTTTGCACCCCTCAAAGCAGAGCTGCCGGTGCTGCTGGAGCAGGTGGCTGCCATGGGCAACCCCCAGCCCGCCGCCGATCTGCCCGAGGCCCTGCAGGAGCAGCTCTGCGCCGAACTCCTCGACAGCTGGGGCTACGACCCGCAGCGCTGCCAGCGTGCCCGCTCCGCCCACCCCTTCTCCTGCACCCTGGGTCCCCAGGATTTCCGCATCACCACCCGGGTGGTGCCAGGCCAGCCGCTCTCGGCCTTCCTGGCCACTGCGCACGAGTGGGGCCATTCGCTCTATGAGCAGGGCCTGCCCCGGGGTGATGACCACTTTTTCCCCTGGCCGCTCGGGGAGGCCACCTCGATGGGGGTGCATGAATCCCAGTCGCTCTTTTGGGAGTGCCGCGTCGCCCGCAGCCAGGCCTTCGCCGAGCGCTGGCATCCCCGTTTCCAGGCGGGTCTAGGTGCCGGTCTAGGTGCCGACCCCTGGGGAGGGGCCCGGGGCTTCTGGCGCAGCCTCAACCCACTTGCTCCCGGCCTGATCCGGGTGGAGGCCGACGAGCTCAGCTACTGCCTCCACATCGTGCTGCGCTTTGAGCTGGAGCTGGCCCTACTCGAGCAGGACATGCCCGTGGAAGACCTCCCCCAGCAGTGGAACCAGCGGATGCAGGAGCTGCTGGGAATCCAGCCGCAGACTGACTCCGAGGGGTGTCTGCAAGATATTCATTGGGCTGAAGGCCTGTTTGGTTATTTCCCCAGTTACGCCCTGGGCCACCTGATCAGTGCCCAACTGGCCGAGGCGATGGAGACCGATCTGGGCGGGGCCGGCGCCATTGCGGGAGCCATCGCCGCGGGCCAGGAGGAGCGGCTGCGCAGCTGGCTGGCCATGGGGGTCTGGCCCCTGGGCCGTGCGGTGAACGGTGAGGAGCTGGTTCGGCAGGTGAGCGGGCGCCCCCTCTCGGCTGAGCCATTCCTTCAATACCTCAAGTTCAAATTGGAGCTGCTCCAGGCCCCTGCATAGGATGCGCGCCGCAGATCTCCCTTCTCCATGGCGAACATCGACCACGCTCCAAGCCGCACGATGCTCAACCTGCTGCACGTGCTGCCGGCCTTTGCCGATCAGGCCGAGCTGCGGCTCAACGCGATCGTGGAGCTCAACTCGATGACGATCAATAAATACGAGTTGATCACCGAGACCGGCCACCTCAAGCTCGACCGGGTTGGCTATTCCTCCCTGGCCTATCCCTTCGCCTACGGCTGCATCCCCCGCACCTGGGATGAGGATGGCGACCCCCTCGATATCGAGATTGTCAATGTCACCGAGCCCCTGGTGCCTGGCTCCCTGGTGGAGGCCCGCATTATCGGCATCATGACTTTCGATGATGGCGGCGAGGTGGATGACAAGGTGATTGCCGTGCTCGCCGACGACAAGCGCATGGACCACATCACCAGCTACACCCAGCTCGGTGAGCAGTGGCTCAAGGAAACCACCTACTACTGGGAGCACTACAAAGATCTCAAGAAGCCCGGCACTTGCAAGGTCAATGGTTTCCTGGAGCCCGTAGAGGCGGTGCGGATCATTCAGGAGTGTGAGCAGCGCTATCTCGAAACCATTGATGCCAAATTGGTCAACTGACCTCGGGCCCCACGCCATGAACCGGGCTGGAATGCTGATCTCTCTGGTGGCACTTCCCCTGGCCGCACTCCCCCTGGCGACCGCCCCGCTCTGGGCTGCGCCGGGGCCAGCCAGCCAGCCAACTAGCCAGCCAGCAACCCAGCAGCCGTGAAACTGTGCTGCAGCTGGGCCGGCGCACCATCAGCCTGCGGGATAACGGCAAGCTGATCAGCAGCTGGCCTGTGGCCATTGGCAGCCCCGGCACCCCCACTCCCCTGGGTCGCTTTGTCGTGCAGAACAAGGTGATTAACCCCAAATACCAGAGCACCAAAAGCGGCAAGATCAATGCCACCGTGGGGCCCAATAGCCCCCTCGGGGATCGCTGGCTGGGCTTTCAGCAGAGCGGACCCAACCAATACGGGATCCATGGCACGCCGGCGGCCTGGTCGTGGACAGTGAGCTCCAGGTCTGCTGTCACCAACGGCTGCGTGCGGATGCTGCACGAGCACGTGCGCAAGCTGTTTGATCTGGTGGAGGTTGGCACCCCGGTGATCGTCCAGCGCTAAAGCAGGCGGCAACGGTTTGCCTGGTTGGAAAACATTCTGGAGATCGGTTCTTATCGGCCTCCTCCTGGCTCTTCTGGCGGTATCTTTTAGGCCCCAATGAGGTCTTGGGCCTCGATTCGTCCATCCATGACTCCGGCTTCCCAACCCCACCAGCCCGCCGAACCCCAGGTCAGCACAACGCTGAAATGGGCCAGCGATGGGGAGTTGTCGAGTCTCGATCTGGAGCGCATCCTCGAGCGGCTCTGTGCCGTTGATCCCGCGGCCCAGGAGCTCACCCGTCAGCTTCAGCTAAATTCCTGATCAGGCTGGAGCTTCGGGCTAGGGCCCTGGCCATGCCATCGCGGCTCGCCAGACCCCGCAGTGCAGCTACAGGCAGACCGGGATTGGGTAATCCATGGGGCAGGGCAGCCGTTCTGGCGTCCTGCACATCGAAAACGGGCACTTGGCGCAGGCCGTTGGGGGTGAGCTGGTCTTCCAGCTCGGCCAGCTGGGCGTCCAGCGGCAACCACACCAGATCTCCGCGCCGGCAGTCGATCAGCTTGGGCATAGTGGGCATTTTTGGCAGCTTGGGCGTTGTCTCGGTATTGGTCTGGGTGGGCCTGGGCTCGGCGTTGAGGGCCCGCTGCAGATCAGCCAGGGTTACCAGCCCCACCACCCAGGCTCCCTCGGCCACCACCAGGCAGTGGCCATGGGCGTCCACCAGCTGGCGCAGGGCCTGACTGGCCGCCAGTTCTGCCGGCAGCACCAGGGGCGCCTCTGGTTCGAAGGCCTCAGCCACCGGCAATGCTGCCAGCTGGCGGCGACGCTGCTCCTCAATCGGGTCGGGGCCGAGTAGGCCCGGATCGGCCAGCCCCTGCCAGCGTTCCACCAGGGCGGCACTGAGCCCGGCGGCAGCCATCAGCGGCAACACGATGCGGATATCGCGGGTGAGTTCAAACAGCAGCAGCAGGGCCGTCAGCGGCGCCCGGGCACTGCCGGCCAGCACCGCGGCCATGCCCACCATGGCGTAGGCGGGAGGTTCGGCTACGGGCAGGTGCAGGCCGCTTTCGCCGAGCAGCTGGCCGTAGCAGTTGCCCAGCACGGCGCCGAGCACCAGCGCAGGGGCAAATCCGCCCCCCACAAATCCGGTGGCATTGCTGATGCCCGTTGCCAGTAGCTTCACGCCGAGCAGCACCAGCAAGGTGAGCAGCGGTACGCCGCCGTTGCTGCCCAGCAGGGCCTCAACGGTGTCGTAGCCCACCCCCAGTACCTGGGGAAAGCCAAGGGCGATTAGGCCCACGCATGCCCCGCCCACGGCGGTGGGCACCCCGGGTGGCAGCTTGGCCAGCCAGGTTTGCAGCCTTTCGCTGCGCCCTGCGGCCAATAGGCTCACCAGGGCCCAGGACATCAGGCTGGCGACCAGGCCGAGCCCCAGGTAGAGGGGCAGCTCCAGGGGGGAACGCACCTCGTAGGCAGGCAGCCTCAGGATCGGCGTGTCGCCCAGCAACAATTGGGTGACCAGCGATGAGGCCACGGCTGCCACCAGCACTGCCCTCAGGCTGGGCCGCCCCTGGATGGCGCTGAAGCTGCCCTCAAAGGCGAAGAAGACTCCGGCAATGGGGGCCTTGAAGCCAGCGGCTAGCCCTGCGGCCACCCCCGCTGCCACCAGCGCCTTTTGACTCTGGGGTGACAAACCGCCGCGCAGGGCCACCCAGAGCCCCAGGTTGCCGCCACTCTCCACGCTCGGTCCCTCCGGGCCGAGGGAGGCGCCACTGCCCAGGCTCACGGATGCGCCCAGCAGGCGCAGCAGGGGGAGTCGGGGCTGGGCTGGCAGGGCGCCATCGGCCATGGCCATCAGGCTCGGTAACCCAGGCCCCAGCTCGCCGCCGTAGCGGCGCAGTAGCCCCACGGCCAGGCCCCCCAGGGTTGGCACCACCACCACTGGCCAAAGGCGGATCCAGTCGGGCAGCAAGGAAACGGGCAGCGCTGCCGGCTGGGGAGTGGCGGGGGGTGGCGGCAGAAAACCCAGGCCGCCCAGGCCAACCTGCAGCAGGGCCTTTAGGGGCGTGCCCGTATCCGGCGGCAGGGGGGGGAGCTCAAGCGGCGGCGGCGGCGGTTGGGCCCGACCAAAGGAGAGCAGCCCATCTACGAATGGTCCGAACAGGCCGTTGTTGATGAAGCCCAGCAATTCATGGAAGCCCACCACAGCCAGGCCCGTCAGAACGCCGACTAAGGCGGCCCAGGCCAGCAGGTTCCACTGGTAGGGGCGAGCTGAGGGCTCGCCGGCTTCAGGCTTCAGGCCGGACCGTTGCAAAGATCTCCTCCAGGATCTCTCCGGCCCCCTGGGCCTTCAAGGTGTGTGCCAGGGCCATGCCGATCGCCTCGGGATCCGTCTGGGCCCCCCGGGCCCTATCGCGGATCAGCCGCTCGCCATCGAGGCTGGCCACCATGCCCGTCAGCACCAGCTCATCGCCCTCAATGCGGCTGTTGACGCCGATGGGCACCTGGCAGCCACCCTCCAGTTCTCGCAGAAAGGCCCGCTCCGCCAGGCAGCGTCGGGCGGTGGGGAGGTGCTCCAGCACTCGAATCTGAGCGAGCACCGCTTCGTCGCCTTCCCGGCACTCGATGCCGAGGGCGCCCTGGCCCACGGCGTGCAGGCAGATGGAGGGATCGAGCAGTTCGTGGATGCGATCCCCCAGGCCAAGGCGGCCCAGACCCGCGGCAGCAAGGATCAGGCAGTCGTAGTTGCCGGCATCCAGCTTCTCCAGGCGGGTGATCACGTTGCCGCGCACGTCCTTGAACAGCAGCTGGGGGTAGTGATGGCGCAACTGGGCCAGGCGGCGCAGGGAGCTGGTGCCCACCACCGAACCCTCAGGCAGGCTGGCGAGGTTGCGGTCCTGGTGCTTCGCATGCACCACCAGGGCGTCGGCCGGATCTTCCCGCTCGGTGATGCAGCCCAGCATCAACCCCTCAGGCAGGTTCGTGGGCAGGTCCTTGAGGCTGTGGACGGCGATGTCGGCCTGGTCGACCAGCATCTGGGCCTCGAGCTCCTTGGTGAACAGACCTTTGTCGCCGATTTTGGCCAGGGCCACATCGAGGATCTTGTCGCCCTTGGTGGCCATGGCCTCGATCGTGATCTCCAGGCCGGCGTGGGCCTTGGCCAGTTCATCGCGCACCCAGTGGGTTTGCACCATGGCCAGCTGGCTGCGGCGGGAGGCGATGCGCAGGGGGTTGGCCATCGGTGCCAGATCACAGCAGGCCACACTAGGGGCCGAAGAAATCAAGGGGCAAGGGCCCCCAGGTGTCCTCGGCGGCGGGATTGCCCGGGTTGTGGCCGGTGATCAGCAGTCCCTCGCCCAGGCCGGTTTCCGGACGCACCAGAAAGCGGCCCGTGTGCTGGTTGGCCTTGAGAAACACCGCGCCGGCAATCTTCTCGGGCGCCTCGCCGGCTGGGTCTGGCGCCAGGGGGGGGCAGCCCAGCGCTTGCTCCAGCTGGCGCAGGCACTGGAGGGCCGCCAGGGCTGAATCGGCCATCACCCCAGCTGTGAACCATTCACAGGCTTCCATGCCTGTAAGCAGCTCGGCCAGCAGGGCCTTGCTGTCGGCAACCGCCAGGGTTGGGGCGCTGCGCAATCCGCGCAGGTCATTTAGCCGCACTATTTGATGTACTCCTTGAGCACGCCGTTGCGGTTGGGGTGGCGCAGCTTGCGCAGGGCCTTGGCTTCGATCTGACGGATGCGCTCGCGGGTCACATCGAAGATCTGGCCAATCTCTTCGAGGGTCTTCATGCGGCCGTCATCGAGGCCGTAGCGCAGCCGCAGCACGTCGCGCTCCCGCGGGCTGAGGGTGGCCAGCACCCCTTCGAGGTCTTCCCGCAACAGGTTTTTGGCTACGTCTTGCTCGGGATTTTCGATGTCTGCCTCAATGAAGTCGCCCAGGCGGGAGTCTTCTTCTTTGCCGATCGGGGTTTCCAGGGAGATCGGCAGCTGGGCGCTCTTGGCGATAAAGCGCAGCTTCTCGATGGTCATTTCCATCGATTCGGCGATCTCCTCCTCGGTGGGCTTGCGGCCAAATTCCTGGGAGAGGGTCTTGGTGGTTTTCTTGATCCGCGAGATCGTTTCGTAGAGGTGCACCGGCAGGCGGATGGTGCGGCTCTGGTCGGCGATGGCCCGGGTGATGGCCTGGCGGATCCACCAGGTGGCATAGGTGGAAAACTTGTAGCCCTTCTCGTGGTCGAACTTCTCGGCGGCCCGGATCAGGCCGAGGGAGCCCTCCTGGATCAGGTCCTGGAAGCTCAGGCCCCGGTTCATGTACTTCTTGGCGATCGACACCACCAGGCGCAGGTTGGACTGCACCATCTTTTCCTTGGCCCGGCGGCCGAGCATCAGGCGGCGGCGGAACTTGATCACCGGCATGTCCACCAGCGCTGCCCACTCCTTGGTGTCCGGGTGGTGGCTGTGATCGGCTTCAAACTGGGCCGCCAGCTCCTCCAGTTGCAACAGGTCGGCGATCTTGCGGGCCAGTTCAATTTCTTCGTCGGCCCGCAGCAGGCGGATCCGACCGATCTCCTGGAGGTAAACCCGGATCGAGTCTTCGGTATAGACACCCTTGGGGCCCACCTTGATGCTCGCCAGCACCTTGGCGGCCTTGGCATCGGCTTTTTCCTTCTCCCCGTCGTCGTCGATGGGGCTGCTGGGCAGGAGCTCAGCTGCGGCGGCGGCGGGCTGGACTGTTTTGGCCGGTTTTTTCTTGGCGGGCTCTGATTTAACGGTGCTTGCTTTGGAAGTGCTTGCTTTGGCAGTGCCGGCCTTAGCAGTGCTGATCTTGGCAGTGGCGACCTTGGGGGTGCTGGCTTTGGCTGGGGTGGCTTTGGTTTTGGCCGCAGCCTTCTTGGCCTTCGGTTCCCCAGCCACTTCAGTCGCTGTGGCTGGGGAGACCATCAGAATTTCCGGGCTTTCTTTTGGCTGGGTAGCAGCGGGGCTCATGGGAAACGGGAACTGGGAAACGGGAACTGGGGCAGATGGCGGCACAAAGCCGGGAGGGGGACCGGTGCGTCTCAGCATCAGCTGATAACCAGCCCGAAACAGGAACCTGATTCAGGCGGGAGGCACAAGTGGGAACGACCGGTAACTTCAGGGCTGGGAACGACCCGGCAAAGTGCAAAGGGTCGGCGGCCGAAGCCTGGGCAGTGCTGTCAGGGGTGGTCGCAGACCGGGAGCCCGAATGGTGGGAGGCTGGCTCCCGAGGGTCTCTCTTCAGGTCTTCCCGCTGGAAGGAACTCTGCTCAGTTCCGACGGCAGCCCTTGGACTGCCCAACCCCCACATCCTATGAATGGGCCGTGACCTTTGCAAGCACATCGGGGCCCTGGCTCCAGATCTGGCTGGAGGCGGGCCGGGAAGGCCAGATTTTTACCTATGCAAATGGGGAGCAGGAGCCAGCTGGGATCGGCGATCTGGTGCGGGTTCGGCTGCAGGGCCGTCCCCATACCGGTCTGGTGGTGGGAGCCATGCAAAAGCTGCCGGCCAGTCTCAGCGGTAAGACCATGCAGCCGATCCTGGCGGTGTGGCAACGGGCCGCCGTAGATGGCCAGTGGCAAAACCTGATCGAGGCCGTGGCGGCTGCCTGCCACACCAGCCTCTTCAAAACTCTTAAAAGTGCCCTCCCCCCAGGCTGGTTGGGCCAGCGCCGCCAGGGACCCAGCGGCGGGCCCAGGCCGATCTGGTTGGTGCAACGCTCCGCCGCGCCGCGGCCAGAGCAGCGCCTCACCCCCCGCCAACTCGATTTATTGGCCCATCTGGAGCTCCAACCCGGGCCCGTGCCCCTGCGGGAGCTCTGCGCTGGCGGTGGCTTCAGCCGTGCCGTGCTGAAGGGATTGGAGGAGCGGGGTCTGGTTCATCGATCCCAGGGCCAGCCCCACCTCCTCCCCTCGCCGCCCCCGGGCGGGGTCGGCCCTGGGGCGGTACTCACCCAGGCCCAAGACGCTGCGGTGCGGGCAGTCCTGGGGGCGGCACCCGGTCGGGAATTCCTGCTCTGGGGCGTCACCGGTGCCGGCAAAACCGAGGTCTATCTCCAGGCCGCGGCCCACGCGCTCGCGGCGGGTCAGGGTTGCCTACTGCTCACGCCAGAGATCGGCCTGATTCCCCAGCTCCTCGATCGGGCCCGCGAGCGCTTCGGCAGCCGGGTTGTTGAGTTTCATAGCGGCTTGTCCGATGCGACTAGGGTGGCCACCTGGCGGCGCTGCCTTGGCCCTGAACCTGTGCTGGTCGTGGGCACCCGCTCGGCCATTTTTCTGCCGTTGGCGCAGCTGGGCCTGATCGTGCTGGATGAGGAGCACGACAGCTCCTACAAGCAGGACAGCCCCATGCCCTGCTATCACGCCAGGGATGTGGCCCGCTTGCGGGCCAGGAACAGTGGGGCACGGCTGGTGCTGGGCAGTGCCACCCCCTCTCTGGAGAGCTGGTTGGGCTGCCAGGGATCCAACCCTGCCATAGAGCTGTTGCGCTTGCCG
>ERZ1673962.1452-NODE-1452-length-11177-cov-2.989930_pt1 | contig 11177 bp, 15 predicted proteins | sample MGYA00580188_ERZ1673962 | MGnify/ENA primary metagenome ERZ1673962 (study PRJEB41334, sample SAMN05608104) | rock metagenome | biome: terrestrial subsurface; feature: shale formation; material: shale | place: USA: Pennsylvania ... | reverse complement strand
GTGATGCTGCTGGCCATCGCCGGCCTGCTGCTGGCAGCCCTTTCGATCTGGATAGACGGCAGTCGCAGCGGCAAGGCGCTGCAAGCCGTTTCCGAAGACCCGATCACCGCCCAGCTGCTGGGGATCAACAGCGGCCGCATGATCCAAATCGCCTTCGGCATCAGTGGCTTCCTGGCTGGTGTAGCCGGGGGCCTGGTGGGGTTGAGCGTCAGCATCGCCGGGCCTTACTTCGGCATTGGCTACGGGCTCAAGGGGCTGGGGGTACTGGTGCTGGGCGGGCTCGGCAGCGTGCCTGGCGCCGTGCTGGGCGGCTTGATCATCGGCCTGGCCGAGGCCTGCGTTCCCGCCGAACTATCGGGCTACAAAGATGCGGTCTCCTTTGGCTTCCTGTTCCTGGTGCTGTTGATCAGGCCCCAGGGTCTGCTGGGCCGCCCCCAAGCCAACAAGGTGTGATCAGCATGGATGCCGGCCTGCTCGAACAAATGCTGCTGGGGGCCCTGCTGGGCCTATCGGTGTACCTGCCCCTGCGCTGCGGCCAGCTCTCCCTCGCCACCCCAGGCTTCTTCGCCATTGGCGGCACGGTGGCAGCCCTGCTCTCTACGCGGGTGCCCGCCCTAGCCGGCAGCGGCAGCACCTACCCGATCACTTCAGTTTTGCTGGAGATGGCCCTAGCAGCCCTGCTCACCGGCGTGCTGGCCCTAGGCCTGGGCCGGGTGGTGCTGCGGCTGCGGGGCATCTACCTAGCCATCGCCACGATCGCCCTGGTTGAGATTCTGCGGGTTGTCACCCTCAACCTGGAATTCACCGGCGGAGCCCTGGGCATCTTCGGCATCCCCCAGCCCTTCGATAGCGCCGCTGGCTACGCCGCCTTCACCCTGGCGGTGCTGGCGCTGATCTGCTGGCTATGCGATCGGCTCGAAAAGACCAGGCCTGGCCGGGCCATGGCCGCCATCCGCGACGACGAACTGGCCGCCGCCAGCCAGGGCATCAACACCGCCGATACCAAGCTGCTCGCCTTTGTGCTCAGCGCCCTGGTGGGGGGGATCACCGGTGTTGTGGCAGCCCACTTCTTCAACTCCTGGAACGCCAAACTGGGCAACTTTGACGCCAGCATCACCACCCTGGCTTTCGTGGTGTTCGGCGGCTCTCGCACCTGGCTGGGGCCGGTGTTTGGCGGCCTGCTGCTCACCGCCTTACCGGAACTGCTGCGCCCGGTCGGCGACCTGCGCCTGATCGTCTTTGGCGCCGTGATTCTGGTGGGTCCCCTGTTCTTTCCCCAAGGAGTGATCACCCCGGAGCTGTTTAAGACGCTCAAGCGAATAATGCTGCGCCCACCCACCCCAGCAGCGCAGGGGGGAAAGCCATGAGCCTGCTTCAGGTTGAGGATGTGGGGGTGCGCTTCGGTGGCCTGCAGGCCTTGCAGGGTGTCGATCTCGAGGTGCAGCAGGGCGAGATTTTTGGCCTACTTGGCCCCAATGGTGCCGGCAAGACCACCCTGTTCAACGTGATTTCTGGCCTCACCGCCGCCAGCTGCGGCCGCGTGCGCTGGCGCGGGGCAAGCCTTGCTGGCCTCAGCAGCCACCGCATTGCCCGCCTCGGCATCGCTCGCACCTTCCAGAATCTGCGTCTGTTTAACTCGCTGAGTTGTCTCGACAACGTTCTGGTTGGCATGCATCAGCACGGCCGTCAGCCGCCCCTATCCGCCCTGCTGCAAACCCAGTCCTTTCGCCGCCGCGAAGCCCAGCTGCATCAACAGGCTCAAGAGCTGCTTGCCCTATTCCAGCTGGAAGCCGCTGCCCACCAAAACGCCGCCAGCCTTTCCTACGGAGACCGGCGCCGCCTGGAGATGGCCCGGGCCCTGGCCAGCCGTCCCCAGCTCCTGCTGCTCGATGAGCCGGCCGCTGGCATGAACCCAGCAGAGAAAGATGAGCTGCGGGAGCTGATCCGGCGCATCCGGGACCAGTTCAAGCTGACGGTGCTGATCATTGAGCACCATGTGCCCTTGATGCTGGGTCTTTGCGACCGTCTGGCAGTGCTCAACTTCGGCCAATGCATCGCCCTGGGCAGCCCCGACCAGGTGCGGCGCGACCCGGCCGTGATCGAGGCCTATCTGGGCGGTGGCGCATGAACGGCCCCCAAGCGCCCCTGCTCGAACTTCGCAACCTGGTGGTGCGCTACGGCAGCATCACTGCCCTGCATGGCATCAATCTGACGGTGCAAGCCGGCGAACTGGTGACCCTGCTGGGGGCCAATGGCGCCGGTAAAAGCACCACCCTGCGGGCCATCTCCGGCCTGATTCACCCCGCCGGCGGCGAGATCCTCTGGCATGGCGGCTTGATCAATCGACTGCGCACCGAGCGCACCGTGAAGTTGGGCATCAGCCACTGCCCGGAAGGTCGCCGGGTGCTCAGCCGCCAGTCGGTAGCCGACAATCTGGCCCTGGGCGCCTGGTTGCGCCGGGACAAAGCCGCAATCGCCAGAGATCTGGAGCGCTGCTACGCCCTATTTCCCCGCCTGGCCGAGCGCCGCAGCCAGCTGGCCGGCTCCCTTTCCGGCGGCGAGCAACAGATGCTGGCCATCAGCCGCTCCCTGATGGCCAGGCCCACCCTGTTGATGCTGGATGAACCGAGTTTGGGATTAGCGCCCCGGCTAGTAGCCGAGGTGATGGCCGCCCTGGCCCAGCTGCACCGCGATGGGCTCACCATTTTGCTCGTAGAGCAAAACGCCCAGGCAGCCCTGACCATTGCCGATCGGGGCCTGGTATTGGAGGCTGGAAGCATCAGCGCCGGCGGCCGCGCCGAACAACTCCTGGCCGACGACAGCCTCCAGGCCTCCTATCTAGGGGCGAACTGACTATTGGCTAACTGAGCAGGGGCGAACTGACTAGCTGCAGCTCAGTCGTTCTCAGTAGCTCCGAAACAGTGCATCAGGGCATCACCCCAGCTGTTGATGCCAGCCAGTTCATGGTCCTGGGCAGTGGCGAGCACCTTGGCGTGCTCCCGCAGCAGCACCGCCTTGTCGATTTCATGGCCATGGGCTGCCGCGATCGCGACAATGTCATCGACACCCGCAGCGGCATGCAGCTTGTCGCGCAGGGCCCCATCCCCGGCCACGCGAGACACGAAGGACTTGATCGACGCAAGAGACATGACGGTGTCAACAACCAGGCCCACCTTTAGCAGGGCAAACCGGCCCAGGATCGATACCTTGAGGCCACTGCCCCGGCACCGATGACCCGCGAACGCTTCTTCCTCGAACTGGAACCACCGGACCAGCGCCTCAGGGCCCTGCCCCATGTGGTGATCGTCGGCGGTGGCTTCGCCGGGCTCCAGGCCTGCCACGCCCTGATCAACCAGCCGGTGCGGGTGACCCTGGTCGACAAGCGCAACTTCACCCTGTTCCAGCCCCTGCTCTACCAGGTGGCCACCGGGCTGGTGGCGGAGGCCGACGTGGCTTCGCCCCTGCGCCAGCTGGTGGGCCAGGCCCCGAATGTGCAGGTGCTGCTGGGCGAAGTGGAGGAGATCGACACGCAGGCCAAACAGGTCGTGTTCAACGACCGCCAGCTGGCCTACGACCACCTGGTGCTGGCGGCCGGCTCCGGCAGCAACTACTTCGGCCACGACGAATGGCGCGAAGCGGCGCCACCGATGAAGATCCTCGAGCACGCCGATGAGATACGCCGGCGGGTGCTGCTGGCCCTGGAGGAGGCCGAGCAGACCCCCGATCCGACGCGGCGGGCCTTTCTGCAGTCAGCGGTGGTGGTGGGGGGCGGCCCCTCGGGCTGTGAACTCTCCGGCTCCCTGATGGAGCTGATGGTTCATGCCCTAGGCCGCGACTTCAAACAGCTCGACCCGAAACAGTGCAAGGTCACCCTGGTGGACCCGGGCGACCGGGTGCTGCGGGCCATGGACCCGAGCCTGTCGGCAGCCGCTGGCACCTACCTGCAGTCGGCGGGGGTGGAGCTGCTGCTGGGCGGGCGGGTGCAGACGATCGAGGCAGGCAAGGTGGAGGTGAACACCGCCGCTGGCCCCCGCACCCTGGAGGCCGCCACCATCTGCTGGACCGCCGGCGTGAAGGCCTCCCATCTGGGCAAGGTGCTGGCCGATGCCAGCGGTTGCAGCGTCGACCGGGGCGGAAGGGTGGTGGTGGAGCCCGACTTCTCGATCCCAAACCATCCGGAGATCCGCGTCATCGGCGACCTCTGCTCCTACAGCCACACCAGCGATGGCAAGCCCCTGGCCGGCATGGCCGGGCCCGCCGTGCAGATGGGTGGCTGGGTGGCGGCCGACATCGTTGCCAAGATCCAGGGGCAGGCCCACAAGGCATTTACGTTCACCGATTTCGGCACCATGGCGGTGCTGGGCCCACTCCATGCGGTCGCCGACCTGCGCGGCCTCAAGGTGAGTGGCCTGCCGGGCTGGATTCTCTGGGGTCTGGCCCACCTGATGTTCATGCCCGCCAACGAAAATCGGCTCACCCTGCTCACCAAGTGGTTGTGGGCGATCGCCACCCGCCAGCGGGCCTCGATGCTGATCACCGGTCGTCCGAATCAGCACCTGAACGTGGAGGTGGGACTGGAGCGGCCGACCCCCGCTGCCTGACCTGTTGCTCCTCCTCACCCTGGATTGTGTAGCGGCTGATCAGCAGGCCCATCACAATCGCCAGATAAAGCGGCCCGCAAATGCTCAGCGATACGCTCAGGAACTGGGAGACGGGCGTGGCGGGAATGATGTCCCCATAGCCCACCGTGGTCAGACTCACAAAAGCAAAGTAGTGAATCCGACTGAAATCCAGATCCCAGATTCGAAAGCCAGCCGGATCAGACGCCAGCCCACTGAGCAGCAGCTCTTGGCCCTTGTCTGCATGGTCAACGAAACTGCCGGGCGCGATGGTTTCCAGCACGCTGAATAACAAGCCACCACTAATCCCCAGCAAGAGATAGCCCGCTACGGCACCAGCCAACACATCCATCCCGACACGCCTTTCCTGGGCAAGGCAGATCAGGAGCCGCCTTAAGCTCCACGCTATAAACACAGTTGTGGCGATTAATAACGGGAAACCAATGAAGGCGAATTGCCGCGGACTGATTATCCACAGCGTCTGAAACAGCACGGCCAGGATTCCCGCTCGCCGATAAAAGCCATCATTCCAATGGGATCGAGACTGCCGGGTACGAATCGGCTGTCCGAGCTCGATAGCCAGAAGCAACACCAATACCATCGTGCCCAGTGCACCCAAGCGATGCCAGGGGAATGGCAAGGCAAGGCAAGCCAGCACAAGAACCGAAAGTACAAAGAGGTGCCGATAGAAGCGGTGTCGAGAGGAGAGGGAGTGTTTAGTGCTCACGTGCGCCAGCGAAAACGGCCAAGAATCAAGGCGATCAGAATGGCCACATAGAGCTGGCCCACCACAGTGATCACCGTGGTCACCACCTGGCCGCCCACATGGCTGGTCTTGAGCACCGTGGTGCCGATGGTGGTGAGCATGGTGAAGGAGGCGGCCATCAGCGCAGGCGCCACCGACACATTCGGCAGCGCCGCAGTGGATCCCACCGCAGGCAGGGCAGTCAGGTCAAAGGCGGCGGGATCGAGCACCCAGAGGGCGGTGAGCAGCAACCCACCTGCCATGCCAACCAGTAGGTAGCCAGAAGCGGCACCCATCACCACCGAGACGGTGACAAAGGGCTCCCGGGTGAGGGTCTTGACCTTGCGGAGCACAGCAATCGACAGAAAAACCAGCCAGACGATCACGTGGGGAATGGTGAGCGCCCGCCCCACGGGTGGCCAGAGGTTGAGTGACAGGTGCCAGATCACTTCAAGGGCAATCGCCAGCCCGCCCAGGCCATAAATCAGCGGGCGTGTTTTGCGGAGGGGCGAATAGCGGCTGACGAACACCATCAACACCAAGGCCAGCAAGATCAGCAGAACTGCCAACAGCCAGATCTGGGCCTGGGCCACCGGCAGAAGCAAGAGCAGGGCCACTTCAGTGGCCAATGTCAGCCAATAGCCGCGGTGGCGCCCGCGCAGGCGAATGATCTCCTCCGGGGTGATGCGCATACCGGCCCTCGCAGCCTCGAGGCGCCTAGAGCCCTGGGCTGCTCTGCATGATGCCGCCGTCGGCAAAAATCGTGGTTGCCGTGATGTAGCTGGCCGCATCACTGGCCAGGAAGCCCACCACCCTGGCGATCTCTTCTGGTTGGGCCATGCGGCCCAGGGGGATGGCGGCGTTCAACTTGGCCAGCAACTCCGGGTTGTTCATGGTGGAGTCGTTGATCGGTGTGGCCACGGCGCCAGGGCCCACATTCACCATGGTGATGCCATGGGAGGCCAACTCCAGCCCGGAGGTGCGGGTGAGCATGCGCACCCCTCCCTTTGCGCAGCAGTAGGGGGTGTTTTCCGGCATCGGCCAGTCTTCGTGCACCGAGGAGATGTTGATGATCCGGCCGCCGCCACCCTGGGCGATCATCTGCTTGGCGGCGTACTGGCAGGCAAAGAAGACGCCCCGCAAGTTGACGTCAAGCACCTTGTCGAAATCATCGGGGGTGGTGTTGAGGATCGAGGTGCGGGTTTCGACCCCGGCGTTATTCACCATCACGTCCAGGCGGCCGTACTTGTCCACGGCTGCCTGCACCAGCCGCTGCAAATCATCGAGCTTCGACACATCGGCCTGCACGCCAAAGCTGCTGCCCCCAAAGCCACCGATCTCCCGCTCCAGCTCCTCGGTGGCCTCGGGGTGGGAGCGGTAGTCGATCACCACCTTGGCGCCCAATTCGGCCAGGTTTTCCACAATGGCCTTGCCGATGCCGCTGTTGCCGCCAGTGACAATCGCCACCTTGCCCTGCAGGAAGCTGGACAGGGTTTTTCCCGCTAGGGGGTTGGTGCTGGCGCTGGCTGTCATGGATGGCAGTTGCTGGATGGCTGCAGGGTAAGCAAATCGGTGCGTTCGCGCCGCAGGGTGCAACACATCCAGAGGAGGTGGGTGAAAGCGGCGAGGGCCCCATTAGGTTGAAAGCATCGTCGAAAAACGACCATGGCTCCCCTGATTCGCAGGGCAATCCACAGCGATCGATTCCCCACCCCCGTGGCCTCCTACAGCCAGGGCTTCCAGGCTGGGAACATGCTCTTCATCACCGGCCAGCTGCCGGTGGATCCGGTCACAAGTAAAAAAGTTGGCGATGGCGACATCACCCTGGAAGCCAGACAGGTGATGGAGAACATGATGGCGGTGCTGGATGAGGCGGGGTTCTGCGCCAAGGATGTGGTGAGTGCGGTGGTGTATCTCACCGACATCGACACCCTCGACACAGTGGACGCGGTGTGGCAGGAGTATTTCAACGATCCCCAGGCCTACCCCTCGAGAGCCGTGGTGGAAGTCTCCGCTCTGGTGCTGGGCATCCAGCTGGAGATCTCCGCCATCGCCATCAAGGACTGAATCATCCTTCCCCCCATGCCGGATACAAACCCACCATCAGCACTCCCCTACTGGCATCTCTGGACCGATGACGGGGGCATCAGCCGCCAGACCCTCTGCACCATGGCCCCCTGGACCCTGGGTGTGCTTGGACCGAACGACTCTCCCCAGTGGAACCTGGATCTGATGAAGGAAGGAAATAGCTTCCTCACCGAGCTGCCGCTGGGCTGGACGGCCGACTGGCATGAAAACCACATCCCCAAATGGATCTATGTGCTGCGCGGCAGCTGGTCGGTAGAGAGCATGGATGGCCAGAAACAGATCTTCGGGCCCGGCGACTTCTCCTTCGGCGGCGACCAGCAGTGCATCGCCACTGCGTCAGGAGCCAAGGGCCATCTCTCGGCCCAGGTGGGCGATGAACCCTGCCTGCAGCTAATCATCCAGCGCAACGACAACCTGTGGAGCGGGGTCAGACCGGGATTTTTCTCCTGAACACCACCAACCCTTCAGCGATGGCGAGCACCCACCCCTCCCCCTGCACCGAGAGCTACGACCCACGCTTTGAACAGCTGGTGCTGTTCAACGCCGAGTTGGAGCTGCTGGCCGAGGGCTTCCGCTGGCTGGAGGGGCCAGTGTGGTTTGGCGATCACCAATGCCTGCTCTTTAACGACATTCCCAACAACCGCACCCTGCGCTGGCACAAGCAGAACGGGGTGAGTGTGTTCAGGGAACCATCCGGCTTTGCCAATGGCCAAACCCGCGATCGTCAAGGCCGGCTGATCACGTGCCACCACAGCCAGCGAGAACTCACCCGTATTGAGCACAACGGGGACGTCACCACGCTCGTTAACACTGCCCATGGGAAAAAGCTCAACACGCCCAATGATGTGGTGGTCAAAAGTGATGGGTCGATCTGGTTCAGTGATCCGGTCTATGGCCTGCTCAATGACTACGAAGGCGGAAGACAGACATCAGAACAGCATCCCGCTCTCTATCGCCTCGATCCCAGCAATGGTGAGGTCGCGGCCGTGGCCCGTGACTTTGAAGGCCCGAATGGTCTGGCCTTTTCTCCGGATGAAACCAAGCTCTATGTGGCCGAATCAGGCGGAGCAGGAGAGAGCAATCCAAACCAATTCATCAGGGAATTCGAAGTCTCTGCAGACGGCAAAAGCCTGGTCAGTACAAAAATATTCCACAAGATCAGCCCCGGCTGGGCAGACGGTTTTCGCGTGGATGAGCACGGCAATATCTGGTGTGGTGCCGCCGATGGTGTGCACTGCATCGCGCCCGACGGCACCCTGATTGGCAAAGTCTTGGTGCCAAAACGAGTCTCGAACCTCTGCTTTGGCGACCGATTCCATAGCCGCCTGTTTCTCTGCGCCTCCACGGCGCTGTACGCCCTGTTCACCAACACCCGGGGCGCCCAAGCCCCCTGATTGCATACCCACCATGGCCCGCGACCAACTCGAAGCCTTCCTGAAAACTGTCAAAGGCGACCCTGGCCTGCTGGAGCGCTTCAGCGGTTGCCCCAACCTCAATGCCATTGCCGAGCTGGGGGCCACCATGGGCTACAGCTTCAGTGGCGTGGATCTGGTGCGGCACCAGGCTGAAGCCACCCTGAAGCTCCCGGAAGCCGAGCTGGAGGCCGCCGCCGCCGGGGTGGAACTGCAGGGGCACCTGTGGCTGGCCAAGATCGTCTGGAGCTGACTCGTCCACAACCAACCTCCTTGGAGCTGATGCGCCACCAACCCCTCCTGGAGCTCGACGACTGCCGGGCCATCGTTGCGGCCAGTCACCAGGCAGCCGATCAGCTTGAGGCAAGCGTATCGATCGCCGTTGTCGACAGCGGCGGGCATCTGCTGCTAATGGAGCGCCGTGACGGTGCCAGTCCTGCCAGTGCCGAAGCTGCCATCGCCAAGGCCCGCATGGCCGCCCTCAATGGCAAACCCACCGCTGCCATGGAAGCGAGCATCAATAGCGATCGCCCTGCCCTGTTGCAGCTCGCCGGCCTGCTCGGCCAACCGGCGGCCGCCATGGCCGGCGGGCTGCCCCTCCTGCAAGACGGGATCTGCATCGGGGCGATCGGCATCTCGGGCATGACGCCGGAGCTCGACAGCGCCATCGCCGCCGCAGGCGTCGCCGCCCTCTCCTGAGCGCCATGCCTCCCACCAGCCCCCACATCAGCAGCATCGGCTTCACCACAGCCAATGCAGAAGCCACTGCCATTTTCTTCGAGCAAACCCTGGGCTTCAGCCGCGGGGAGAGCCTGCTTGTTGACGCTGGCCCCTACGCCCAGCTGCTAGGCCTGGCCGGCTCCCGGCTGAAGCTGGTGCGGCTGCACCTGGGCGAGGAGACCCTGGAGCTCACCGAGCTGCTGAGCCTGGGCGAGGGACTGCGGCCTGGCCGCCCGATCCCGGCCGACTCCCGCAGCTGCGACCTCTGGTTTCAACACATCTGCATTGTGGTGAGTGATCTGGAAGCCGCCAGCGCCAAGGCCCGCCAAGCCATCGCCCACGGCTCCCTGGTGGGGGTGTCCACCGCCCCCCAAACCCTGCCGGAGTGGAACACCGCCGCCGCCGGCATCCAAGCCTTCAAGTTTCGCGACCCGGAGGGCCACAACCTGGAGCTGCTCCAGTTCCCCGCAGGCAAAGGCGAGACCCGCTGGCACCGAACCGCGCTGGCCAGTGCCCCCTTCCTGGGGATCGACCACAGCGCTATCTCTGTGGCCGATACCCCGCGCAGCTGCCGCTTTTACGATGGGCTGCTGGGGTTGAAGCTGGGGGGTGATGGGGTCAACAGCGGCCCCACCCAGGATGGGCTCGATGGCCTCCAAGACACCAGGGTGCGCATCACCGGCCACCGCTGCCCCACGGGCGCCGGCGTGGAATGCCTCAACTACCAGCCCCCCAACAGCGGCCGGCCAAGGGCCCTCGATCAGGGCGCCCAAGACCTGGCCCACTGGCAGATCCGTCTGCGGGTAGCCGATCTGGATCGCATCGCCGCAACGGCGCAGGCCTGCGGCGGCCAGGTGCTCCATGGCGGCGTAATCGAGCTGGGCGACCAGGCCACCCTGGTGGGCAGCGAGCGCGCCCTGCAACTGGCAGACCCCGATGGCCACCAACTGCAACTGGTGCAGGGATAGGCGGACCTGGGTACCTTGAGCTGAGTTTTACTGCCCAGACCAGATGGAGATCACCGTTGTGGAGCTGCTGGTGCCGGCAGCCCCCTCCACCCTGGCCCAGGCATCCCTGCTGGTGATGCGGCTGTTCCTGGGGATCTGCTTCATCCGCCACGGCTGGCCCAAGCTGCGCAACCTCAAGACCTGGGCCACGGCGATGCAGACGCCAGAATGGCTTTGCTTTCTCTCCGCCTTCTCGATGTGGGGTGCCGGCATCGCCCTGATCCCGGGCCTGCTCACCCCCCTGGCCGCCCTGGCGATCCTGGTATCGATGGCCTACGCGGTGGTGGTTGAGCTGAAGGCGGGATTTCCCTTCATCGGCCCTGACCCCTACCAGATTCCCCCCGGCGATTACGCCGGCCCCATGGGGGTGGGGGACCCCCCCAGCTGGGAGAAGGCTGCCATGTATGTGGTGATGTGTGCTGTGCTGGCCAGCTGCGGTGGCGGCCTCTTTTCGCTCGACAACCTGCTGATCGCCGATCTGCTCAACCAGGGGGCGGCCTGACAGGCTGATCCCACTGGCGAATCCAACTAGCTAATCGAACTGCTGGAGAGCGTGACAAAACTGGAGGCAGCAATGGGGGCCCTA
>ERZ1673962.1450-NODE-1450-length-11194-cov-3.129545_pt1 | contig 11194 bp, 11 predicted proteins | sample MGYA00580188_ERZ1673962 | MGnify/ENA primary metagenome ERZ1673962 (study PRJEB41334, sample SAMN05608104) | rock metagenome | biome: terrestrial subsurface; feature: shale formation; material: shale | place: USA: Pennsylvania ... | reverse complement strand
TCTTGAGCGGGCAGGCGCACGGGGTCAACCTGACCGGCACTGCCCCAGCAGCAATGCGAGGCCGGTTGTTTGGTGTAATCAAAGTTCAATCCCAGGCCCGAGATTATCGTCCGCATCCAGCCAGCGGCGCGGGCGCAGGGCAGGCAGAGACAGCTTCCACGCTGATCAGCAACAATGACGACCGGCGCAAGGTAGACGACAGGATCAGGAGCGCCGCATTTGCGGCACTCCGTCGTGACCGGTCAGGGCAGGGGGACATCAGGCCCCCCTTCAATTCGGCCATGCGCTCGGTCAGCTTCCAGAGCGCACGATTCAGGCTGCGGATCTGGTCGATGCCTGCAACCTCCCGGGTGCTGCGGCGGGCGCGGCGCCCGTTTGCGTCCAGTACAAAGCCGCGCTGCCCGCCCTTGATGGCATTTTCCTGAACCACGTTGAATGCGGTCCACAGATCGGTTGCTCGGTCGCTGCTGCGCCGCAGGTTCAAAAGCTGGCTGGCGGTAATCGGCGTGGCCTTGCTGTCCTCGATCTGCCGGGGAAAACGCAGATCATGCGCGGCCTCGGCTAGGATTTCGCGCTCGGCATCCTGCAGAGTGATCGCCTTCCACCGCGACACCTGATCCGCGACAAGCGGCGCATCCTCCAGAACGCGATATGCGCCTTCGATGACCTCACTGATGGCATTGCCGGAATGGCGGACCTTCACCTCGCTGAACGTATCGCCGGTCATAAGGCCATTGGCACAGACAAAGCGGAAAAAACCGGGGATCATCTGATAGGCGCTGGTGCCGTCATTGGCATTGACCAGAACGATTTCGAAAGAATCCCCTTGGCTATTAGTCAGGGAACGGTGGCGCAGACGAACCATGTGTTTGGTGAATTCGGCCTTGCCCTCAATGCGGCTGCGGGCCTGCACGGCGCTGAACGGTTCAAACCCTTCCGTGCGCAATCCGTCCAGTACGGTAACGGTCGGGACCGGGGCAAAGCGGGCGCTGCGGCTTTCGTGCGCCTCGGTGGCAAAGATCGACGGCACGGCGGCGCGCAATTCGTCATTGCTGAGCGGCTGGCCGGTGGCGATGCGGGAACCAACGGTGATTGCGCGGGTGTAGCGGCTGAAATTGTAACCCATTGGGGGCCTCCGTTATGGTGAGCGACCTTCCAGGCATCCCTTTTCAAAATGGGCAGCCCGGGAAGGGCAGGAGGGGGACCCGCGCAAGATTGGGCGTAGGCGCGAAGGGGAGGGGGATCACCCGGCCTGCACAAAGCCGAAGGCGCGGAAGGCCGGGGAAACCCCTTCGCGCCGTCAAGCGCCCGGTCTTGCGTGGGGGATACCGGCGGTTCCCTGACCCGAGCGCGACAGCGCGACAGAAAGCCGGGGCGTTCGGCGCAGTCCGAATCCCCCGGCATGGCGTGGCACGCGCAACCGGCGCGGGCCGCAATTTTGTGGCCATGGCGAGGCCGGATTTTCCCACAGGCGCTTCGCTCGATCCGTGGCCGTCTCCCTCAGCGCCTGCAAGGCCCCTTCGTCCGCTCCTAAAGTCGCTCCCTCGCGGGCTGGAAAAATCCGGGTCCACTACGCATGGCCGATCCGTCTGCATAAGAAATGTCGCGTCCGAGGGGGTAGCAGTACGACAGGGACGGGTTGGTGCGTTTTGTTGTATTTAGAAATTTGTAAGTTGTAATAAGAAATCAGGAAGTAGGCTCTATCGTGGCGTATCAGCCAAAGGTTTCACATCATCGTCAACACCCAAAGCCTGCCGCACAGGCAGCGGCCCGCGCGGCCTGAGCGCCAGTCTCGCCATGGGGCCGGACCTCCGGCGCCATGGCAGGACACCACCAGATCTGTGGCGAGCAAACGAAATGATCGGTGCAGGGCGAAAAAAGCCGCCCCGAAGGGCGGCAGTTGTTTCTCTCACCACAAGAGAAGTAACTGATACGCAGCCCGACGCCCGCACAAGCGCCGCATCTGCAAGCCGGTCGAAAGCCGGGCGATCCACGCTGCCCGGCACCCGGCTTCAAAATCCGCTCGGCTGCCATGCCGCAATCCTGGCCTTGGCCTCGGCATCGATCTTCCAAAGCCTCTGCGTCCCGGCATCCGTGAACAGCCGCTCAAGGGTTTCCGCCTTGGCCTTCTTTTTGGCGGCGATGAAAGCTTTGAATTCCGCTCCCTCGCGGTCGCATCCGGTCAGTTCAGCCATGAGCCTGTCGAGATAGGCCGAATTGACGCGGCCAAGGAAATTGGCGGCGGTCGGGGTCCAGACCTCACGGATTGAGGCGCCAACCTCGGTTTCAATCCCGGCAAAGATCGGGTCTGGCCGCTCGGCCCAATCGGTGCCGCCATATTTCAGGGTGCGGGCGAGGGCATGGGCAAGGATCGCGTTGCGATGCTTCCTGCCCTTGGCGCGGAAGCTGGCGAAATCCTCGGATTCGGCATCCTTGATCCCGGCAAGGCGAGGATCAGGGGTAAAGCCCTCGCCAACACTTGGGGCAATGTTGCTTTCATCGCGGCGGATACCAAGCGGGCCACCATGCGTCCGCAGCATCGTGAAGGCCAAAAGATCAAGTGCAAGCTCCGGCTTGTCCAGCATCCGCCCCTGAATGGCCGCGCTGCGCATGGCGCGAAGGTCATCGACCAGAGCGGCGGAAAGCTCGGGTTTCGACTTTTCAGCCCTAGCGGCATCCTCGCCGGCGCGGGCAAGGCGTTTCTCGGCTGTCTCGGCGTCGATGAACCCGGCCTCGACGGCGGCGGTCGCGTCTTCGTCCCGAACCAGCCCGGTCGTGGCGACAAGATCGCCACGCCAGTTCACATGCAGGTAAAGGCCGGATACAGCGCGCTGTTCGGCGGTGATGCAACCTTCAAGAATGGCATCCAGAGCATCGAGCTCGGTTTCCTGTTCTTCGTCCAGGTCTCCCTGCTCGGCCATTGCCGAAAGGGTGTCATACCGAAGCTTCTGGGCCTCGTTGAGTTCGCCCGCGATGGGATAGACGCGGGCAAAGCTGCGGGTCAACGACCAGTCCAGATCGCTGTCAGGGCAAATCTCGGCCCATACCCAGCCGGCGGCAAAAGCCTTCCCGGCCTCGGCCTCAAGCTTTTCGGCAAAAAGCCGGTCCAGAAGGTCGGGGCTGTGCAGGCTGGTCTTTTCGGTGAACAGATCGGCAGTCAGCTTGCCGCCTGCGACCTGATAGGCGTCAAGGCCGACGAAAACCGCACGGCGGTCGGTCGCGGCCACGGTGTCGGGCAGCACCATGCGGCGGACCGCTGCCGCATCCCAATAACCGCCCGCCGTGACCCGCCCAAGGGTGGCAAAGATCAGGCTCTCATCCTCGCTGGCGGCAAAGGCAGCCGCCATGTCGAGATTGATCTGCCCGGCTTTCAGCGCCGCCAGCACCGGCTCGGGCAAGCCGCCAAGGCGCAGGCGGCGGCGCACAAGCTGCTCGGTTTCGCCAAAGGCGCTGGCGATTTCCGCCACCGCAGCACCGCCCAGAGCCATCTGATAGAAGGCGCGGATTTCATCGGCAGGGTGCAGGGCTTCGCGCTGGTGGTTTTCGGTCGCGGCCCACATGCGGGCTTCCGCCTCGTCGCGGGCCAGCTTGACCGGGATGAATTCGGGGGCCTCGCCGGTCTCGGCCAGCAGCGCAAGGGCGCGCAGGCGGCGACCACCGGCAACAATGCCGATCCTGCCATCCTCGGTCGGATAGCCGCCAAGGTTCTGCATCAGGCCCACGGCGCGGATCGAGGCGGCAAGCGCGGCGATGCCTGCGGCGCTGGCCTCCTGGCGCGGGTTCAGCGGTGACAGGATCAGGTCGTCCAGAGTAAAGCTGACGATCTGGACGGCGGGGGCCGTCGGGGCAATCTCTTGCTTGGTCATGGTCTTATCCTTGTGGTGATGGTTGATCGGTCTACCGATCACGCTTAGGGTTCTTGATGTGCCGCCCTGAAAGGGACGACACCGGCGCTGTCTCAAAGGACAGCGTACTGTTTCAGGAAGCGGCGGCCGATCCTGGCAGAATGTTCGCCCTTCCTGACGAGCGCCCACGCTTCCGCGATGCGCGCCTGCAAGATGTCTTCGGGAATTGTCCTCACCCCCTTCCGATCCTGACGGTTGCGGAAAGCCCCGGCCCGCAGGTCACGGGCAGGCCGGGCGCGGGGTCAGTGTTCGGACGGCAGGTAAAGCGTCAGCACCCGGCGGCATTGCGCGGGGTCACGGGCGACTTCTGCCATGTCGGCGCCAAAACGGTATTCGGTATCGTAAAGATCGATCTTCCAGAACACGCGCCGCCCGTCTGCCTCGACAATGCCAAAATCGTGCTCGCCGTAAGGGTCATTATCCTCGGTGAAGGTGTCAAAGCCGATCACCGCCTTGATGATGGCATCCTGCGTCTGTTGGGGCAGGGCGCGAAAGCCGGGGGTCGAGACGGCCCGACCGGCCAGAAGCTTGCCGCGCCAGATCGCGCCAAGGCCAATGGCCTTGCGGAAGGTGTCATTCTGTTCGGCAATCACAAGCGCAAGCAGGTGCTGCACGATCTCGTCATTGGTCATGGTCATCAGGTTCGGCATGGGATACCCTTTCCTTGTGGTAAGCGGCGGTGGGGTCTTGCGCCCCTGTCCGCGATGGGCGTGACCTTCCTGATTTGCTCTTTGGAAAGCCCCGTGCTTTCCGAAGGGCAAAGCGGGGAGGGCGCAGCCCTGCCCGTGGCCCCGGATCGGGCCGTCATGGGTCGATCTGGCGGGGTGGTGCGGCCCGCAGCCGCAGGCGAGGACACGGCCCGCCAGAGCGACGCCGCGCCCGCGCGGCGCTTGCCCATTGATCTGCCCGAGATGGGGATGCGAGGCGGACAACCAGAGACAATAAAGCCGTCGGGCTGGGGGTGAGCGCGGGCGCCCGCCCGCGTCGATCCCCCGGCACGGCCACTGGCTGATCTGGCCCGCGCGGCAAGCGCGGGCTGCCATCTGATCTTCAGCCGGACCTGTCCGGCATTTGCGTCATGGGATCGTCGCCCGCAGGGCCGAGACAGACGGGGCAGGGCGCGCAGGACCGGCGGGCAGGCAGCCGGCTCGGATGAGACGGATGACTGATTGGCCGCAGCCGCGCGCATCGCCCTGACTGGCTCGGGTGGAGGCTACCGGCCGGAACCAGAGCCCGGTGGCGGGTGCCCGCACCCGACAGACGCCCAATGGTCTGTTAAAAGGCGGGTCTAGCCCCGCTCAAAAAACCCCGGATGCGGAATGTTCACCCCCCAGGTGATCGCACCTGAACCAAATCGTCCGTTGATGAAATCAACAGCAACCGCGACCTTCTCGCCGCCGGTGCGCTCGGCCGCGGGCAGGGCGCGCAGCAGATCGCCGTTGCGCCGCTCCAGCAACTCGACATGGCCGAGATGAACGCCGATACCCGTCAGCCGCCGCCCGCGCAGTTGCGGCCAGAGGCTGCGCCAGAGCTGGCGGTTGATCTGCAAGAACAGCGCCGTGTCCTGGCTCTGGGTGCAGCGCACCCGCGCTGTCTTCGAGCAGGAGATCGCCGCCGATCTGCCGGCCGCGGCCCAGTTCCTATCGCCCCGGCTCTACATGAACAATGGGGCGACTGCGGCGGCCGTCGCCTACGACTGCGCGGGGGTCTATGTGGAGACGGATTTCTGAACTCGGACCGTCGATGCCCTTGCGCCCTCGGCCTCAGATTTCCAGACAGATCTTCCCGAAGTGCTGTCCCGACATCTCGTAGCGGAAGGCATCGGCTGTCAGGGCCAGCGGAAATGTGCGGTCGATCACCGGCCGCAGGCTCAGCCCGTCAAGCGCCCGGACAAGGTCCTGCTGGTGCTTGCGGCTGCCCGCCAACAACGCCTGCAGCCGCTGCTGGCGGCCGATCAGCAGACCTGTGCGCACCTCACCCTTCGCGCCGGTCAGGATGCCGATCATCGCGATCCGCCCGCCGATCCGACAAGCCTCCATCGACTGCGACAGCGTTCCCGGTCCGCCGATCTCGACCACGTGGTCGGCGCCCCGGCCACCGGTCAGGTCTAGGACAGCGGCGGACCACTGCTCAGTGGTGCGGTAATTGATGGTGTCATCAGCCCCGAGCGCCCGGGCGCGCTCGAGCTTGGCGTCCGAGGACGAGGTGACGATCACCCGGGCGCCCATCGCCTTGGCGAGCTGCAGGGCGAAGATCGACACGCCGCCCGTGCCCAGCGTCAGCACGACATCTCCGGGCTTCAGGCCGCCCTCAATGACGAGCGCCCGCCAGGCGGTCAGTCCGGCGACGACCACGGTAGCCGCCTCGGCATGGCTGTAGCCGCGGGGCGCCCGGGTGAACCAGGTCGCGGGCGCAACCACCGCATCGCGGGCATAACCGTCGATGCCGTCCCCCGGGGTGCCCGAGAAGCTGGCGACCGCCGCGCCGCCGTCCTGCCACTGCGGAAAGATGAGCGAGATCACCGCATCGCTCATCGCGAACTCGGTCACGCCGGCCCCGTCCGACATCGGGATCCGACCCTCGCCAAGCGGCGTCGCCGTCGCCATGCGGCCGCTGACAACGAGCAGGTCATGGAAGTTGAGGGAACTTGCGTGCAGGCGGACGCGGATTTCGCCTGGTCCGGGATCGCCGGGGTCGGCCATTTCCTCCATCCGGAGGGCGTCAAGATTGCCGGGCGGGCAAAGCCGAATCGCCTTCATGGGTGTGTCCTTGTCGGTGGAAACTTCGCGCCGCAGGAAACGGACGAAAAATTGTGGAAGGCGCGGGCTCCACATAAAAGTTTAGCATGCCACACCGCGACTGTCTGAACGTTTTCGGAGCGGACGGGTGGCGCCGGTCTCGGTGGAGATGAACACCGTGAGGTTCCGGCGCGCGCCGAAGGGGCGCTCGATGCTGACACGGAAGGTCTGGCGCTCGGTCCCGTCCGTGACCCCGGCCATGCATCTCACGGCACCATACAGGAAGCGTGCGACCTTGCGTCTCTGAGCGGCCAACGAAAAACACATGTTTGTCGTGATCCTCGCATCGCTCGATCAGCGGGTGGTCTTTCTACATCATGCAACTTACGAAAAACCCATAGTAAACATTTGCCGAAAACAGCTCGGCTGGATAGGTTTATCGTGAGGTGAAGGGCGTGATGAAAGGATTTTGACCATGGGCCTGATCGGCTATGCCCGGATCTCCACGATCGAGGGTGCGCAGGTTCTCGACCGCCAGCTGGATGCGTTGAACGCCGCTGGCTGTGAGAGGATCTTCGAGGACCGCGCGTCAGGGGCCAAGGCTGAGCGCGCCGGCCTTGCAGCTTGCCTGGACTTCCTTCGCAAGGGCGACGTGCTCGTGGTTCTCGATCTGGATAGGCTCGGGCGGCTTGCCGGCGAGCTGATCACGATGATCGACCAGCTGGAAGGGCGCGGCATCGCCTTCCGCGCACTCAATGCCCCAATGGACACGACAACCCCCACAGGGCGGGCCTTCCTGCAGATTCAGGCCGCTTTTGCCGAGATGGAGCGCAACATCATCCGCCAAAGGGTGAACGAAGGGCTGGCCGCTGCCCGCGCGCGCGGCAGAAGGGGAGGGCGGCCACGGGTGATGACGCCGGACAAGCTGCGCTATGCGCAGCACCTCATGGCCGATCGCAAACGGTCCATTCCAGACATCTGCAAAGAGCTGGGTGGGATCAGACCGTCAACGCTCTACCACTACCTGCACGCGGACGGTTCCCTGAAGACGGCTGGCCGTGATCTGCTCGAAAAAGCCGGGAAGGAAGAAGGGGCCGCTTGACGGATGGTAATCCTCCCCGTTGCTAAGGGGATGTGGAAGTAGAGTTTTCTCGTAGCGTGAGCTGAGGAGATTCGAATGAGAAAGAGCCGTTTCACAGAACCGCAGATCAGCGAGGCAAAGCCCTTGCGCATGTCCGTCACCCCGGCCGCCAGCCAGACCTGCGTGTTCATGGGAACCGGGATCATCCCGACAGGCCGCGGATCAGCCGGGCCAGCGCCTCGGGATCGTAAGACCCGCTGATCCGCAGCCGATGCCCGCCTGCAAGCTCAACCTCGATCTGCCCGACCATTGTCACCGGCCTGGATCCTTCGTGACGGGCATGGTCAACGATCTCGACCGGGAGGAAACAGGGAGCTTGCGCCGCAGGGCTGAACCGCTACACGACGCTTGGCATGCCCGGCACAATTGCCGCTGGCTAACTGCGTCCGGAGACAGGCATTGCGGTCGGTTTCAGACTTGCGCAACAACGCCGGAAAAATGCCTCATAAGGTCAGCACCTCATGTAGTTAATAAAGCGCGTTAATATCCATTTCTATCGCAACCGCTGGTATGCCAACGCGCCGGGTTGGCTTGCGCATCGTTACCAATTCCTCTGCCACGGTCGGATGGATGGCAATTGCCCTGTCGAAATCAGCTTTAGTCGCCTTCATGCCTATCGCGACCGCCGCCATCTGCATCATCTCGCCTGCTTCCGGGCCGAATATGTGACAGCCCAGAACCAAATCGGTTTTGACATCGACAAGGAGTTTGACCACTGAACGTGCCTCGGAACCCGAAAAGAGTGAGCGCATCGGCCGAAAGCTGCTGACATAGACATCAATCTGGCCCTGCTCGGCGGCAACTTCTTCCGTCAACCCGATCGTGGCCAGCTCGTGGGGACGCAAGTAAACTGCGCTCGCCACTTGCGAAAAATTGCAAGGCTTACGCACCCCACCAAAGATCGTATCCGCAAAATTATGGCCTGCGCGGATCGCGACCGGCGTCAGGTTCACCTGATCTACCACATCGCCGACAGCATAGATTGTTGAGACAGAGGTTTGCGACCACTCATCAACGATGATCTGACCATTTCCCCCAAGTTTGACACCGATCTCTTCAAGACCCAGCCCGCTCGTATAAGGCTTGCGGCCGGTCGCAAAAACGACATCGTCAAAGGCCTCTATATTACCGTCACTGAAGGTGACACGGATGCCCTCACCGTCTTTTTCAATGATAGTTGGGGTCACGCATAAACGTAAATCGACGCCAATATCCGAGAACTGCTTTGTGACATGGCTACATATCTCTCTGTCAAAATCACGTAGTATTTGATCACCACGGTAAACCATAACAGTTTCGCTACCAAACCCTTTGAAGATCGTCGCAAATTCAGATGCTATATAACCACCTCCAACGAGAAGAATCTTTTTTGGCAAGCGCTTCAAGAAGAAAACCTGATCAGAGGTCAGACCAAGTTTCTCTCCCTTTATACCTGGCATTGCAGGACGGCCACCAACTGCAATCAGAATGTAACGGGCCGTGAAGCGCGCGCCATCCGATAGCTCAACCGTATGTTGATCAATAAGGTGAGCGCGTTTCTTATAGACATCGATGCCGGCATCCACCATGCCATTCGTATAAGCAGCCTCAAGTCGGTTCAGCTCAAGCGCCAGCTTGTCTCTAAACTCTGGCCAGTTGAAATCACCGACCTGCGCGTCTTGCCAGCCATAACCTCGCGCCTCCTCAATCTCGGCAGGAACATTGGATCGGTAGATCATTAACTTTTTGGGAACGCAGCCTCGAATAACGCAGGTTCCACCCATTCGGCTCTCTTCGGCGATGCCGACGCGCGCACCATATTCTTGCGCTGAAATGCGTGCCGCCCGCGTACCCCCTGATCCGCCACCGATGACGAAAAGATCATAATCAAAAATCATAATAATTTCCTGTTGTCTCGTTGTCTGACCATCCTTTAATGATTGCTTTCGCAATCAATCACCGATGGGTGTGAAAGGCTCAGTCGTGTAAATCGGACGATGTCTGATATATTCCGCTGACGGGCTTATGCTGTGGCATCCGCGCCGAATAGATGGAAACGCATTCTTTTACGAATCGAGACTAACATCGATAATCTCTGATACCGATCATTTCAAGTTTTATTATAATAATTCCTCTTTGATACAGCGCTGCGATCGGGCCGCTTTGAACAAGTGCACGATGAAGTTTTATAGATGGTTGGTACTTTCTGTTCGGTTAATGGGTTGGCAATTTCGGTCGAAGGCCTCCGAAACCGCCAACTCATTCCATAGGCTTTATGTCACTGTGACCGTCACCAAATAAGAGCGCTTTGTGATGCCGATCACGACAAATTATCGACTGGGACGGCCCTCTTCTTTTTACGATTTCGCAGCACAGGCAAAGCCAAGAAGGCGACCGTTAGAATGAAGAGAGTCACCGAAATCGGCCGCTCGAAAAAGCCTAACGCGTTGCCATCATACAAAATCAGGCCCTGCCGCAAGCTTTGTTCAATCATGCCGCCAAGCACATATCCGATGACGATTGGCGCAAGCGGGAATGCAGCAAGTCGCAGGAAGAACCCCGCCAATCCGGCCAGCAAGACGATCAGAAGATCGAATGGGCTGTAGCTGATGGTGAAGGTGCCGACAGCGATCAAGGCAACCACCATCGCAAGCAACAACGGCTCAGGCATCCGCAAGATGCGCGTGAAGATCGGACAGATCAGCGCGCCCAAAAAGAACATCGCGATGTTAACGACAAAAAGCCCGATAAAGATGAAGGACACCAAATCTGGACTATCGAGGAACAGCCGTGGTCCCGGCGTCACGCCTTGAAGAACCAGCGCCCCTAGCATGACTGCCGTAATCGGATCACCAGGAATGCCGAGCGCCAGTGTTGGCACCATCGCCCCCGAGGTGACGGCATTGTTTGCTGCTTCCGACGCGATCAGGCCATCCGGCTCACCCGTGCCGAACTTTGCGCGGTTCGGAGACGTCCGACGCGCCTCGGCATAGCTGACCATCGACGCCGCGGTTGCACCGATGCCGGGCAAAGCCCCGATCCAAGTTCCGATCATGGCCGATTTTAGAATGACACCCTTGCGTCGAAAAATTTCGCGCAATGAGGGCAGTTGAAATCCGACTTTGCCAATCGGTTTGGGGTCGGTGTTGCGTTCTGACACCCGCCACAAAACCTCCGAGAGTGCAAACAAGCCAACAAGGAATGGTACAAGCCCGATGCCAGCAGACAGGTCGAAGGACGAAAAGGCCAACCGAATATCGCCGGTCAGCGGGTCCTGACCAATGGTCGCGACGATCAGCCCGATCAGACAAGCAAGCACGCCTTTCAGCAGATCATCTTGCGACACAGCAACGACACAGGTCAATGCGAACAGCCCAAGGGCGAAATATTCGACTGGACCGAACTTCAGGCCAAAGCGGGCCAACAGCGGC